>Ga0209091_10001330_pt1 | contig 21830 bp, 21 predicted proteins | sample ArcticOcean_MG_C_6_FD_187438 | JGI IMG/M metagenome (GOLD analysis project Ga0209091, IMG submission 187438) | Marine microbial communities from western Arctic Ocean - ArcticOcean_MG_CB8_128 (SPAdes) (version 2) | ecosystem: Environmental > Aquatic > Marine > Oceanic | place: Arctic Ocean...
GTATTCATGCAGGACGTGTTTCACCTGCAATGTTAGATACAGTCAAGGTTGAATATTACGGAAATCCAACTCCTGTTAATCAGGTGGCAAACATATCTACTCCTGAACCACAGATGTTGGCAATCAGTCCCTGGGAAAAAACTATGATAAAAGAAGTTGAGCGAAGTTTGCAGGCCGCAAACCTTGGTTTCAGTATCTCCAATGATGGAAATATCATTCGTGCGGTTACTCCACCTTTCACTGAAGAGAGACGAAAGGATTATGTAAAACAGATCAAAATAATTGGAGAGGACTCGAAAATTGCAGTACGCAATGTCCGAAGAGAAGGGAATGACAACTTGAAACAAATGGAAAAGGATAAGCTCATTTCACAGGACGAAGAAAAAGTAGCACAGGATCACGTCCAGAAAGTTACAGATAAGCATACTAACATGGTAGATGAGTTAGTCACTGCAAAGGAAAAAGAACTTATGACATTTTAGGACTGAGATGCTGGCTGCACTTCTACATTCAATTTGGCAATATCAGATTTTTAAGTCTGTAGTTTTTCGCGGTGGTATGGCTTTTTTAACTGCCTATTTTTTAATAGTGTGGGTGATGCCGAGTGTAATCAGGGCTTTCAGGAAACGAGGAATTACTTCTGATTTTATTACAACTCCTGCTGATATAAAGCCTTACACAGGAGCACCTCCCATCATGGGAGGCGGCGTTTTGATTATGGGCATTTTACTTGGAGCATTACTCTGGTGCAATCTGAATCAATATGTTCTGGCTCTGTTGGTGATCATGCTTTCGTTTGGCATTATTGGAGCAGTTGACGATATCGCAAAAGTCATCAACAAGCGGCGCGTTGAGTCCGGACATGAAAAAAGAAAATCATTTAGTGAAAAAGCAGATGGAATTAGCGGACGATGGCGACTGACTGCTCAATTTGCTGTTTCACTGCTGGTAGTTACCGGTTTATATTTGTTTGTCGATATTGATGGACATTTAACAGTACCACTTGTACCGCTGAAAACAGCATACCCTTACTTGCCAAAATATCTTTTTATTCCATTCATGACCATCATCATCGTTGGTGGAGCAAATGCAGTTAACTTGACAGACGGCATGGACTCTCTGGCAACTGTACCATTGATGACTTGTGCTATGTTTGTCGGAATTGTGGCCTACATAGGAGGAGACCCAGAATTTGCGGCAAGGCTGAAGATCCCAAGTCTTTCACATGATATCAAGGAATTAGCAGTTCTCTCTGCCCTGGTCATTAGTGCATGTGTTGCTTTTCTAAAATACAATTCTCCTCCAGCATTGATTTACATGGGCGACTTGGGGGCACTTGCATTGGGCAGCATGGTTTCAGCTATGTTTATTTTTGTAAAAGCAGAATTATTTTTACCGATTGTAGGTGGAGTTTTTGTATTTTCAGTACTTTCCTCTATCATTCAACGTACATTTTTCAAGTTCATAGTGTGGCGGAAAGGCAGGCCTACTGCTGAGCGATATCGCTTTTTTTTACGCTCACCATACCATCATCATCTTCAACGCCTGTGGACTTATTCTGAAAAGAAACAAGAAGTTGTCTCTGTTTGGATAATGTTGCAGAATAAACTTGGAATAGATCCTGTTCCTGAAGAGAATAAGCTGTTAAATCCTCAGGAAGTTAACAGCCGCGTTATTTGGCACATGCATCTCAAATCAATTTGGCTGTTTGTATTTACGCTGATTATTTATTTTAAAGTCCGCTGAAGTATCTTTGTCAGAAAGAAAATCTGGAACAATTACATCTGCTCAACAGAAGAGTTTAACTGTCAATAAAACTACAGAAACTGCCATGAATTTTGAAGGCCAGACGGCACTTATAACTGGAGCTGGAAGGGGTATTGGTAAAACTATTGCCTTAAGATTAGCAAGGTCCGGAGCAGATATCGTGTTGGCTGATATGAGTCCGGATGTTGCGGAAGTGCGTGGAGAAGTGGAAGCATTGGGTCGTAAATGCATGACTTTTGAAGTAGATGTAACAAACATTGAAACCATTGACGCGATGGTTAAAAATATAACCGATGAACTGAGTGGAATTCATATTTTAGTCAATAATGCAGGAATAACTCAGGACAATCTGTTTCTGCGCATGAAATCAGAGCAGTGGTCAAAAGTAATTGATGTCAATCTCAATGGAGTGTTCAATGTGACCAAAGCAGTGATCCGGATAATGGTAAAGCAGCGTACTGGGAAAATTATTAATATTTCTTCTGTGGTCGGCTTTACTGGAAATCCGGGACAAGTCAATTATAGTTCAACTAAATCTGCTCTGGTTGGTTTTACCAAGTCACTGGCCCGTGAAGTTGGTATTCGGGGAATTACAGTCAATGCTGTTGCCCCGGGATTTATAGATACAGCAATGACACAAGCTCTCAATGAAAGTCAGCAGGAAGTAATCCTGCAACAAATTCCTTTGGGCCGGATGGGTGATGCAGAAGATATTGCTAATGCAGTTGCTTTTTTGGCCTCAAAAGAGGCTTCGTACATTACCGGAACTATTCTGCATGTGAATGGAGGAATGTACTAAACATTAGTATTTACAAAAATAGGGTTGATTTTTTCCCATATCTGACAAAAAATAAACCTCGTTTAATTAATTTTTCAAATCTTTAATCAAAAAATATAATGGAAGAAATACAAGCTAAGGTCATCCAAATCATAAGTGAGCAATTAGGTAAGGATGAATCAGAAATAAAAATGAATTCACACTTCATTGAAGATTTAGATGCAGACTCATTGGATACAGTAGAACTTGTGATGGCTCTGGAGGAGGAGTTTGAGGTAGATATTCCTGATGAGGCTGCAGAAAAAATTACCACCGTTCAGTCTGCAGTGGATTTCATAGTTGAATCCAAAGCCTGAATAACGATAAAAAACTTTAAATGAAGACGTGGCACAGTTAACAAATAATCGTGCTTGTAATCATTTCACGTACTCAATCTGAAAGAGCATGGGAAATCGCGTTGTAGTGACGGGACTCGGGTGCATGTCCCCACTCGGAAATGATGTCTCCTCTTCCTGGGAGGCCTGCACCAATGGACAATCTGGAATAGACCGGATCACTCATTTTGATCCTGAATTATTCCGTTGTCAGATTGCAGGTGAAATAAAAAATTTCCAGCTGCCTGAAATCATTCCGATCAAAGAAGCCAAAAAAATGGATCTGTTTATTCAGTATTCAATTGGTGCCACACAGGAAGCTTTGCTTGACGCAAACTTGGAGATCACCGAAGATCTTGAAGAAGAAGTAGGCGTTTCAATGGGCGTCGGAATTGGTGGACTGGGCTGTATAGAACGATACTCCAAAATTATTGAAGAGCACGGCCCCAAACGTGTCAGCCCGTTTTTTATCCCGATGACTTTAAGTAATTTGGCTCCGGGATATGTCTCACTTCTTTTTCGAGCCAAAAGTTATACCGCCTGCACCGTTTCAGCTTGTACATCTTCCAATCACGCAATTGGCACTGCAGCCCGAACTATTGAACGTGGTGATGCAAAAGTTGTAATTTCAGGCGGTGCGGAATCAAGTGTGACACCACTCGGTATTGCAGGTTTTGCGGCAATGCATGCTCTAAGTACCAGAAATGATGATCCTCAGAAAGCAAGCCGGCCTTTCGACAAAGACCGTGACGGGTTTGTCATGGGCGAAGGTTCAGGGATGCTAATTCTTGAAGACTACGAATTTGCCAAAGCACGGGGAGCACGTATTTACTGTGAAATAACAGGATACGGTTTCAGTTCAGACGCACACCATATGACATCTCCCTCATCAGAAGGCCCCGCGCGAGCCATGAAAATGACCCTCAAAGATTCCGGTTTGGCTCCCGAGGAAATTGACTATGTCAATGCTCACGGAACATCAACCCCAGTTGGTGACCTTAATGAACTAAGAGCCATAAAAATGGCCTTGGGAGAAAAAGCTGCCCAGCAACTTTCTATCAGTTCAACTAAATCCATGACTGGACATCTTCTCGGAGCTTCAGCAGCAATTGAAGCAATCTTTTGCATTAAAGCTTTACACCATAATTTTATTCCACCAACTATCAATATCGAAAATTTAGATCCAGAATGTGATTTGGACGTGACACCGAATACCGGAAAGCAAAAAGAAATAAGTGTTGCAATGTCAAATGCCTTTGGTTTCGGTGGTACAAATGCCTCAATTATATTTCAGAAAATAGACTGATTCCTTTTTATTCAGTCAATAATCGGAACATCAGACAGATCAAAATATGAATCTCAAAACCGATCCTATTCTCTTTTAAACTCAAAAAGCATCATGAGCAGCACCGAATATCAAGTCGACCGCAGAGAGCTTCAATTCGTGGTTAACGAAACTTTGAAAGCAGGAAAATTATGTGAACTTCCGGACTTTGCTGAATTTGACGAAGAGATGTTTACGATGATTATCAACGAGGCCAGTACTTTTTCGGAACAGGTACTTGGCCCCCTCAACGAAAATGGTGACCGACAGGGGTGTAGAATAGAAAATGGCTCTGTGGTAACTCCAGATGGTTTTGCAAATGCCTGGAAACAACTTGGCGAGGGTGGTTGGTTGAGCATGAATATGCCTCCCGAATATGGAGGACAAGGACTTCCGGAAGTGATTTCTATCATTGCTAAAGAAACCCAATTGGCGGCAAACCAGGCATTTACCATCGGCGCATCACTCACATCCGGTTCGGCAAACCTGATTTACACTTTTGGTTCAGAAGAACAAAAAAACACCTTTTGCGAAAAAATGTTCGGCGGCAAGTGGTCCGGATCGATGTGTCTGACAGAACCTCAGGCCGGAAGTGCAGTCGGCGATGCTGCCACCAGTGCAACAAAACAGGAAGCTGGACACTACCTGATAAAAGGTACAAAACAGTTTATCACAAACGGTGACCATGATATGGCGGAAAACATCATCCATCTTCTGCTGGCACGCACCACAGATGCCCCTGAAGGAACTAAAGGTATCAGCCTTTTTATTGTTCCTAAAATTCGAATAGATGGAACACCGAATGACGTGAAGGTGATCAGCATTGAACATAAAATGGGGATCAACGGATCACCAACTTGCTTACTCTCATTTGGAGATAATGCAAGTTGTCACGGCTATTTGCTGAAAGCCGAAAATATCGGTATGGCGCAAATGTTCCAGCTGATGAATGAAGCCCGCTTGCTCGTCGGTTTGCAGGGACTTGCCGGAGCAGGTGCAGCTGTGCAAAATGCATGGGCATATGCAAAAGAACGTACTCAGGGACCATCTGCAATTCATCCTGGTGAAAAAGCTGCAATCATTGAGTTCCCGGATGTACGCAGAATGCTGATGCAGATGAAAGCCGTAACGGAAGGACTGCGTGCCCTGATGTACACGACAGCATGGTACACGGACATGGCGCATCATGGTCCAGATGAATCACGCGAAAAATATCAAGACTTGCTTGATCTACATATTCCAGTCTGCAAAGCATTCGGTACTGATCAGGGATTTGACGTGGCGCGGATCGGCATTCAGGTTTTGGGTGGTGTTGGATTTACACAGGATTTTCCACTTGAGCAAAATACGCGTGACCAGAAAATCGCCTCGATTTATGAAGGCACAAATGGAATTCAGGCTCTAGATCTTGTTAGCAGAAAATTTACTGCCAAAAAAGGACAGTTGCTCAAAGTTCTTGAACAGGAATTGAGCTGGTTTGACAATCATGCTCCAGAAGATGAACTCGCCGGCTGGGTTGCAGAATGGGAAAGTTACCGGACATTGATGCAGGAAAGCATTGCCGGTTTAAAAAAAATTGGAGAAGAACAGGGAAAAGACGGGTATGTCCTTTATGCAGCCAATATGCTGGATTTGATGGGTGATGTACTGTGTTGTTTTTATCTGCTCAAACAGGCTGATTCAGCTCAGCAAAAATGGAAAACATTGCTTGCTGAAGCAACTTCTCAGGCAAAATTGCTGGAAGAAAATGACGAAGCCCAGTTTTACTGGAATAAGCTGCGTACCACCGAATTTTATGTTTGGAGTGTTCTACCCCGTGCTTTGTCAAATGCAAAAACCATTAAAAACGCAAACCTCGCACCTCTAAATGCTTGTTTGTAGAATCCATTATTTGCAGTAAATCTGTCAAATAATTCATTTCTCAGTTTAAATACAAACGAATCGTCCGTTACACCGCTCTGGCCTGATTTTCTCTTGAATCTCCACTTTGCAACCTCAAATACCAATAAACTAAATGAGTTATCTGAGCTATTGGAATACAGGTTATCTCCATTAGAACTGGATTTACAGGAAATCCAAACTACTGATCTCCAGGAACTGGTAAAACATAAACTGAAGCAAGCATACGAACACATTCATGCTCCAGTAATCGTTGAAGACACATCACTGTATTTTAAAGCATGGAATGAGCTCCCCGGACCACTCGTCAAGTGGTTTATAGAGAACCTTGGTTTGGCGGGAATGGTAAGTGCTTTATATCAATTTAAAGATAAGTCCGCTCAGGCCGTTTGTTGTTTAGGATATACCAATAATGGTAAATCTATGTATTTGTTTGAAGGAAAAGTGAAAGGTTTAATCGTCAAACCAAGAGGCTCTCTTAATTTTGGTTGGGACGCAATTTTTCAGCCTTCAGAGCATGAGCAGACTTTTGGTGAAATGGATCCGGAAGTTAAAAATCGCATTTCACCTCGTGGAAAAGCGGCCACCAAATTTAAGCATTTCTTAACTCAGTCGGCAAAGCAAACGTAACATCCTCTTGAACTATTTCAAGATCACGGACAATGCTTGAAGATGACATCTTACTGATCTCTGTAACTATGCCCTGCACGATATCCTCAGGCGCGGATGCTCCTGCAGTAATACCAACGTTACGGACCGCTTCCAACCATTCCGGATCCAATTCTGCTGCAGATTCAATGCGGCGGGCCTTAACTCCTGTTGTTTCTGCAACTTCCAGTAAACGCATCGAATTTGAGCTGTTCTGTGCCCCCACTACCAGTACCAAATCAACTTCCTTACTCAAGGCCTTCACTGCATTTTGGCGATTTTGTGTGGCATAGCAAATATCATCTTTAGCCGGACCCTTTATTCCCGGGAAGCGCTCTTTAAGCGCAGTGATAATTTCTGCAGTATCATCCAAAGATAAAGTGGTTTGAGTGATATAACCCACCTTTTTCTCATCCGGAATCTTCAGATCCGATACTTCTTCTACTGTTCCAACTACAAAAATATGTTCAGGAGCTTCTCCAACAGTCCCTTTAACCTCAACATGGTTATGATGTCCTATAAGAATAATGGTGTGCTCTTTTTGGGCTAAGCGCTGAGCTTCTCTATGAACTTTTGTAACCAGAGGACAGGTCGCATCCAGTACCTGTAATTTACGTTTCTCTGCTCTTTTTCGAACTACCGGAGAAACTCCATGAGCAGAAAAAATTGCATGTGAACCTTCAGGTATTTCATCAATATTTTCCACAAAAACGGCACCCTCGTTCCGAAGGCGCTGAACAACATGCTTGTTATGGACAATTTCATGCTGAACATAAATCGGAGCTCCATACATTTCCAGAGCTTTTTCAACAATAGTGATCGCACGATCTACTCCGGCACAAAATCCGCGAGGACTAGCCAATACCAAGTTAAGTGGAGCACCTGTGGTATTTGTATTCATATACAAAGTAAAATTATGAAGATGGTTTGCATTTTGCTCTAATTAGTTTATAAGGGTACTAATAACATTTCAATCTTTAAGTAAAAATCTGAGAATACCACCAGAACGAAATCCAAGTCATGGGTGAAGAAGATAAACGTAGAAAGGCGGTTTGGAAGCGCTTGAAAGGTACCACCAATTTTTATCCCACTTATGTTGACGGGAACCTTGACAAGGTCACTCCTACTGCTGCGACATTCAGAACACAATTTCAAACCGTCATTCCACGTTACGATCTCTCCATGTCTGAAACCCGCAACGCAGGGACTGGTCCAACTTTTTTAGAAACAGCTTACCAACCTCCCACCGAAAATCCGAATCCTGAAAAACTATCCCCGAACAAACCTCCGGAATCATCTGAACGAAAGCCTAAACGGCCACGTCACAAGAAAAAGAAAATCCGTACCGATTTTTGGGAATAAAACAACTCATCCAAACTTCTAATAAAACAAATAAAACTGCTACAAGTTTGATATACTAAACTTGTATTATTTATTTGCAGGCAATAGAAGCAAAAAGTTGAGTTAAAAAAGGAATTCCTTTCGCCAGCCCGGACAGTATATTTGTTGATCGCCAAGCATAAACTGCAAAACAGCTTGACAAAAACACCGTAATTTGATCAAATACGGTGTTAATCACTTTTCAATAAAACTATGTTTGAGACCCTGTCAGACAAATTAAGCGGTTCGTTACGTAAGGTACGTGGACGGGGTCGTTTGACGGAAGAAAATGTGAGTAAAACTCTAAATGAGGTCAAAATGGCCCTTTTGGAGGCTGATGTTAATTTTAGAGTTGTTAAGGCTTTTTTACGCTCAGTTAAGTCCAGAGCGGTTGGTGAAGAGGTACAGGGCAGTCTTACTCCGGGACAGCAGTTCATTAAAATTGTCAGCGAGGAACTGACAGAGATGATGGGCGGAGCTAATTCTGGATTAACCGAACCTGAATCCGCTCCATTGGTCACAATGCTGGTTGGCCTCCAGGGATCAGGTAAAACCTCATCCGCAGGAAAGTTAGCACGACTTTACAAAAATGAAGGGAAACGCCCTTATTTAATACCCGCTGATATCTACCGACCGGCTGCTATCCAGCAACTGCAAGTCTTGGCGGACACATTGGGAATTTCATGCTACCCTTCCCGTACAGATCAAAATCCACTGGATATAGTCCAGAATGGACTCGAGGCCGCAAAGCAGGAAGAAGCCGATGCCGTCTTTATCGACACTGCAGGACGGTTACACATAGACCAGGAATTGATGGAGGAATTGAGTCGGATCAAAGATTCCGTCATGCCTCATGAAATTCTTTTTGTTGCTGATGCAATGACAGGTCAGGAAGCAGTCAGTGTGGCAAAAGGCTTCAATGATTTGCTTGACATTACGGGTGTGATGTTGACGAAAATGGATGGAGACGCCCGCGGTGGCGCAGCACTTTCTATCCGGGCCATTACGCAAAAACCGATTAAGTTTTTTGCGGTAGGCGAAAAACTTGAAAATTTGGAAGCATTCCATCCAGAAAGAATTGCTTCCAGAATTTTAGGTATGGGCGATATGCTCTCACTGATCGAAAAGGTTGAAGACTCTTTCAGTGAACGTGAAGCCCTGCAAATACAGAAAAAGCTGAGGCGCAACGAATTTACGCTTGAGGATTTTAGAGATCAGTTGCGTTCGATGCGAAAAATGGGATCAATAAAAGACGTAATTGGAATGCTGCCCGGAATGAATGCTTCTTCTGTTAACGATGCAAATATTGACGACAATAAACTGATTCATATTGATGCCATCATTTCATCGATGACTATTAAAGAAAGAAATAACCACAAACTGATGAATGGCTCGCGGAGAATAAGGATCGCAAAAGGCAGCGGCACAAGCGTCAGCGAAATAAATAGACTGCTTAAGCAATTTATCCAAATGCGTAAAATGATGCAAAAGCTCACAAAAGTTTCCAATCCGGGCAAAGCCATGCGCATGATGCAGGATATGATACCTAATTGAAGGGTCCGGTAGCTGGATTCAGAGCACCGGCAGGTTAAACTGAAAACTGAAAACTGAAAACTTATTATTATGGTTAAAATACGTCTTGCCAGGGGTGGTACAAAAAAGAAACCTTACTACCGTGTTGTAGTTGCAGATCAACGTTGTAAACGCGACGGTCGTTATCTTGAACACATTGGATTTTATAATCCAATGGTCTCAGAAAACCGCTTTGGAATTGATGATGAGCGAGTCAAACACTGGCTTTCCGTGGGTGCACAACCAACGGAACGAGTTAGCAAATTGATGAAGCAGGCAAAAATCAAAGTCTAATAAGCTTTCGGGGTTAATCGTTTTTTTCGATAAGTACCACGATGAGTGTTTTTAATGATTATGATGAACTGACTTGGGTTGCCACAATTGTTGGTGCTCACGGGATCAAAGGAGCAGTTAGAGTTAAATACTTTACAGATACTCCTGATTATTATCTGAATGTAGAGCTTTTCTTTTTAGAATCTGAAAGTCAGTTACAAAACTTAAAAGTTCTGCAGATTCGACCAACAAAAAGTGGCTGGATCGTTCTCTTTGAAGAAATTGATTCCCGTACTGCTGCTGAAAATCTTAAAAGCTGCCGATTATTATTGCCGGATGATCAGTTAAGGCCTTTGGAATCCAGTGAAGTCTTCGTGCATCAGCTTATAGGGTGCAGTGTAGAAGATAAAAACGGACGTTTTTTGGGAGAAATTTCAGATGTTCTGGAAACTGGAGCAAACAACGTTTATGAGGTGCGTAACGGTAAAAGCAGTTTCATGATTCCGGATGTTCCGCATGTAGTACTTGAACTGGATGTTGATTGCCGGCGGATGAAAATTGACCCGTTACCTGGATTGATTGAAGAAACAGCACCGGTGAGTAATGTTACGCTTTGAAGTTTTAACATTATTTCCAGATATTTTTACTTCTTTTCTGGAAGAAAGCCTGATTAAACGGGCAATTGAGAAGCAGTACCTGAATGTAAGTCTGGTCAATTTTCGCAAGCACGGACACGGGAAGCATCTACAGGTAGATGATAAACCTTACGGAGGCGGACCGGGAATGGTCTTGCAGATTGAGCCGATTGCTCAGACACTTAAGGAGCAAAAAGAGTTTCACCTCAGCAGTGGCCGGGAAACTCACACAATTTTAGTGACTCCGCAGGGACGACCTTTTTCACAGGAAAAAGCAAGAGAGTTAAGTAGTAAAAAAGCAGTCTTGACACTGATCTGCGGCCGTTACGAAGGATTCGACGAACGGTTACGCTGTTTGGTGGATGAGGAAATTTCGGGTGGAGATTTCATCTGTATGGGAGGTGAGGTCATTACTATGACAATGATTGAAACCATCAGTCGACTTGTACCCGACGTTCTTGGTAACCAAGAATCAGCTGTACATGAATCTTTCACGCAGCCCATGCTGGAATTTCCGCAATACACACGACCTGCAAGTTTTGAGGGTATGGAAGTTCCGAAAGAATTAAAGTCAGGAAACCATAAAATTATCGCCCAGTGGCGTGAAGAACAAGCTTTAGAGCGGACAAAAAATCGCCGTCCGGAGTTGCTTCAATGCAAAACTAAAATTAAATAATACAGATAACTAATTATTCACCTTTGCAAACGAGAAAAAATGTCTACTGTAATGGAAAAGATTGAGCAATCGCAATTACGCAGCGGGTTGCCGGAGCTAAGAGTCGGATCCAGCGTCCGGGTTAATTACCGAATTACTGAAGGAAACAAAGAACGCATACAAGCATTTGAGGGTGTCATCATTGGCAAGCACTGCAGTGCAAGTAACAATAAAGCCACTTTCACTGTACGAAAAGTAACCCAGGGGTATGGTGTTGAACGAATTTTTCCACTACACTCTCCCCGGATTGATAGTATTGATGTCATTAAAGTCGGGAAAGTGCGCCAGGCAAAACTTTATTACCTGAGAGACCGTAGTGGAAAAGCAGCCCGGATCAAAGAACGTATTACGGCGCGGCCATCAGCATAACTTCAGTCCAACACTTGAACTTGAAACAGCGGCTCAAGGCAGAGGTTTTCAGCAAGTTGCTGGTGTAGATGAAGCAGGACGAGGCCCACTGGCCGGACCAGTGATGGTTGCAGCAGTTATTTTAGGAAAAGATTGGAATGCCGAGCATCCTCTGAACGATTCTAAAAAGCTTTCTTCAACAAAACGGGAACAGTTATTTGAAGTTATTTGTTCTGAGGCTCTGGCATTTAAAATCGTCACAATTTCTGCAGAAGAAATTGACAGGCTAAATATTTTGCAGGCTACGCTTCATGGAATGTTACGCTGCCTGACTGAAATAGAACCTGCTCCGGATTATGCTCTTGTTGACGGAAACAGGTTCCCGCAAACTACAATTCGGGGTGAGGCAGTAGTTAAGGGAGATGCTCGTTCCAAAAGCATTGCTGCAGCTTCAATTTTGGCCAAAGTCACACGGGACCGAGTAATGGTCGAAAATGCAAAACGTTATCCGGAATGGCACTTTGAAGGTCACAAAGGATATCCGACAAAACAACATAGGGCAGCCATTGAGAAATATGGATTGTCACCCTTACATAGACGATCTTTCCGGCTCAAATCTCTGTCAAAACTGGACAGATCGTCTACTGCTCAATAGAATTTGCTTTGACAAAGGCACGACAGCAAACTGGAGCAGCAGGAGAGCAAATTGCCTGTAATTTTTTGCAGGAACAAGGATATCGAATTATTGAACGGAATCACCGTTCAAGACTTGGTGAACTTGACATTATTGCAGCTTACAGTGAGTTTCTTGTATTTTGTGAAGTAAAAACCCGCAGGGGCAGCAGTGGACCGCACCCGTCTTTATCGGTAACTGCGAAAAAAATTGGAAAGTTGCGCAAACTGGGTGAACTTTATCTCAGTCGGAAGCATCTAACGTACCTGCAACCTCGTTTTGACGTGATTGCTGTACAGCTGGTGGATGGAAAACCGCCGAACATTGATCATTTTATCAACGCTTTTTAAGAAAAAAGGAAAACACTTATGGCTCATCACAAGTCAGCGCTTAAGCGTGTTCGACAAACAATAAAACGTACTGCACAGAAACGTTCTCAGCGAGCAGATCTGCGCACAGTCATCAAAAAGTTCCGCCTGATAGTGGATGGAAAAAATATGGATCAGGCACGTGAAGCTTATTCTGGAGTTCAAAAAAATATCGATAAAGCTGTCACTAAAGGAATCCTGCACAAACGTACCGGCGCACGCTACAAGTCGCGCCTTGCACTGTCCCTTTCAAATACTGTCGCAAGCTGAGATTTCTGTCGCTTTCATAATTGCATTAGATCATTCTGATCCGATAGTCACAGAAATAACCACTTTCTAATTTTCTGCCTTTCGTGCTAAAATAAATGCAGATCTGCTGGTTTATTTAACGTATTTATTTTAGTTAAGGGTGATTTATGGACTCACATTTTCTAATGCGGCGCATTCACAGTTTGACGGGTGTTGTGCCGGTGGGATTGTTTCTAGTGTATCATCTCTATTTGCAATTGTATCTGCATTCAGGGGCAGAAACATACAATGCTGAAGTCAACAGTTTCTATGACAGTCCCTTGGCGATTTGGACCCTAGTCATAGTTGTTTATATTCCTCTCTTCTTTCACGCCTTCCTTGGTGTTCGCCTTATATTTGAATCCACCGTACAACCTTCTTACACATATTTTTCACACCTGTTGTATTGGCTACAGCGAATCAGCGGTGTCGGCGTACTACTTTTCATTCTCGCACATGTTTGGAACACCAAGTTTGGGCCTTGGATATCCGGGACCTGGGGAACCCATTTTGAGCATCTTTCCAGCGGATTTAGTGACCCTGAATCGGGTATAATAACCAAGACGGTTTACCTGCTTGGTGTCCTGGGAGCAGTCTTTCATTTTGCAAATGGCCTCAACACCTTTTGCATGACCTGGGGTATAGCCCTCACTCCAAAATCCCAAATACGGGTTCGTATTTTTAGCATTCTTCTTTTCTTTATTTTATCGGCAAGTGCCCTGTATGCACTGTCTGCAATTTGGTAAACAGATCTTTTCAGATGAGCAAACAACGAGTAATTGTAATTGGAGGTGGTTTAGCCGGATTGGCCGCAACCATGAAAATGGCTGAACTGGGTATGTCAGTTTTGCTGGTTTCGTTTCTACCGGTAAAACGCTCGCATTCAGTTTGTGCCCAGGGAGGCATCAACGGGGCAGTCAATATCAAAGGCGAGGGAGATTCTCCGGACATTCATTTTTATGATACCGTGAAGGGTGGTGATTTTTTAGCACACCAGCCGCTTTGCAAAGATATGTGCCATCATGCACCGTATATCATCAACCTGATGGACAGGCTCGGAGTTACTTTCAACCGAACTCCTGAAGGCAATCTTGATTTTCGTAGATTTGGAGGAACGCTCTATCACCGCACTGCATTCGCCGGTGCAACTACAGGCCAGCAGCTTTTGTATGCACTCGACGAACAGGTACGCCATTACGAAGTACAGGGCCTGGTCAAAAAAATGGAGTGTCATGAATATCTTGGCGCTGTACTAAACGGTGATGGACGCTGCATTGGTGCGGTCATCCACAATTTGCGTTCAGGCGAAATTAGCTCCGAAAAAGGGGATGCCGTTATTTTAGCCACCGGAGGCCCAGGTCTGGTTTACGGACGTTCCACCAATTCCATGGTTTGCACAGGAACTGCAGTTACTTCTGCATATTTACAGGGCGCAAAATATGGGAACGGCGAATTTATCCAAATTCATCCATCAGCCATTCCCGGTCGTGATAAATTACGTTTGATGAGTGAATCCGCACGAGGAGAGGGCGGAAGAGTATGGGTACCGCGAAAAGCCGGTGATTCACGTAAGCCCAAAGATATACCTGAAACAGAACGTTTTTATTTCCTTGAAGAGCGCTATCCGCTTTTTGGAAATTTGGTGCCGAGAGACGTTGGAGCGCGTGAAATTTACGATATTTGCGTGAACGATAAATTAGGCGTTCACGGAGAAATGAAAGTCTATCTGGATTTGACTCATCTCTCGCGTGAATTTCTTGATCATCGTCTGGGTGGAATTCTTGAGATTTACGAAAAGTTCACCGGTGCTGATCCCCGTGAAGAGCCGATGGAAATCTTTCCCGCGGTGCATTATTCAATGGGTGGCATCTGGACAGATTACACGAGAACTGAGGAAGGTTTAATCGACCACCAATCGCCACAAAATCAAATGACTTCAATCACCGGGCTTTATGCGGCGGGAGAAGCGGATTATCAGTATCACGGCGGAAACCGCCTGGGAGCAAATTCTTTGTTGAGTTGCATTTACACAGGTTTGATGATGAGTCCGGGCGTGCTCAATTATGTCAAAAATGTCCCTGAAGTGGCTGATGATGTTCCTGAAAAATTGTTTACGGAGGCAACTAAACAATGGCAGGAAAAATATGCAGAAATTAAGAAAATGTCCGGAAATGAGAACCCTTATGCACTGCACAGAGAAATGGCAGAGGAAATGATTTCCAATGTTTTGATTGTCCGAGAAAATTCTAAGTTGAAGGCAACGCTCGAAAAAATTGACGAATTTGAAGAGCGTTGGAAGAACATAAACTGTGTAGATACAACTGATTGGTCAAATCCTGTTCCAAGTTTCATCAACCAACTCTGGAACATGATTCAGCTTTCCAAGATAATCACCAAGGGTGCGTTGTTAAGAGACGAATTCCGGGGTTCACATTACAAACCGGAATTTGACCTCAATCAGCCGAGCGATTTCCGACCAGAATCTTATCTGGAATATGAAAAACAGAAAGACGCCGGAAAAGTCAATGAAGAAGGCTTTAATCCTGAACACTTGACTTATATGAAACGCTTTGCCGAAAATAATGTAAAATGGCTCAAAAGCACCATTGCGACTTATCAAAACGGAGGGCCGGATATTTCTTATGAAGCAGTGGACACTTCGCTCATTGCTCCACGTCCTAGAAAATACGACTAATTCACATAACATCTGCAAAATTGGATTTTGAAAAACGAAATCCGAAAACTTAAATCATAAATGATATTATGCCGGATACAATTACTTTCAAAATAAAACGCCAGGATTCGGAAAACACAAAACCTTACTGGGAAACTTTCGTCATTCCACATGTGCCAAACTCCAATGTAATTTCCTGCTTGATGGATATTCAGGCAAATCCAGAAAATTCCAAAGGAGAAAAAGTCGCACCGGTGGTCTGGGACTGCAACTGCCTGGAAGAAGTTTGCGGTTCGTGCACAATGGTGATTAACAGAAAGGTACGTCAGTCCTGCAGTGCATTAGTGGATCAACTTGAAAAACCGATCACTTTGGAACCCATGAGCAAGTTCCCGGTAATTCGTGATTTAGCAGTGGATCGATCCCGGATGTTTGGTGCCTTGAAAAAAGTACAGGCATGGGTCACAGCAGACGGCTACCACGATCTTGGACCTGGAAACCGTGAACCTCAAAGTCATCAGGAAATTGCCTACAAACTTTCTGAGTGCATGACTTGCGGATGCTGCTTGGAAGCTTGTCCACAATACAGTCTCAACAACAACTTCCTTGGTGCTGCGGCCATCAGTCAAACACGCCTTTTCAACATGCATCCTACTGCAAAAAACATAGCAGATGAGCGGCTAGACACTCTTATGCAGGAAGGTGGAATTGCCGATTGCGGCAATGCGCAAAACTGTGTTGAAGCCTGTCCAAAATCCATCCCTCTTACTGAATCCATTGCCGAAATAGGACGCCAAGTTTCAGGAAAACTTTGGAGCAATATTTTTCAGGCAAAGTAAATGTTTTTTCCTGAATATTTAATAATGTATTCATGTCAACAAATCCTTCATCCGATTCCCGCAAACGTTTCCTGCTGATCCGCACGGATCGGGTTGGTGATACCATTCTGACTTTTCCTGCAGTTACAGCTTTACGCAATAATTACCCAGAAGCGTTCATCTCATTTTTAGCACAGCCTTACACTGTTCCCCTGTTTGAGCAATATACGGGGATTGACCTGTTGCTGAGTTATGAACCTGAGGGACATCACAGAGGCTGGAAGGGAGTAATGAAACTGAGTCATCAGCTGCGGGAACTTAATTTTGACGCGGCAATACTGTTTTATCCCCGACCGGAATTAGCCTTTGCTCTGCTCAAGGCAAAAATTCCTATCCGGATCGGTACAGGTTACCGCTGGTATTCATTCCTTCTGAACAGGCGCATTTACGAACACCGAAAAGACTGCCGGAAACATGAGTCTGAATACAATCTTTCCTTGCTTGAATCACTTATACCGGACAAAATAACCCAGCCTCATTACGAGTTTAAGCAATGGACACCAGAACCGTGGTGGGATGATTTCAAGACAGAACTAAAATCTAAGGATTATGTTATATTGCATTCCGGATGCGGTGCTTCTGCTCCAAATTTGAATGAGGAGCAATACAAACTGATAATACGACTGTTACTGGAAAAAACTGACTGGACGGTTTTATTAACAGGAGTTCCCGGAGAAGAAAATGTGGTGAATGCACTGGCTGCGGATTTTCCAGAAGAGAGAGTAAAGAAGACTGTTGGACGATTTTCACTTGCAGAATTATTTACTGTAATTCGGAATGCTTCGTTGTTGATTGCCAGCAGCACGGGCCCTTTGCATCTGGCAAATGCTGCTGGAACTCCGCTGCTTGGATTTTTCTGTCCTGCAAAACCACATACGCCAACTCGCTGGGGACCGTACGATCAGCAACAATGGGTGGCGACACCAAATCTGGACTGGCCCAAGATTTGTGAATTGAAAAATTGTCCGCATGGCGGATGCCTGAATCAGCTTTCAGACGATGAGATTACTGATATTTTGTGTACTCAAAGATTAAAAACCATTCACGAATGAATCACAAACAAAATAAAGGAATGACAAAATCAGTAACCTGGCAAAATTTTCAGCAGCATTACCTTGACCTTCCGGAGTTGGGGATTGCACTTGATACATCTCGCATGAATGTTCCGGATAAACTGCCAAATGAACTGGGAATACTTTTCCGTAATGCTTTTCAACAAATGCAGAACCTGGAAAAGGGAGGTATCGCAAATCCTGATGAAAACCGCATGGTTGGACATTACTGGCTGAGGAATCCTGAACTTGCCCCCTCTAAAGATATTCAAACGGTGATCAGCAGCACACTTGAAAAGATTCAAAATTTTGTAGCAGAAATTCACCAGAACAAAATCCAACCGCAAAAAGCTGCTTCTTTCCGGAATGTGCTGCTGCTCGGAATCGGAGGTTCCGCGCTTGGTCCGCAGTTCGTACTAAGTGCGCTTGGTTCTGGGACGGACAGCATGCAGTTTTATTATATCGACAATACCGACCCTGACGGAATAGATCAGGTCATGGCCTCAATCGGCAAAGGATTAGGGGAAACTTTGACACTGGTTATTTCCAAGTCCGGAGGAACAAAAGAAACCCGGAACGCAATGCTGGAGGTTCGAGATGTCTATGAAAAGAACGGACTGGATTTCACAAAACACGCTGTTGCAGTCACAGGCGCAAACAGTCAACTTGATCAACTTGCAGCACAGGAAAACTGGCTTGACTGCTTTCCAATGTGGGACTGGGTTGGAGGGAGAACATCGGTATTTTCTGTAGTTGGACTGCTTCCTGCGGCTTTACAGGGTTTGAATATATATGAATTTCTAGCTGGCGCAAAAAAGATGGATGAAATTACCCGTAGTCCGGAAGTCAGCAATAATCCTGCTGCTCTGCTGGCCTGGATGTGGCACCATTCAGGCAGAGGCCAAGGTGAAAAAGCGATGGTGTTGTTGCCTTACAAAGACAGATTACTGCTCTTCAGCCGTTATCTCCAGCAACTGGTAATGGAATCAATCGGTAAGGAAAAAGATTTGGTCGGCAAAAAAGTAAACCAGGGATTGACTGTTTACGGCAACAAAGGTTCAACCGATCAGCATGCTTTTGTTCAACAGCTCCGCGACGGTACTGACAATTTTTTTGTAACTTTCATTGAAGTTCTAAAAGACCGTGAAAACAAGAGTCTTGAAGTTGAACCAGGAGTCACATCCGGAGATTTTCTACAGGGTTTTTTGCTTGGAACCCGCGAAGCCCTTTTTCAAAACGGGCGTACTTCCCTCACTATCACACTTGAAGAAATTAACACCCAAACTCTGGGAGCCTTGATTGCACTTTTTGAAAGGACAGTCGGCTTATATGCATTTCTGGTTGGTATAAATGCCTATCACCAACCTGGTGTAGAATCTGGAAAACAAGCTGCTGGTGATGTGTTAGAACTTGCGGTAAAAATTCAACACCACCTCCGCTCACATCCGGAACAAAAATTTACTGCAACTGAGCTTGCTGATATTCTCCAAAAAACAATAAATACAGAAACAGTTTTCCAGCTTTTGCTTCACCTGGCAGCCAACGACAGGGTACAAAAATTTGATGCCAGCAGCCCTTTTTCTACCAATTTTCAAGCAATTTAAACTTATCAATTGACACATTCATCTCAGGAAGTTAATATTGGCAGAGAACCTGCACGAGGTGAGAACAATTGTTATTTTTCTGAAAAAAACTTGAATTAAATTTTGAGGCATTCATAGATATCATTTAAAGAAAAAATTGTACCGGTCTGTTTCAACTCGTTTTACTGCTGCCAGAAAACGATCACAATCATCCGGAAGATTTCTCACCAATGGATAAACAGCTTAAAAACACAAAATCGGCTGGAAGCATGATCTTGCTGATGCTGTTTCTCTTTCTGCTGAGCTTTCAATCAGCGTGGTCTGCTGAAGATGAAGCTGAAATTCTAATTTTCAGCCTCTCGCCTGAAAAAGTTGAAGAACAGCAGGGTATTCTCAAAATTCAGATCAGCACCTTCAGTCCAATTCAGCAAGTGACGGTTAAGGGTAAGCCCCGTAATTTTCCTAAAGGAGCAAGCCTGGTATGGCTGAAAATACCTTACATGCTCAAGCCCGGTGTAAATGTCTTTGAAGTTTATGTTAAGACCACGCTCGGCGAAGCAAAGAAGATAATCCGGACAATCTATGAAACTCCTGAACTTCTTAAACAAGCAAAACTTGGTGACTCCTTTCAGTTGATAACTATCCTCAGCGGCGTTACCAAAGATAACATTGACAAGGTCGAGGACAACAGTAGTAAGTCCAAAGCATTTTCTACAAGTATCCTCTTTGTGCCCTCCTACCGCTTCGATCTCTTCGATGATTCCAGCATTTTTTTACGGGGAGTCCTGATGGGAGACCAGCACCACAATGGTGAATATGAATCCAAAAAGATTTTGTTTAAACAGGCAAGCATTGAGTGGGAGGAACGAGAGAGCTGGGCAGGAGTCTTAACGCTATCATTGGGTACAAATGAAGCAGGAACCAGGGAAATTCCAGAAACCTCAACTCCCAGAGACAGCCTTTCCAAAAAATACAAACGGGCGACCCGTGACAACGTCTACACCCTCAAGGCCAAGCAGGAACTTGGCGAAGGAACGACGTGGAACTGGCAAATTGACCGCAAGAAAAAACTGGTAGAGGGATCAAACGACGACAGCGGTAAATCCACTGCACTTACAGCCGGTTATGTTACTCCTATATTTGGCGTAAAGACAACTTTTGGAGGAACGCTTGAAGACACAAACCTCAATGGAGCATACAAGGACACCGAAGCAAAAAAAGCCAAACTAAAAGTAGATTATTCAATTCCGCCGATTTCTCTTGGTATCCAGTATGATTTTTCTCAAACTGAAGATAAAGTTGCTGATCCATCTCTGGATGGAAAGACAAAGAACCGGAATCAAGTTTATACTCTTAGCTTAAACTACCCTGCCGCAGCATGGTGTATCTTTGGACTGACACAGAAACAGGAAAGACAGAGTTCAAACATTGTTGGAAAAACATACACTTTGAACTCAACACAACTGCAGGTAATTCTCATTTATTGAAAATTAAACTATCTGCTTGACACAGTAAGATAAATTCAAAATAATTAGATTTAAAGAAAAACCAAACATACTCATGAAATTTCGATTTTTACTCCTGCTGGCCCTGTTCCTGGCTGTCATTCCTGCAATTCCCCTGCAGGCACAGCAGGGACTACTGTTGCTGGAAAAAGGTTCGGTCAAGGTGATCGGCCCGGAACGCACACGTCTGCTACGCAAGCCCGGCGCCAAAATGGCCCTCCATGCCAAAGACCGTGTACAGACCGGCAAAGATACAACCGTTAAAATCAAGATCAAGGGTAAACCTGAAATAATTGAACTCTCCTCCCGTTCCTTTTTTCGAATGGGAAAGATTACCCGGCAAACCAGCAGTATTTCCCTGCTGACCGGAAAAGCCCGTTTTAAGATTCAAGGCAAACTCAAAAAGAAGAGCAAAAGGAAACGATTTCAGATTCGTACTGTTACTGCGCTAGTAGGTGTGAGGGGGACCGATTTTGTGGTTGGCGCTTCCAACACACAAACGAGTCTTCTCACTATTTCCGGTACAGTTTCATTAGCGCCGGTGAACATGCCTGACATCGAAATTGAAGTACCTGCAAACCAGGCTTCCACAGTTCAGAAGAACTCCACTCCAACTGCGCCTGTTGAAGTTGCCCCAAAAATGCGTGCACAGATCCTCAAGGCCGACTCGCCCAAAGCTTTTAGAATCGTCAAATTCGGAGAGGCGGTAAAGCCGGAAGAAGTACGCAAAGAAAATGAAAAAAAGAAAAAGGAGGAAGAGGAAGAACAAAAGAAAGAGGAAGAAAAACCTCCTCAGGACAAAGAAGGAGAACCAAAACCGGGAGATGAGAAAGGTCCTGGACCTGAAGGAAAAGAAGGACCTGGAATGCCTGGAGAGGGAGAGGAAGATGAAGAAGGCATAATAGGACCTGGAAGTGAAGGAAAACCAGGAGATGATGAAGGTCCGGGAGGACCTGGAATGATGATGGGTCCTGAAGGTGAAGAGGGTGGAATGATGATGGGTCCTGAAGGTGAAGAGGGTGGAATGATGATGGGGCCTGAAGGTGAAGAGGGTGGAATGATGATGGGTCCTGAAGGTGAAGAGGGCGGTATGATG
>Ga0209091_10001331_pt1 | contig 21813 bp, 21 predicted proteins | sample ArcticOcean_MG_C_6_FD_187438 | JGI IMG/M metagenome (GOLD analysis project Ga0209091, IMG submission 187438) | Marine microbial communities from western Arctic Ocean - ArcticOcean_MG_CB8_128 (SPAdes) (version 2) | ecosystem: Environmental > Aquatic > Marine > Oceanic | place: Arctic Ocean...
TAAATAAATGAAAAATTGCTATTTGATATGCACCGCTTCCCAAGGCAACAAACATATAGCCTAACTGAGAGCATGTAGAATACGCAACTATCCTTTTAATATCGTTCTGAACCAAACCAACAGTAGCTGCAAAAAAAGCAGTTGAGGCACCAATAATAGTTATAAAGGATAAAATATATTCCGATTGTTCAAATAAAGGCGAGCAACGAGCTACTAAAAATACCCCGGCAGTAACCATTGTAGCAGCGTGAATTAATGCAGAAACTGGAGTAGGCCCCTCCATGGCATCAGGAAGCCAAGTATGAAGAAATAGTTGAGCAGACTTTCCCATCGCACCCATAAATAAGAAAAAACAAGCCGTATTAAGTGTGTTGAAGTTCCAATAAAGGATAGGGATTGTTTTACTTGATAGTTCACCTGCCATTGAAAAAATTACATCAAAGTCTAATGATTTTGTTGAAAAATATAATATCGCTATACCTATTAGGAAACCAAAATCACCAACACGATTAACTACGAAAGCTTTTATAGCTGCGGAATTAGCAGAGTCTTTCTTATACCAGAAACCAATCAGTAAATATGAAGCTAACCCTACCCCCTCCCAACCAAAAAAAAGTTGGAGAAAGTTGTTAGATGTAACAAGGATAAGCATGGCAAAAGTAAAAAAAGAAAGGTAAGCAAAAAATCTTGGTTGATTTGGGTCATGACTCATATAGCCAATAGAATAAACATGAACTAACGAGGAAACAAAAGTTACAACAACAAGCATAACTGATGTGAGCATATCCAACTTTAAGGACCACTTAGTCACAAGATCACCAGACTCTATCCAGGTCGCCAAAGGAAATACAAAATTGAAATCACCGCTAAGAGATTTATTTAAAAAATATGAAGAGATAAAAAAGGGAATTATAATTAAAAGACATGAAAAAAGGTGTGTAAGCGTAATATTCACCTTATTACCAAAAAACCCTACAATTAATGCACTAAATAAAGGTAAAAATACTAGAAAAAATAAAGCCATTACCCTCTCATTTTATTAATTTGATCAACTTCAATGTTTCCAACATTTCGAAAATAAACAACAAGAATAGCTAGACCAATAGCTGCTTCGCCCGCTGCCACAGTTAGTATAAATAGAGAGAAAATTTGCCCGACCGAGTCATTTAAAAAAGATGAAAATGCAACTAAATTTATACTAATACTCAGCAATATTAGCTCAAGAGACATAAGAATAATAATAACATTTTTTCTATTAAGAAAAACTCCTATTACTCCAATTGTAAAAAGCATTGATGCCAATATAAGATAATGCCCAAGCTCAATGATCATTTCTTTGATTCCCTGGTTTTTAGATTGATATCAATTAGCTCGATACTAGTACTTGAGTCTCGCGATATTTGATCGCTAATAACTTGTCTTCTGACATAATCTCTATGACGCAGAGTCAATACAATTGCTCCAATCATAGCAACCAAAAGAATGAAGCCTGCCATCTGAAATTGGAGAAAATATTCAGTATAAATTAAATTACCCAATATCTCGGTGTTGGTTAAGTCTGTTTCAACTATTCGCCCTATTATTTGGAAGTCTTTTGAAAAGAGCTCAGGTGAATACATCATTAAAATTATTTCAAAAAAAAGAACACCACCCACCATTAAGCCAACAGGAAGATATTTTTTGGTTTCTTCTTTTATATTATCTGGATTGAAATCAAGCATCATTATTACAAAAAGAAACAAAACAGCAACAGCACCAACATAAACTATAACAATAATTAAAGCTAAAAACTCGGCTCCAGCTAACAGAAATAAACCTGAAGCATTAATAAAGGAAAATATTAAAAAAAGGACAGAATTAATTGGTTGCTTTGAAAAAATGACCATTAAAGCTGAGGCAATAATAGATAAAGAAAAGATATAAAAAAGTAACGCTGGAAACATATCAATTGTAACTACCTAAAAGGCGCATCCCTCTCCAAATTCTTAACTAATGAAACTTCCCACTTATCACCATTCTCCATTAATTTCTCTTTTGTATAAAGAAGCTCTTCTCTAGTTTCTGTTGCAAACTCAAAGTTTGGCCCCTCAACAATTGCGTCTACTGGACAAGCTTCTTGGCATAGGCCGCAATAAATACACTTCACCATATCAATATCATACCTAATAGTTTTCCTTACCCCATCTTTATCACGAGGGCCTGCATCAATTGTTATAGCTTGAGCAGGGCAAACTGCTTCGCATAACTTGCATGCAATGCATCTTTCTTCTCCATTAGGGTATCTTCTTAAGGCATGCTCCCCTCTAAACCGAGAAGACAATCTACCCTTCTCATGCGGGTAGTTTATTGTTACCCTTTTTTTGAAGATGATATACTTCATTCCAACAAAAAATGCTGTAAGAAAATCCCACTGCATGTATGTCTTTAAAAAATTAATTAGCCATTTCATCTCGACACCTATGGAGCAATATTAAAAAATAAAAGGAAACTTGAGGTTAAAACTACACATGCTAAGGATATAGGAAGAAAAACTTTCCAACCCAATCTCATTAATTGATCATATCTATATCGAGGCACTAAAGCTTTAACCATAGAAAATAAGTAGAAAATAAAAGCCATTTTTAGAAAGAACCAAACAATACCTGGAACTGCTATAAAAGGAAAAATATTAAAAGGAGGGAGCCAGCCTCCAAGGAACAAAATAGTAATCATTGCGCACATTAAAAAAGTAGCTGCTAGCTCTCCTAAAAAATACAACATAAAAAGTGAAGATGAATATTCAGTTTGATAACCAGCCACTAGTTCAGCTTCTGCCTCAGGAAGGTCAAATGGTGGCCTGTTTGTTTCTGCTAAAGCTGAAACAAAAAATACAATAAACATTGGAAACAAAGGAAAAATAAACCAAATATTCTTTTGAGCATTAACAATTTCTGAAAGATTTAAAGATCCGACGCATAAAAGAACGGTAATTATTACAAAGCCTATTGATACTTCGTAAGAAACCATTTGAGCTGCAGATCTCATAGCTCCCATAAATGGATATTTGGAATTAGAGGCCCATCCGCCCATAATAATTCCATATACCCCCAAAGAAGAGACGGCAAAAATATACAAGATTCCAACATTAATATCTGCAACAACCCATCCATCAGCAAAAGGAATAACAGCCCAAGATGATAGAGCAACAAAGCATGTTACTATAGGGCCAAGAATAAAAATCATCTTATTAGCCTTCTCTGGTATAATAATTTCTTTAAAAAGAAGCTTTAAAAGATCAGCAGCAGATTGAAGCAAACCAAAAGGGCCGACTACATTTGGTCCCTTTCTTAGTTGAACTGCAGCCCAAATTTTTCTATCAGCATAAATACCAAAATATGCCATTAAAAGAACAGCAAGCAAAACTAGGGCTGATTGTAAAAATATAATCAGCAAAGGTAAGATATAACTCATAAAAAATATCATCATTTAGATCTTAAAAACTCCGTTCGAGGAAAACTCATTTCTGTCACATAAGATCTTTGAAGAACGAGCAATTGAATTTGTTAACCAGAAATTTTCAACAGAATTATAAAATATATGTTCTTTTATCTCTTCAGCCATAAGTTCTTTTGGATTCCCACCTTCTATACAATTATCAATTTCTAAAAGATCTGGAAATAAAGTAAAAATTTCTTCTCTTAATTCATCGAAATTATTAATTTTAAAATCAAGTTTCATTTTTTCAGCAATCATTGAAATTATTTTCCAATCCTCTACGGCCTCACCTAATGGAAATGTTGCTCTCACAGACTCTTGAACTCGCCCTTCTGTATTCATATACAAACCATTTTGCTCATTAAATGACGGAGAAGGTAAAATTAAATCTGCTTGATGGGCTCCATTATCACCATGGTGGCCTTGATAAATAACAAAACAATCAGATTTATCGCTTAAACAAACCTCATCAGCACCCAAAAGGAATAGAGTTGAAATACTTCCGCTATTACAACCCTCAATAATTTGATCTAGGTTTTTACCTTCCGGGCCTGGAAGAAAACCAATTTCCATAGCTCCAGGACGAGCTGCGGCACTATGCAAAACATTAAATCCATTCCAATCTGAGGATAAAAAATTATATTTATTTGCTAATTTAATAGAAAGATTTAAAAAATCCTCACCATGATTTCCTACTAAGGCTCCCTGACCAACAATCATTATTGGTTTTTTCATTGATTCTAGTTTTGAGCAAAAAGGATGGGATCCATTTATAATATCTTTTATAGTATTAGGATCGTCTCCTAAAAAATCATATCCATAATTGAGTTCGTTTTCTTTACCTAGCAAACCTATTGAGTAATTACTCTCTTTAGACTTACGCAATATCCTTGAATTTATTAATGCAGCCTCAAACCTAGGATTTGTTCCTATTAATAAGCACCCATCGGAATCGTCTATTCCAGAAAACTTCGAATTAAAAAGCCATCTTTCCCTACTCCCTGAAATTCTCGAACCATCTTGCCTACATTCAGTATTTTGAGAGCCTAGAGAATTCATTAATTTTTTTAAGGAATAAATGGATTCTATTGAAGAAAGATCTCCTGAAATACTCGCTATTTCGTTAGGCTTAGAATCTTTTAACTTTTCAGATAAAACACTTATTGCTTTTTCCCAGCTAACCTTTTTGAACTTACCATTTTCTTTTAAATACGGTTTATCAATTCTTTGTAGGCTAAGGCCATCCCAAAAAAATCTTGTTTTATCAGAAATCCACTCTTCATTAACATCTTCATTTATGCGAGGTAACACCCTCATTACTTTATTACCTTTTGTATCTATCCTTATGTTTGATCCAACGGCATCCATTACATCAATTGATTCAATCTGTTTCAATTCCCATGGTCTAGCGCTAAATGCATAGGGTTTTGATGTTAATGCGCCTACTGGGCATAAATCAATAACATTACCTGATAGTTCAGAAGTTACAGCTTTGTTAAGGTATGTTGTTATTTCCATATCCCTACCCCTACCAATAGCTCCAATCTCGTTAATCCCAGTAACCTCAGTAGAAAAACGAACACATCTTGTACAGTGAATACACCTTGTCATTTCAGTTTTAATGAAAGGACCCATATCTTTGTTTTCAACAGATCTTTTATCTTGTTCGTATCTACTTGCACCGTGACCATAAGCAACGGATTGGTCCTGCAGATCACATTCTCCTCCTTGATCGCAAATAGGGCAGTCCAAAGGATGATTAATAAGAAGAAATTCCATTATCCCTTCTCTGGCATTTTTAACTCGCTCAGTCTTTGTATGAATAATTAAACCTTCGCTTACAGGAATTGCACATGATGCGACAGGCTTTGGGCTCATGCCTCTAGCATCCTCAACATCAACTAAACACATCCTACAATTACCTGCGACAGATAGTCTTTCGTGATAACAAAATCTAGGAATCTCAACGCCAGATTCTTCGCATGCTTGAATAACAGAAAGGCCATCCTCAACTTCAAAATTTTCACCATCTATTACAATTTTAGTCATTATCGCCCTGCAACTATATTTTTTTTTGTTTCGTTCAATCTGTCTTCCATGTAACCCCGAAAATGTCTTATTAAGCCCTGGACTGGCCAAGCTGCAGCATCACCAAGCGCACAGATACAGTGACCTTCAATTCTTTTTGTTAGACCAAGAAGTGTGTCAATTTCATCAACACGGGCCTCTCCATTAGCCATTTTTTCCATCATTTCCCAAAGCCAAGATGTACCCTCTCTACAAGGGGTGCATTGGCCACAACTCTCATGTTTATAAAAATATGAAATTCTTGAAATTGCTTTTATTAAATCAGTTGATTTGTCCATCACAATAACCGCTGCAGTTCCTAAACCAGAATTAACTGCTTGAAGTGAGTCAAAATCCATTAAAACATCATCACAAATTTCTTTGGGAATCATCGGGACAGATGATCCGCCAGGAATTATTGCAAGAAGATTATCCCACCCGCCTATAACGCCACCAGCATGCTTTTCAATTAAATCCTTTAGAGGAATACCCATCTCCTCCTCTACATTACAAGGATTGTTTACATGTCCAGAAATACAAAATATTTTTGTACCTGCGTTCCTTTCTCTCCCAAGTGAAGAAAACCAATCAGGTCCCCTTCTTAAAATAGTAGGCACGACAGCTATACTCTCAACATTATTGACAGTAGTCGGGCACCCATACAAGCCTGAAGTAGCAGGATAAGGAGGCTTTAACCTTGGCATACCCTTCTTTCCTTCTAAGCTTTCTAGAAGAGCAGTCTCTTCTCCGCAAATATAAGCACCGGCACCATGATGAATAAAAATTTCAATATCCAACCCAGAGCCACAAGCATTTTTTCCAACCAAACCTTCTTCATATGCTTCTTCAAGGGCTGATTGTAAAATTATTCTTTCATTATAAAACTCACCCCTAACATAAATATAGCAAACTTGAGCACCCATTGCTGCGCAAGCAATTATACAACCCTCTAATAGTTTATGGGGCTCATGCCTAATAATATCGCGATCTTTACATGTTCCAGGTTCCGATTCATCAGCATTTACAACAAGATAATGAGTTTTGCCCGTTGGCTCTTTTGGCATAAACGACCATTTAGTAGCTGTAGGAAAACCTGCTCCCCCCCTGCCCCTTAAGCCAGACTTAGTTAATTCACCAATTATACCATCTCGACCTTTATCAATAATTTCCTTAGTCGTAGACCAGTCACCTCTTTTTTTTGCACTTGCCAAGGCAAAGGATTCAAATCCATATAAGTTAGTAAAAATTTTATCTTTTTCTTTAAGCATTATTTTTTTCCATTTTTTTTGGCTCTGATGAAACTCGACCAACCTGAGATCCAACTTTTATATCTTTTTTACCTTTAATTTTTTTTATGAGAGCAGTCATATTCTCATAATTTAAATCTTCATAGTAATCTTCATTAATTTGAACTGCTGGGGCATTTACACATGCACCCAAGCATTCGACCTCCAACCAGCTAACACTATCTTCTGAAACCTCACCTTCCTTTCCAACTAAATCATTGCAGGCTTTTTTAATTTGATCAGACCCCCTTAGCCAGCAAGGCGTCGTTCCACACACCTGAATAAAATGATGTCCAGTTGGAGTTAAATTAAACATTGAATAAAAGCTAGCTATTTCAAGGACTCTGATTTTTGGCATATCTAACATTTCAGCTACTTTTAAAATAGCCTGCTCAGGAAGCCAACCGCCTGCTCTTTTTTGAGCAATATATAAACTTGGAACAACAGCTGACTGTTTTCTGTTTTCGGGATAATTTTGAATTGTATCATTGATTAAAGTTAGATCCTCATTACTAAATTCAAATGATTTGGGTTGATTAATATCAAGTCTCTTTACGGTCATCTATCAACCTCTCCAAAAACTAAATCAAGAGAGCCTAGAATGGCTGATAAATCAGGAAGTAAATGTCCTTTTCCAAGATAATCAATGGATTGAAGGTGAGCAAAACCTGGAGCTCGAATTTTACATCTGTATGGTTTGTTAGTTCCATCAGATATCAAGTAAACGCCAAATTCTCCTTTAGGTGCTTCAATAGCCCTATAAACATCTCCTGGGCCAACATCATAACCTTCAGTATACAATTTAAAGTGATGAATAAGAGCCTCCATCGAGGATTTCATGTCAGCTCTTTTTGGTGGAGCAACTTTTTTATCTTCAGAAATAATAGGGCCAGGAGTCATTTTATTTATTACTTGTTTCATAATAGAAATTGACTGTCGACACTCTTCAACTCGGACCAAGTATCTATCATAATTATCACCAGTCTTTCCAACCGGTATTTGAAAATCTAACTCCTCGTAACACTCATATGGTTGAGTCTTTCTTAAATCCCAATGATATCCTGAACCACGAGCCATTACGCCTGTTAAGCCCCAGTCTAAGACGTCTTGCTTAGTCACAATTCCTATATCAACATTTCTTTGTTTAAATATTCTATTTTCAGTTAATAAATTCTCAAGGTCATCTAGAACATTTAAAAAAGGGTCACAAAAATTATAAATATCCTCTATTAAGCTATCCTCAAGATCTTGATGAACTCCTCCAGTTCTGAAATAAGCCGCATGCAATCTAGATCCACAAGCTCTTTCGTAAAAAACCATTAGCTTTTCCCTTTCTTCCCAACCCCACAATGTTGGTGTAAGGGCTCCAACATCAAGTGCTTGGGCAGGAACATTTATCATATGACTAAGAATTCTTCCTATTTCAGAATAAAGAACCCGGATGTACTGTGCTCTCTTGGGCACAGTTACATCCAAAAGGCTTTCAACTGCTAAAGTGAATGCGTGCTCTTGATTCATCGGAGCAACATAATCCAAACGATCAAAATATGGTAAAGCTTGTAGATATGTTTTATTTTCAATTAACTTCTCAGTCCCTCTATGTAAAAGACCGATATGAGGCTCAACTCTTTCAACAACCTCACCGTCCAAATCTAAAATTAACCTTAAAACACCATGGGCAGCAGGATGCTGAGGTCCAAAATTAACTCTAAATTTATCTGTACTTTTATTTGTCATCTAGATTCTCACTATCTAAATTATCATCAGGGTATTTAACTCCCTCCCAAGGGCTTTCAAAATCAAAACTTCTAAATTCCTGCTTTAAATCAACTGGTTCATATATGATCCTTTTTTTATCATCATCGTATCGTACTTCAACGTAGCCAGTCAGAGGAAAGTCTTTTCTTAAAGGGTGACCTTCGAATCCATAGTCAGTAAGTATTCTTCTCAAGTCCTTATTTCCAACAAAGTTAATACCAAACAAATCAAATGCTTCGCGCTCATACCATTCCGCACAAGGAAATAATTTACAGATGCTTTGAATATTATCCTTATCGTCTGTTAAGGACTTAACTCTAATTCTGGCATTATTTGACATAGAAAGAAGATTATAAACAACTTCAAACCTAATTTCATTCTCAGGCCAGTCTACCCCACATAAATCAGTTAGTTGGGAGAAAAGAAAAATATCATCATCTTTTAAAATCTTCAATACATCATAAATATCATCATTAGAAACGTATATTGACAAATCGCCAGCCGATACTTCATGCTTAATCACTAATGAACTGATGGCTGAATGTGATTTTAAGTCCTCTAATAATTCATAATGATCTTTTCTTATAAACATCTATATTTACCTTTCAACCGTACCCGTTCGTCTAATTTTTTTTTGTAGTTGAAGTATCCCATACATTAGAGCCTCTGCAGTAGGAGGGCACCCAGGAACATAAATATCAACAGGAACAATTCTATCGCAACCTCTAACAACGGAATATGAGTAATGATAATAACCTCCACCATTAGCACAGGATCCCATTGAAATAACATATCGTGGCTCAGGCATTTGGTCATAAACCTTACGCAAAGGTCCCGCCATTTTATTGGTTAATGTACCTGCAACTATCATAACATCTGATTGCCTAGGGGAGCCTCTTGGTGCTGTTCCAAATCGCTCTAGATCATAACGAGGTCCGTTAGCTTGGAACATCTCAATAGCACAACAGGCTAATCCAAAAGTCATCCAATGCAAAGATCCGGTTCTAGCCCAACTAATTAATGACTCAGAGGATGTTATAAAAAATCCTTTATCAGACATTTGGGAAGAAAAATCATTTTTTTCACGCTCAAGAGTTAATCCCATTCTAAAGCCCCCTTCTTCCACTCGTATATAAAGCCAATTGTTAGAATTGTTAAAAAGAACATCATGGAGAAAAAACCAAAGAGACCAATATCACCAAAAACAATTGCCCAAGGAAACAAGAAGGCTACCTCTAAGTCAAAAATAATAAATAAAATCGCTACTAAATAAAATCTAATATCAAATTTTGATCTAGCATCATCAAAGGGCTCGAAACCACATTCGTACGGTGATAATTTTTCAGGATCTGGATTGTTTGGTGCAATTAAAAGGGGTGGAATAATAAGCAATAAAGTAATAAATAAGCACAAGCTCATAAAAATTACGATAGGTAGGTAATCTTGTAGTATAGATGGCATCCAACCTGCTCCTTTATCCCTCTACAAACTTGAGTGCAATATATCCTTTAAACCAAGGAATGCAATCAAATTCGAAAATTTTATTGGCCAAAAATCATCTAAAATTTATTGAAATAATAAGAGCTTTATTTTTGATAAAATATGCTAAAAAATTTATGTTTCAAGGAACTCTAAAACCGCACTATTAAAGAGTTTTGGCTGATCAATATTAACTGAGTGGCCTGCTCCCGGTATAATAATTTTTTTAGATTTTGATATCTTTTTAAACATATATTCTGCGGCAGATAAAAACGGTTTATCGTCCTCTCCAACAATTATTAAAGTTGGAACAGAAATGTCAGCCAAAGAGTTGATGATTCTATCATCTTTTTGTGTAAGCATTCCTCTTGCAGCATTCCCAATACCTTTACGCCCCCTACTTTCATACCTTTCAGCACTTTTTATAGCGTATTTATTCCAACCCTCTCTGGCTTCGTCATTTTTAAACCCTGGACCAGTGTCAATAATTAAAAGTGAAGAAACTCTATCAGGATAAAGTCTATAAAAAGCTAGAGACATATAACCACCTAAGGAAAATCCACCTAAAGAAGTCTTTTCGATATTCAAATAATTAAGAATTTCTAGCATATCCAGTAAAGTTTCTTCTTCACTATATTGAATAATCTCATCTGGGCTGTCCGTTTGGCCATGTCCTCTTAGGTCCCATGTAATTAGAGTATTTTGTTCAGAAAGAACCTTAACCTGCTCCTTCCAAATTCCTAAATTATCAGAAAATCCATGTGATAAAAATATAGCTGGACCATTACCGCATACCTCAAAATGAATATTAACTCCATTACGATTTATTTTTGGCATATTTATTCTGTAATTAAGCTTTGATTTGACTTTTTATAGCACTCTGAGATTTTACACCAAAGGGCGGTCTAAAGAGGCCAAATAAACCATCAAATTTTGATTGAGTATATATAGTCTTGGTATGAGAGAAGTTCTTAAAGCCCTCAACACCATGATATGAACCTGTGCCAGATGGTCCAACACCGCCAAAGGGTGCATTATCTTGACCAACATGAAAAACAACATCATTAATAGTAACTCCACCTGATGTAGTATTTTCCAATACATTCTGCATTTCTTCTTTATCATCACCAAAGTAATAAAGACCCAAGGGTCTATCCTTGGAATTTATATAGTCAACTGTATCTTCAATATTTTCATAAGTTTTTACGGAAAGAATTGGTCCAAAAATTTCTTCCTTCATGACCGATAGGCTATCATCTGGGTCAACAATTAAAGTTGGAGGAATTTTATGATGAGCTTGTTGGCTAAAATCTTCATTTGAAGGATTAATTTCTATAACCTCAAATCCCTTTTCCTTGGCCTCTTCAATATAACCTTGAAGCCTATCATAATGTCTTTGATTGATTACGGATGTATAATCAGGGTTTTCCTTTAACGAAGGATACATTTCTGTAACAACTTTCTTAGATTGTGATATAAAATCTTCTTTTTTATCCTTAGGGATAAAAACATAATCGGGGGCAAGACAAATTTGACCAGCATTCAAAGTTTTACCAGCCATAAGTCTACCCACAGAGACATCAAAGTTAGATTTTTTTGAAATAATAACAGGGGATTTCCCTCCAAGCTCTAAAGTTACAGGAACTAAATTTTCTGAAGCAGCCCGCATTACATGTTTTGCTACTGAGGTAGCACCAGTAAATAAAAGGTGGTCAAAAGGTAGTGATGAAAAAGCTTCTCCAAGATCTGGTCCACCAGTGAAAACTGCAACCTCTTCTTGTGAGAACGCTTCTTCAAACATTTTTTTCATTAATTCTGATGTTTTTGGGGTAAATTCCGAAGGCTTAATCATAGCCCTATTTCCTGCTGCAAAAATACTACCTAAAGGCCCAAAAGTTAGTGTAACAGGGAAATTCCATGGACTAATAACACCCACTGTACCTAAAGGTTGGTACTCCAATCTTAATCTGGCACCTAAAAGACCTAAAATAGACGGGGTAACTTTTCTTTTTTCTGGTTTAACCCATTTTTTGATATTTTCTTTAGCACTCTTTAGTGATCCAATTGATCCTGCTACATCAGCCAATAGTGAACTTTCAGTACTTCTGTGACCAAAGTCTTCTGAAATTGCCTCTGCAATCTCATTTTGATATTTTATTAATAAGCCTATACATCTATCGATCCACTCTTTTCGTGTCTCGACTGATAAGGGTCCATCCCTTAAATGAGCTTTTTTTTGTATTTCTAGTACTTCATTTAAATTATCAAAACTTGTCATTAATTAACCCCTTAATTGTAAAAAATACAATAAACTATTTTTTTGAAAAAATAAAACGACTGATAAATTAAATTATTATATAAATTTTTAAGCGCTACTCCCGCCATCTACAGTGTAAACTGAACCAGTGATGAAGCTACTGTCTTCGCTAGCTAAAAATAACATTAATTTTGCTACATCTATTGGCATAGCATATCTCCCAAGAGGAATGTTTGCTTCAAGCATATTTTTAGCTTCACCAGCCTCTCCAGGCATCAAACCTTCTTCAAGACTTCTCATCATTCTCGTTTCCACTGGTGATGGGTTTACAGTATTAACTCTTATATTTTTTTCTGCACATTCTTTAGCTGCGGATCTCATTAACCCAATTACTGCATGCTTACTTGTTCCGTATGGCGCTATCCCAGGAGAACCCTTAAGACCTGTAATACTGGATGTAATGATAAAGCTTCCGCCTTTTCTTAAGTTCATTGCAGGAATAGATGCTTTTAACCCTAAAAAAGGACCTTTAATATTAACAGCAATAACTTGATCAAACTTATCTATATTATAATCTTCAATATTTTTAACCTCACCCTCTATACCGGCATTGGCTATAAAGATATCTAAACCTCCATACTTCTCTTTAACGATTTCAACTGCCCGAATATTATCCTCATATTTTGTTACGTCGCCAACAAAATAACTAAGGTGGGTGGATCCGATTTCCTTACTTACCTTAATTAAATTATCCTCATTTAAATCAAAAATTAAAACATTTGCACCTTCATTCAAAAAAGCTTCCGCAGTAGCTCTACCTATACCGCCTGCACCACCAGTTATTATTGCAACTTTACCATCAAGTTTATTCATAGTTATCCAACTGAAATTTTTTTATAATAAAATACTACAATAAAATTTTTTATATTAAAGATTTATAAGCTTAATTCATGTTGGCTTAATATCGAAATACCAAACTCGTCTCTTATATCCTTTATTTTATGGGAAAGATAACTTTCAGGATTAAAATATATCCATTTCTTTTTCATTTTTTTGGTATTCATTCTGGCAATATTTTTAGACTTTTTAGAAGAACGAACTATATTAATTAACTCTTTAATACCAGGTTCAAAAAAAAGTTTCTTGTATAGAGTCAGTAGCTCCTTGGACCTAAATATTTGTCCCACTGCTATTGTGAGAAGTTTTAGTGAATCTTTGCATCCAAAAATAGCATAAGTATCCAAAATCGCTTCTTCCTTTAACGAAAGGCCAAGTCCAAAGATAATATGAGTACAATCATGACCAAATATAAGATCTGTTTTCGTATCACCCCTCAAAATCGACTCTTGATCTTCAAAAGCATTATAATAAATATCCAAACCTTCTTGAAGAGTTAAACTGCAATCTTGTTTTTGAAATTCCAACATTAAAATTCTCCTTTATATATAATAAAGAAATATTATAAGACTTATAAAATTATTTTTATTATTTTATATATAAATCAATAGTATATTTAATTAAAGTTAAATAGTAATAGGAAAGAAGTGAAAAAAGTAGTGGCGGGAATGACGGGACTCGAACCCGCGACCTCTGGCGTGACAGGCCAGCGCTCTAACCAACTGAGCTACATCCCCGTAATAAGATGTATGACTTATTTAAGGGTCAAATCTCCTTAAATCAAGTCACTAAAAATAAAACTATAATATGTTTTTTATTTAATGGTGGGCGGTGAGAGGCTCGAACTCCCGACCCTCTGGATGTAAACCAGATGCTCTACCAGCTGAGCTAACCGCCCTTTAAATAAAGTTGTATTAAATTTCTATTATTTTGAAAGTTTATATAACCTAAAAAGTATTAAGTACATAAAAATCCTTATTATAAAAGTAAGGAAATTTAATTTAATTTTAAGTTTATAATTTGATTTAATTTTAGGTGGCAAAAATTTTGCCACCTAAAGTAAGTTAATATTAATTAACTGCGTCTTTTAAACCTTTGCCAGATTTAAATTTAGCATTTTTTGATGCAGCGATTTGAATAGCTTCACCAGTTCTTGGATTTCTTCCTGTAGTAGCCGCTCTATGACTAACTGAGAAAGTTCCAAAGCCAGTAATTTTTACACTACCGCCAGAAGCTAGACTTGATGTAACTGATCCAAGAAAAGCTTCTAGAGCTCTACCTGCGTCAGCCTTGCTTAATCCAGATCCACTTGCAATTGCGTCGATAAGTTCATTTTTATTCATGTTATCCTCCTGAGTTGTTAATTAATAAGAATGTATGCCCTAAAAACTTAAATGGTCAAAATTAAATTAAAAATAATTTAATGTGTGGTTTGAGTAGGCGTGCTTCCTGATTCAATATTTCCTTTCTTTTGCTCTGCAAGCCAAGCTTTTTCATCCCATTTAATAGCAATAGGTTTTTTTGTTAAAGCAAAGTCTAAGGCCTCATCGATAGTCGAAATTAATTTAATATCTAATTTATCTTTGATGTTTTCAGGGACTTCGGATAATTCTCTCTCATTTTCACTAGGCACAAGAACAGTTTTAATTCCACTTCTTGTAGCTGCTAATAATTTTTCTTTTAATCCTCCAATTGGAAGAACTCTTCCTCTAAGAGACATTTCTCCAGTCATGGCTACATCATGTTTGATAGGTATTTCCGCCATTACAGAGATAATTGCAACTACCATAGCTACACCAGCCGAAGGTCCATCCTTTGGCGTCGCACCTTCTGGAACATGAACATGTATATCTTTTCTTTGAAAGATTGGAGGCTCAATCCCATAACTGACCGCCCTAGATCTAACAAAAGATGATGCAGCATCAATTGATTCCTTCATAACATCGCCAAGCTTACCTGTAGCTTTAATCTTTCCATTACCGGGAAGCATTACTGCTTCAATATTAAGAATATCACCGCCTACTTCAGTCCAAGCCAAACCAGTTACAACTCCAATAAGATCATCATTTTCAGTCTTACCGTATCTATACTTTTTAACTCCAAGATAATCAGAAATATTCTCAGAAGTTACATTTACCGAATCACTTTTATTCAAAGCTATATCCTTTACAGCTTTTCTCGCTAAAGAATTAATCTCTCTCTCAAGACCTCTAACCCCCGCTTCACGACTATAATATCTAATAACTGATTGAATAGCATCATCAGAAACCTTCCATTCATCAGCACTAAGGCCATTATTTTCTTTTGTCTTTTCAACAAGGTGTCTTTTAGCAATTTCTAACTTTTCATCTTCTGTGTATCCAGCAATCCTAATTACCTCCATTCTATCGGCTAGGGCCTGAGGGATATCGAGAGAATTTGCAGTTGTAACAAACATAACTTGAGATAAATCATAATCAACCTCAAGATAATGATCATTAAAAGCACTATTTTGCTCTGGATCTAAAACTTCAAGAAGTGCTGAAGCAGGATCTCCTCTAAAATCAGATCCAAGTTTATCAATTTCATCTAATAAGAAAAGTGGATTGGTTGTTTTAACTTTTTTCAAAGATTGAATAATTCTTCCTGGCATTGAGCCTATATAAGTTCTTCTGTGTCCTCTTATTTCGGATTCATCACGAACACCACCAAGAGACATCCTTATAAACTCTCTTCCAGTAGCAGCGGCTATAGATTTTCCAAGTGAAGTTTTGCCAACCCCGGGAGGACCAACTAAACAAAGAATAGGACCTTTAATCTTTTTTGACCTATTTTGAACTGCAAGATATTCAGTAATTCTATCCTTCACTTTATCAAGACCATAATGATCTTTATCAAGAGTTTCTTGAGCTGCACTAATGTCTTTTATAACTTTTTTCTTTTTTCCCCAAGGAATATCCAATATCCAATCAAGGTAATTCCTAACAACCGTAGCTTCAGCAGACATGGGGCTCATTTGCTTAAGTTTTTTTAATTCATTTTTCGTTTTTTCAAGAGCTTCTTTTGATAATTTTGTATTTTTAATTTTTTCTTCAATTTCAGCAATATCATCTATTCCCTCTTCATCGTCATCTAGCTCTTTTTGTATCGCCTTCATTTGCTCATTTAGATAATATTCTTTTTGGGTTTTTTCCATTTGGTTTTTAACCCTTCGCCTTATTTTCTTCTCTACCTGAAGGACTGACAATTCGCCATCAAGTTGGCCTAAAATATTATTCAAGCGTTCCTCTGTATTAAAAATTTCTAATATTTTTTGTTTTTCACCTACATTACCTGTCATCTGACTAGCCACAGTATCGGCTATCTTTGATGGATCGTTAATGTCTTTTAGAGAGGAAACAACCTCAGAAGCAACCTTAGTATTAAGCTTAACAAATTCTTCGAATCTAGACACAATTTGTTTAGATAGAGCGATTAAAGCCTTATCTTCTGACTTTTCTTCACTAATTATTTCAACTTTTGCTTCAAGAAAATTTTCATGAGGTATTAATTCTTCAACTTTTGCACGCTTAAGCCCCTCAACTAAAACTTTTACAGTTCCGTCTGGTAACTTTAATAATTGAAGAACCTTTCCTAAGGTTCCAATCTCATAGAGATCATCGGTATTTGGATCATTTGTATCAGCATCTTTCTGAGCTAAAAATAGAAGCTCTTGGCCCTTATCCATGACCTCTTCAAGAGCGGCTATAGACTTATCCCTGCCTACAAAAAGAGGGACGACCATATGAGGATATACGACAATATTCCTTAAGGGAAGAACAGGCATTTTTTTAAATAATTTAAATTCTTGAACTTTTTTTTCTTCTGTCATGATTTGTCCATATAACTATATTAAGATTTAGATACTTTTACAAAAAAGAATCTTACGCATATATATTATATGGACCTAAATTAGTAAGTATCAAGAGGGATAATGTTAGAAAATTAAATTAAAGAGCTTTTTTTTCTTTTTTCTTATCTTCTTCTGCATAAATATACAGAGGAGAAGATTTACCTTCAACAACTTCACCGGAAATAACTACTTCTGATACATCGGGTTTACCAGGTATCTCGAACATAGTATCAAGTAAAATATTTTCAATAACCGACCTAAGCCCTCTAGCTCCAGTTGAGTATGACATAGTCTTTTTAGCAATCGCCAATAGAGCATCATCAGAAAATTTTAATTTAACATCCTCCATATCAAATAATTTCTTATACTGCTTAACAACTGCATTTTTAGGTTCAGTAAGTATCCTAATAAGAGAATCCTCATCTAAGTCTTCAAGTGAGGCGCAAACTGGTAATCTTCCTATAAATTCAGGAATAAGACCAAATCTTAGAAGATCCTTAGGTTGAAGATCTTTTAAAATTTCTCCAGTCCTTCTATCGTCCTTTTCCTTAACCTCTGCTCCAAATCCTACAGAACGTTTAGATCCTCTCTCAGAAATGATATTCTGAATTCCATCAAAAGCCCCACCACAAATAAATAGTATATTGGTAGTATCAACTTGCAAAAACTCTTGTTGGGGATGTTTCCTTCCTCCTTGAGGTGGAACTGACGCAACAGTACCTTCCATTATTTTTAATAATGCTTGTTGAACTCCTTCACCTGAAACATCTCTAGTAATAGATGGATTATCAGATTTCCTTGTAATTTTATCAACCTCATCGATATAGACAATACCTCTTTGAGCTCGCTCAACATTATAATCAGCTGCCTGTAAAAGTTTTAAAATTATATTTTCTACATCTTCGCCAACATACCCAGCTTCAGTGAGCGTAGTTGCGTCAGCCATTGTAAAAGGTACATCAAGAATTCTAGCTAATGTTTGAGCTAAAAGTGTTTTTCCACATCCTGTTGGACCAAGTAATAGAATATTTGATTTCGCAAGCTCAACATCATCTTTTTTAGTTTCACATTCGAGCCTCTTATAATGATTATGAACCGCTACTGATAAAACTTTCTTTGCTCGAAGCTGCCCTATAACATAATCATCTAAAACATTATAAATTTCTTCAGGGGGCGGAACACTTCCTACAGATTTTTCATCATAGTTCTTTGCTTCTTCCTGAATTATATCCATACACAGCTCAACACACTCGTCACATATAAAAACGGTTGGTCCAGCTATAAGCTTTTTAACTTCGTGTTGGCTTTTTCCACAGAAACTACAAAATAGTGTATTTTTTGAATCTCCGCTGTCACTTATTTTACTCATTTATAAATACCTTAATTAGTTTTTATTTAACTTTTCTCTTTTTCGTCAGACGATAGCTCTCTACTATCAACAACTTTATCTATTATACCAAATTCTTTAGAGTCGCTAGCGGTCATAAAAGTATCTCTATCTAAAGCTTTTTCAATTGATTTTAGATTCTGACCAGTATGCTTGACATAAATATCATTTAATCTTGATCTTAAAGATAAAATTTCTTGTGCGTGCCTTTCAATATCAGATGCCTGACCTTGAAACCCTCCAGAAGGCTGGTGAACCATTACTCTAGAGTTTGGCAAGGAAAATCTTTTATTAGGCGCCCCTGCTGCAAGAAGAAGACTTCCCATAGATGCAGCTTGGCCAATGCAAAGCGTAGAGACCTCTGGCTTTATATATTGCATGGTATCATAAATAGCCAAACCTGAGGAAACAACTCCACCAGGTGAATTTATATACATGGATATTTCTTTCTTTGGATTTTCAGCTTCAAGAAATAATAATTGAGCAATAATAACACTGGCCATATAATCTTCAACTGGACCAGTAACAAATATAATTCTTTCCTTTAAAAGGCGAGAATATATATCATAAGCTCTTTCACCCCTATTTGATTGCTCAACAACCATTGGAATGAGATTTCCGGTAGGCCTATTATTATCATTCATGCTAATTTCCTTGGTCATATTAATATATATGGGATAATTCTATTAATATGCAAAGTTAAAACTTTAAAAAATCTTTTTTCCTAGAAAAGAATAATTTTTAGTAAATTGCTCAGTAAGATAATTTAAAACAATTAAATAACAAAATATCATAATTTAAATGATTTAATTAATTATTTACCCTTTGAACCTTTGCTTTTTTCTATAGATTTTTTTGTATCTTTTGACTTTGCTATAGGTTTGGCTTTTGCTTTAGGTTTGGCTTTTGCTATAGGTTTGGCTTTTGCTTTAGGTTTGGCTTTTGCTTTAGGTTTGGCTTTTGCTCCTGCATCAAATAAATCTTCTCTTGAAACCTTTACATCTTTCAGCTTTACCTTTTCAAGAACAAAATCAATCACTTTGTCTTCAAATAAAGGTGCTGAAAGCTGTCTTATCGCATCATTATTTTTTTGATAATAATCTAATATTTCTTTTTCTTGACCGGGATATTTTTGCATTTCCATTTGAAGGGCTTTATTAATATCATTATCCTCAAGCTGGATATTATTTACTTGTCCGATTTCTGCAATTAATAGGCCTGTGCAAACTCTCTTTTCTGATATCTCTTTATAATTTTTCCTTATTTCTTTTTCGCTTATCTCGAGATCCTTTAATTCTTTTTTTTGATTCTCAAGTTGATTTTCAAGTTGGCGCCACATTTGATCAAATTCTTGACTAACCATACTCTCAGGAAGCTCAAAATTATGTTTTTTTTCTAAAGCCTCAAGAAGACTATCCTTGAGCTTATTTCTAGAGGCAGAATCAAAATCTTGTTTAATTCTATCCTTAAGACTTTCTTTTAATTTCTTTAAATCTTCCATACCAAGACTTTTAGCTAAATCATCATTAATCTTTGATTCTTTAGGGTTTGAGACTAACTTTATTTCGACATCAAATGATGCTTCTTTATTCGCTAAATCAGAACTTTGGTAATTTTCGGGGAACTTAACATTCACAACCTTTTTATTACCTTTTTTTAAACCAATTAATTGCTCTTCAAAATTATCAATAAAGCTCTTTGATCCCAAAATTAAATTTGCATCGTTTGCAGCTCCTCCATCAAAGGCAACACCGTCAATTTTACCTAAATAATTCATTGTAACTTGATCGCCATCTTTCGCTTTAGTAGAATCAGAGGCACCTTTATAAACTTTATTTTGTTTTGCTAGGTATTCAAGAGCATCATTAATATCTTTTTCTTGTGGTTCAGAAACTGGATTATCAAGTGTAATTTTACTAAAATCAGTAATTTCAATTTCAGGTAGAACCTCGCAATTCATTGTAAAGGAAAGATCCTTTCCCTTTTCAATAACATCAGTCATTTCAGAGTCTAACTTTACATCTGGCTTAACTGCAGCTTTGAGATTTCTTTCCTCCAAAACATCTTGAGATGCCTTAGAGACATTTTCTTCAATAACTTCAACGATCACACTCTGACCATATAGCTTTTCGATATGTGCAGAAGGAACCTTTCCTGGACGAAAGCCGTCAATTTTTGCTTTAGAGGCAATTTCTTCAAGTTTTTTTGCTTTTAAATTTTTAATAACCTCAGATTTTATAGTTATTGAAAACTCTCTTTTTAATCCTTTTGCTTTTAGTTCTTTAACTTCCATTTTTTGCTCTCATACAATTATTGGTGCGGGCGGAGGGAGTTGAACCCCCACGCCTTGCGGCACAGGTACCTAAAACCTGCGTGTCTACCAATTCCACCACGCCCGCGAAAATACTATCGGTTTTTAACAGTAGATTTAGAGAATATCTAGAGTAATAATCATTTAATTGGAAGTGATAGTTCAAAAAGTCCAACATCCCAGTATTTCCCAAATTTTTTGCCCACCTTATTTAAAGTGCCAATATGATTAAACCCTATGGAAATATGCAACTTTTCAGACATATCGTTTGGTTTGGTAATAAAGGCATATGCCTTTAAAACTCCAAAACTAGAAATTCTATTAAAAAGCTCTTTTAATAAATTCTTACCGTACCCATTTCCAATATAATCCCTATCTATATAAATACTGGTTTCAACTGATGAAAAATAAGCCTCTTTCTCTCTAAAAGGTCTAGAGCTAACAAAACCAATTAGATTGTTGTTATCGTAGGCAACTAAACACTGATAAGGGCTATTCTCTTTAAAAGTTTTGGACCATTCTTTCTTTTCGGCATAGGTCTTTTCTTTGATGTCAAAAGTAAAAGCAGTTTCATTAATATATTTATTATAAAGCTTATTAATTCCTTCAATATCTTTCTCACTAAGACTTGTAATTTTAAAATTTTCCATAAACTTCTCCAAGTTTTATTGATTCATGGTCTTGAGCAATCATCTGTATGTATAAATTTAGTTAATTTTTGTAACAGACTCAGCTCCAAGTGAAATAATTTTTAATAATTTTCCGTCATATTTTAAATGTGTAACAGAGGTATTATCTGGATTAAAAGAAACAACTTCATCTCTTTTTTTTAAGAAACTTACAACAGAATTAATTACAACAAAATGAGTAAAAATAAATGCATCATTTTTAAGTCCTTTCAAAAATTCAATTATATCTGATCTCCATATTCGATAGTCTATACCTGAGGCAGCTGAATCTTTATCATTCATAAGGTCTTCCCAATTTAAAGGTAAGACCCTTCTTAGCCAAACAACTCTTTTGTCT
>Ga0209091_10001332_pt1 | contig 21793 bp, 25 predicted proteins | sample ArcticOcean_MG_C_6_FD_187438 | JGI IMG/M metagenome (GOLD analysis project Ga0209091, IMG submission 187438) | Marine microbial communities from western Arctic Ocean - ArcticOcean_MG_CB8_128 (SPAdes) (version 2) | ecosystem: Environmental > Aquatic > Marine > Oceanic | place: Arctic Ocean...
ACGAGAGCAAGAAGATTTAATGGCTACGAATTACCTGATGGGTGGCACGTTGTCATGGCAACAAATAGAGTTGGTGATAATGCAGGAGTTCAAAGAACATTGGACACACTGAAAGATCGTATCTCATATTGGGGTCAGGTTGAGAGTGATGCAGAGACTTGGATTGATTGGGCGATGGATAATGATGTTGACCCTGATGTTATTTCCTTCATCAAGTTAGAACCTGAAAGTCTTTCTAACTATGAGAAAGTTAAGAAGCATGAGAAAGGTGCGTCACCAAGAAGTGTCACTGAGTTGGCGAGGTTGCATTCTAAAAATCTAACCTTGAGCAAGAGACAACGACAGGCAATGTACAATGGATGTGTCGGTGATACAGTTGGAGAAAGTTTTTCTGCTTTCATATCTTTGGTTGCTAATGCACCTGATATTGAAGAGGTTCTTTCATCACCTGAGACTGCTGACGTACCGAGTGTTGACGAGTCAAACATTCGATATGCTGTTGCTTCTGCTCTTACTAAGTTTATTAAGAGCGAACAGGATTTTGAAAATGCTTTGACTTATCTTGAAAGGTTTGATGCTCCTGAGTATTCAATCTTTACTGCTAAGTTGATCACTTCAAAACATCCTGAGTTAAAAGAAACAAAGGTTTATTCTAACCATTTGTTAATCAATAAGATATAGGAGGGCGATATGCCAAAGTTAATTACCCCAAAGAAAATTCAAATCGATAGTGCTTTTGGTCTTGAAGATTTAGGAACACTAAAGAAGTTTGAAATAAAAATACCATCCTTTGAGAAGTTGGACAAAGAGTTATCTGTCCATGTTTCAAATGGTGTTAATGGTAACGAAGAAGTTTTCTCTGTTCGTAAACAGTTGATCGAAAAAGATTTGATCAAGCAAATAAGAAATAGAGCGAGAAGATTTAGACTTGATATCGAAGAGTGGATGATGCCACAAGAGAACGGATGGCATTTTGTTCTCAATGGGCATGCTCCATTAGTTGAGAAAGAGTACGATGTTTTCAAATCTGATATGATTGATAACTTTATCAATCCTTTTGTTTCTGAGTATGAGACATTGATCGAGCAAGCATCTATTCCTTTAGGAAATTCTTTTGATCGAGGTGATTATCCTGCTCTTGATACATTGGTTGACAGACCTTTAACCTCTGAAGAGCAGATGAGGATGGAGAGAATGAGAAATGTTTTCTTTCCTACTAACTCAACACCATGGTTGAAGGGTCACTTTCATATCAATGATCATGTTGCTCCTGTTCCCTCAGTTAACTTAGAGAGAACAGTATTTGCCGAGGATGTTTCTTCTTATAGAAGAAAAGATAATCCTACCTATGATCAATTGTTTGCTAAGATTACGCATCAACAACAACAGAGAAATTCTGAATTCAAAAACAGAATTACTTCTGAGACTATCGATGCTCTTAGTTCTTCTTTAGATGCTACTGCTAATACACTTGCCAAGTATGACAAAGACAATAAGAAGTCTTCGCCATTCCGAGATACTCTAGTTGATAATCTCAGCAAGACGATCAGCATATCTGAAGATAAAAACAAAAGTCTTTTCAATAGCGATGAGTTAGCTACTGCAATCGATATTGCAAAAGATGCATTGAAGGGTATCACAACACAATCACTAAGAGAGGATGATACATTGCGAAAAGATGTCGCAAAGAAATTATCAAAATCTAAATCATTATTAGGAGTGTAATATGAATGCGTTAAATAAAAATTCCCTAGGGAATATTCAATCAAATCTTTTTGATGTCGAGAAAGAAATGGTCAAGGCGAAACGAAAAATAACAGATAGCTATTTTGGTTTTACTTCGATCTTCCTTCCGTTACAATTAGTTGCCGATGACTCAGTTGGTATGATGGCAACAGATGGCAAGGTTGTTTTATACTCGCCACTAGGTATCCAAGAGATGTATGCAAAGCATGGCATGAAAGAAACTCAGTTCAGGTTGTTCGCAATCCTGTTACATGAAGGTCTTCATGTTATGTGGAAACATCACATCAGACGAGGTGATCGTGATGCCAAGGGTTGGAACATTGCCACTGATTATGTAATCAATTATGAGTTGGTAAGAATTCTTCAGAAAGATTATGGATACAAAACATTAGGCATGTTGAGAGACATGGGTGCTTTGTACGATCCTAAGTATGGCAAGATGGGTGCTGAGAAAGTTTTCTCATTGCTCGTCAAAAATACTGACGAAGACAACAACACCAAATACTCTTTACCAAAATCAGATAGTGAAGAAGATGCTACCGAAAATTCAGGTGGCGATACTGACGATCTAGATGCTGATGAGTTTGGTGGTGGAGTAGTTGATCTCCAAGTTGGAGGTGATGGTCAGGGTGGTCAACATCCTAGCGATCAAGATGTTCAGAAAGCTATCGAAGAAGAAGATGCAAGAATTACTGACGCAATCATTCAAGCTGACTTAGTTGAGAAAGCAAATGGTAGCGGAGGTGATACAGGCATCATGTCGAATGCAAGAAAGGCATCGCAACAAAGACCTATCTCTTGGACTGAAGTTCTCAGAGATCATCTTACTTCAATCTTCAACAGTGACGAAAGGTCTTACCGAAGATATGAAAGAAGATATCTTGCTCAAGACATTTACTTACCATCTAAGAAGCCGATGGAAAGTGGTACTCTTGCAATCGGTATTGATATCTCAGGTAGTGTGAGCCTTGAAGAAAGAAAGTTGTTTGTAAAGAACATCGAACAAATTACTAATGACTTTCCTTCCATCCACACGATCAAGGTTTGCTACATCAACGATAGAGTTCTTACTCTTCACGATGATGGTGATGACTTACTTGATAATAAGTGGGATGTCTTCAAAGTTAGAGATGGTGAGGATGTTGAGATGAGGGAAGTCTCAGGTGGAGGTACAGAGTTTGACCCCTTCATTAATCTGATTGATCAGACTGATCATGATGAGACAGAGATACCTGATGTAGCGATCTACTTTACTGATGGATGTGTTTACTGCTCAGATGAAGAGCCTGAATATCCTGTAGTCTTTGCAACAACAGATTATACACAATATGCACCTGATTGGGCAGAGGTTGTTGAGGTTGATGTTCATCAATAATAAATATTCCTCAGGGAATATACGAGTGAGGGGAATTAATTTTCCCCTCATTTAAAAAAGCTAGGATAGTACCTAGAAGAAAAGAATGTATCGTCTAGGTACTTGGTCACGTTGTGTGACTGAGACTTTAAAAAATCAATGGAGATTAATAATGACGATTACAATTGAATTAAAAACAATAAAAAATATCGCATACGATATTATACATGACAGAAGACATGACTTAGACAGCAGTCTTGATGAAGTTAATGCTGTTGAGTCAGGTCTTAATATTTTAATAAAACATTTAGAGGAGGTATATACAAATGAATAATAGCACAGGTAAGTGTTGGACATTAGAATCAGTCAAAGTTTTTCAAAAGTTTGAAGATGATTTTGATAGCTTAACTAAAGAAGATTTTATTTTATTAAAAAGATATGAAAAAGAACATATGATTTTTATAGAGAGGAGACATAAAAATGAATCATAGAGAAGGTACAGAAGATTTGCATGAGTTGTGCAATAAAGTTTATCCACATACATACAAGGATAAAAATTTATTAGAATTGTATGTAGGTTTAAATAACTTGTTAATGAAACAAATGAAAATAATTAGAGGAGAAACAGATGAGTAAAATTAGTTCGTTTGAAATAATGACTAAAGGTCTTGGTATGAATACGGACAAGGTTATTAAGTCAAGTGCTAGAAGGTGGGTTATATTTGACTATAGAACCAAGTATAGAAAACCTTTTGTTATGCGTGACTTGATAACAGGAGATCAAAAGACTGTTAGTATAAAGACTGCAAAATATTTATTAAATAAAGGAGAAGTATAATGTCGGTTAAAAAAGATATAATAGATTGGAACATTAGTGTTACATGGGATAATGGGGAAAAAGAAAATATTACAACAATCCCTCAAAACCTAACTGATGCTGTACACGAATTAATAGAAAGTTTAGAAGGAGGAGAATAATGGTTACTATAAATGAAAGTAAGTTTGGTTTTAAGTTAGTGGGTACATCACCTGAGACAGATCAATTAGAATTTGAATGTTCTTTGGAAGATTTCATAACAGAAAACCAAGATGGTTTTTTTCTAAGTATGGAGGATATGTTTCAGGCAATCATAAATGCAAAATATGATAAGACGATACATGCTATATCTGATAAAATCTTAGTTAAAAAAGTAAACATAACTGATAAGAGAGGTGTAAGATGAATACTCAAAATAGAAGAAATGAATACAAACTAACATTAACAACAAAAGAGAAAGATGTTCTTTATAATTTAATCTTTAATCCAAACATTTTAATACATCCACAAGGTGAGGTGGATTGGAATGAAAAAGAATTTCAAAACTTGAGTTACAAAATTAAAAAATTAATAAGAGAGGTGTAAGATGACTGATCAAGAAATGACTAAGCAAGATTACCTTGCTGAACAACATGAGCATGAACAAGCTATGAATCATTATGATGAAAAAGGAGTTTGTTTTTTCTGTAACCGACATCGTGATGAAGGTATTCATTATAAGTGTTGGACTTAAAAATATTAATTAGGAGGATATATTATGTTTAAAGAAAATAGTAGAATTAAAGAAATGAAGCTAATGCCTGAGGGTAAAGTTAAGATTGTTGTTCAGGGAGGAGATAAAATAATTTTAGATTCTAAAGATACCCAATACGTTGCTGACATGGTGCAAACCTTAGAAAAATGTAACGCACCACCTGAAGCAATTTCAGAATGTGTTTTTGATTTTGTAAAGCAATTGATCTTTGTTAATAAATTAAGTGAAGAAGAAAAGGAACTTTACTTTACTCAATTAGAAGAAGAACACGAATTGCTTGGCGAAGTTACATTAGAAGATGTTGCATCCATGACCCCTGAGGAAAGGGAATTACAAGTTAAATCATTTGAGGAAAAAATTAAAAGCAAATTAAATTAGGGAGGATAAAATGAGGTATTTAAAAGTTCCCAAGTCAAAGCCTGTAAAGATATTCATTTGGGATGAATATAAGATGGAGAAGAGGACTATCGAATTAGATGGTCTTCTTACTATAATAAACTCAGGAAGATTTAATGGTGATCTTTCTCAAGATCATATTTATTATTATCGAACATCAAAAGAAAGAGATTGGTATGTTGATAGAGCCATTAAAGAAGAAGAAAAATTTAAAGAATTATCAAAACAAGTAAGGGAGTTAGGAGCATGAAGATTTATGAAGAGAATGATGCCACAGTATATATAGGAAAACTTAAAGAAATTAGGGCAAAGATTAGATTAAATAAAATTAGAGCCTTAATAAATAACAAACATCTTGAGGGAGATAATATTATAAAAATTAATAACAAATGAATGGCTACTTTCTGCCTTTCTTTATTATCGAGCAATTTTAAGGCTCATACAGACAAGGTTTTTTCTGAGGTGTTCCTGTATCAGAGAGACCTTATCTGTTGCTCATGGGTCAATATGAAGAGCCGATTTTGTTGTGTTTCGTAATTTTAAGGAGTATATTTACAATATGGTTGAAATTATAAATTTTCCTAGTGGAAAAACTATTGAGCAAGATAAGGAAGATGATGATGTAAAAATCATACATCAGTTAGGTGAAAGTTTATCTTTGAATGTCACCGAAGAAGAATCTATTCTAACATACACTGAAGAATCTATATCTAGTGATAGCTTTTGGATGATGGTTTGTTGTTTAGTTTTTTTATATGAGAAGGGAAAAGATTTTGATGAGATCAGAGATAAGATATTGCAACACGCAGTTCTTACAGGATTTCCTTTTTCAACTTCTGTTCCTGAGACAGAATTTCATTTTGACTTTGACCCTGATTTAGAATAATCGTCTAGGTAATTTTGCCTAATGTTAAGGGAGGACAATTATGTCTTTAAAAAAACTATATCAAAAAGTACAAACAAATCTTATGAACGTAAGAATAGAAAGAACATTAATAATCAATAAGAAAAAGTGGGATAGTAATACTCAAACTGATGATGAGTTAGCTAATCAAACTGAAATGGAAACACTTGAACGCATATTAGATTGGGAGGAGTTCAGTGAAGTTCGCTAAGATACCGAGAGATGAAACTCTAAGAATATCAACTTTTAATCTCAACAATAAGATCATAGATCATTGCCATACTTTACCAATAGAAGATTCAATGGTTGTTATGAAGAGATGGAAGAAACTTTTAGAATCTCTTGACTATAATATAATGTTCGAGTAGGTTGTAGTTACTCATTTTTGTTAGTTCCCCTCACTCTTCGGAGTGGGGGGTTTTTTTTTGTTTTTTTACCATGCGAAGAATTCTATTTGATGTGACCAGTTAGGAGCTGGGCTCATGTGATATTAAATATTCCTCAAGGAATACTTATGTTTTAAGGAATTCATCTGCAAAATCCCAACTTACAGGAGCTTTATATCTAGATGAAAAACATCCTGTTAGTGGATTATGTCTTAAATCTATAGTCTCACAACTACCTAACCAAGACCATCTTACCTTCCAAATCTTACAGATAGGTTCTCTTTCTTCAGGACTATGTGCATTTCTATTCCTGTGAATTGTTATACCATTATCAGATTTTGCAAACCATGCCATTGAGCCACCAATTTGCATCCCCTCAGGTATGTTTGTGTCTTGAAGTTTTGATGGATGAGCAACAAAGAATACATGAGCGTCATTTGACACTGCCCAATTTTGTACTTTCGATAACATATTGGATATACCTTCAGACATATTTGCATTTTGTTCAGGCTCGATCCAATTGTAAGGGTCAATAACTAATATCTTAGCACCCCACATTACAGAGGAAGAAGCGACATCAAGGACTTCTTCTATCTTGGTAGACCTACCACCTGAAAAATCTTGAAAAACAAAATGATCATTAATAAAATCCATTGAAGCATCGAGTTCATCTTGTGTAATTTTTTCTGCATCAGGTGTATCAAAGAAAACTTTTTTAGAAACATGGGTAATCAATTGTGTTAAATGTTCTGCCATTGGTTTTTCAAATGAACAGTAACAAACTTTCAATCCATAAGTTTTAGCCAAGTAAACACAACAGTCATCCACAAAATTACTTTTGCCTGAACCTGGTAAACCTGTGACTGTGGTAAGCATCTTTGGTGCTATCTGTAATGATACTGCTGAATGCAACTGATACCCTGTTGGTTTGCCATCCCTAAAAAGTTCTTCAACTTTTAACTTAACATCGTTTGCTCTATACAATCCTGATACAGGATAGGGTTTAATCTTACTTAATCTTTCTTTAAGAAATTCAATACCCTCTTCTTGCAAACATTCATTGGCATCTTTGTAAGGAGATAAATCTAATGTCCAACATTTTCCTCTACCAATTCTCTTAGCGAGTTCTTCGCATAAGGCTTTCCCCTGATTATCATCATCACCTGAGAAGATTATCTCATCGATATTGTTTAACTTCTCTCTTGCCGACCAAACATATTTATACTTGGTATCTTCATCAGGTATAATGTTACCTTCGCTTACTGATTGAGGCGCACCATTAGGAACACTAACAACTCCAATGTTTTCATTACCCTTTAGAACAGTCAACCAACTTAACGCATCAACCTCGCCTTCGCATATAATTAAAGTCTTCTTGTCGTTGACGTTCTTTATATTAAAGAATTGATTACAGTTACCTTCCATACTAAACAACTTATCTTTATCTGCTGATCTCCATTTTATGGACTGTACATTGTTGTCATCATCGTAATAAGGAAATCCAATACCATCTCTTCTTCTTCCTTGAAAACTATAAACATTCCCTAAAGAATATTTATTAATGATATCTTCATCTATCTTCCTGTTTTTTAAAAAATTAATTGTATTCTCGTTATGATTATAACGATCTATATTTATATCTTTACTCTCTTTCATAATCTCCCTCACCTTCTCATGTGTTATTGTTGTAGTTTTTTCTTTTTTATATACTGATTTTGTGTCAACCCCTCCCTTGATACCACAATGATGACAGAAATATTTTATTTGCTCTCCGTCTACATTAACAGCTAATTCTTTCTGCATTTTATTGTGTTTCTTTCTTTTAGGGTGACATGATGGACAGTAAACTCTGTGCTGTCCTATGTCTAAGTGACGAATTTTATCATGGATAAAATCTCTTTCTCCCATCTTCCTCTCCTTTTAGTTTACGTTTTCTTCCTCTCCCTCTAGGTGTTCGATATCTTTCCACCAATCTTCCATCTCTTTAAATGCAGAGAAAACCTGAACCTCACTACGAGTTTTCTCATCAGAAGCCTTATGATGTCGTATCAATTTTATCTGTACCTGTTCAATTGTTTCATAGGCACGACCCTCAAGGAGTTCTAATATATATGATTCAGTATTTTTGTGAAGGTCATTCGAGAATATATCTATTATTAATCCAACTTTTCCTTTTAACATTCTAACTTTATCCACAGAGTTATCCATAGATTGACCTTTTATTATTGTTTTAATAAAACTATTTGACATTTATGAATATACTCATTACAAACGATTAGTTAATTAGAATTTAAAATTAATAATACAACAGGGAGAAAATAATGACAACTATGGATAATGAAAAATGGATTGTAGAGAGGGATAAGATTCCTCCTAGACCATTTGGTAGAGGTGCTATGATGAAACATAACATACCCCTATCAGATTTAAGAGCACCTAAAGAAGATCAAGGTGGCACTATAAAGAGAGACAGTTTGATTCTTAATTGTAGTAGCGAAGAAGCAAAGAAAAAAATAGGAAGGATAAGAGCATTTGTTCAAAGACATATAGCTAAACTTAAAAGGAACTCTGTAACTGAGATACCTCAATTCTCTATTATGTTTGGAGAAGAGAAAGAAAGTATTGTTATATGGAGAATAAAATAAATGCATTACAGAAACGACAAAATGATACCCCTTCCTGTAGTGAGGGGAATACAACACTCATGGGGTTATAGTAAAGGTGACGCAGATTTTTCTGTTACTGAATTACTTCAACCACCTAAGGTTAGGGCATTAAAGATACAACACAAAGATAAATTGGTAGAGGATTATTCAGATTCTGTTGCTTCTTTTATTGGAAATTGTGTTCATAAGATGCTTGAAGATGCTAATGCTAAATCTGAAGACTTAATAACAGAGATGCGTATTAATACTTCTATAATAGTAGATGGCACGATCTATAGTGTATCAGGGTGTGTTGATTTAATAAATAAATCTACCAACACATTATCAGACTACAAGACTACTTCGGCTTACGCAGTAACAGGTAATTCAGAAAAACCTGAGTGGGATCAACAGTTAAATATTTATGCTTGGTTATACGCACAGGAATTTGATAAAGAAGAATTGCCTCAAGCTGAAATCATAGCAGTCCTAAAAGATTGGAGTAAGTCTAGAGCAAAAAACTCTAACACATATCCGCCTAGTGCTATCTTTGTAAAACCTATTATGATATGGGAAAAAAAAGAAATAGAGGAATTTGTTAGAGAAAGAATTAGATTACATACTAATGCATTGACTGATACTCAAGATATTATATGTTCTGATGAAGAGAGGTGGCTTTCCAAAAAAGGTAAAGCTAATAGATGCGAAGATTGGTGTAATGTAAATCAATTTTGCAATCAGTATAAAAATTATATGGAGGAAAATAATGACTGAAAAAATTAAAAAGAAAACTGAGTTTAAAGATATATGGGATGTTTTATATAATGTAGATATAAAGCCTTACATGAATAAAAAAATGGATTTAGATTTTGTTTCATGGGCAAGAATATATACCATTATGGCAGAACAATTTCCTAATTTTGAATGGGGTAACATAGATCATGAAGGAATGCCTTACAAAACATTGCCTAATGGTACTGCACAAGTAACTACTTTTGTAGAAATAGATGGGGTGAGAAGAGAAATGACTCTTCCTGTCATGGATAACAGAATGAAAAGCACAACAAATGTCGATGCTACAGTAGTTAATAAGAATGTTTGGAGATGCTTTGTAAAAAACTGTGCAATATTTGGTTTAGGAATGAGAGTGTATTCAACTCTAGAAGAAGACCTTCAGGATATAGGTGAAAAAGCAGAGCCACAACAAGGCAAAAAACCTAGTCCAAAACCAACAAATAAAGATTCCTCAGGGAATATTAAAGAAGAAGAGGTTTTAGATGTTGCAGAATCTGAAATCTTTATGAAGATGGTAGACTCATATTTAGACGCTGACAATTTAAAGTCGGATGAGTTATCAGGGTTCTATAAAGCTAACAAAAATAGCTTTGATAAGTTAAAAAAAGAACTACCTAAATACTATGAAAAACTAATAGAAAAATTTGCATCAGTTAAAAAAACCTTGGAGGAAAAATAAATGCCACAAATGTATAAAAAATCAGGCGGAAATGTTTGGAATAATAAATTTAAGACTAACGAGAAACAACCAAAATTTACAGGAGATATCTATATAGATTCTGATGTATTGAGAGATATGGTTATTTACGCAAAAAATAATACAACACCTGAAGACCCTGAACATATTAATAAAGCTAAAGTAAAAGTTGCTTTATGGGAAAGGGATACGAAGAAGGGTGATCCTTATGTGTATATACAGTTAGAAGCAGTGCCAACAGAAACTTCTGATGCACCTCCTCCTGTGAGTGCTCCACCTGTAAATGCACCTCCTAGTAGTGTAGAATTTGATGACGAGATTCCTTTTTAGACATGACCATAAAAATATTGCAAGGGAACTCCCTTGATATACTTGGTGATTTAGAAAAAGATTCTATTGATACATGTGTAACTTCTCCTCCTTATTGGGGGTTAAGAGATTATGGTACAGCAACTTGGGTCGGAGGCGATCCAAGTTGTTCTCATAAGAGAGACAGTAAATTTTCAGAGTCATGTTCAACAGGTCAAAAGAATTTAGAAGGTGCTATCGGAGATGGTATCTACAAGTCAGAGTGTCCTAGATGTGGTGCTATCCGAGAGGATGAACAATTAGGACTAGAAGAAACCCCTGAAGAATATGTCAATAAAATGGCAGACCTTTTTGATAAAGTTAAAGATGTCTTGAAGCCTGAAGGAACTCTTTGGTTAAATCTTGGAGACTCTTATATAGGTGGTGGCAGAGGATATGAATACTGTGAGGATGGAACTCTTCAGCAAAATCATATTGATGCAGGTGTTAAATATGGTAAACCAACAGGAAAGGTACAAGGTTATAAGCCAAAAGATTTGGTAGGTATTCCTTGGATGATGGCTTTTGAATTAAGAAGAAGAGGTTGGTGGCTTAGACAAGATATCATATGGCATAAACCTAATCCAATGCCTGAGAGTGTAACAGACAGATGTACCAAATCACATGAATATATTTTCTTGTTATCTAAAAGCAAACATTATCACTACGACCATGAAGCTATTAAAGAAGAAGCTGTTGGAGAAAGGTGGGGTAAGGATACTCCTATCAATATGGAAAGAACTAAAGACATAGAAAATAAATTTAATGGCTTAACTAGAGAAAGAAAAATGATTTATGAAACAAGAAACAAACGAAGTGTTTGGACTGTTAATCCTAAACCATATAAAGAAGCTCACTTTGCAGTTTATCCTACTAAGCTAATTGAACCTTGTATACTTGCAGGTTGTCCTGAGGGCGGAACTGTTCTCGATCCTTTTGGGGGTAGTGGAACGACAGGACTTGTTGCTGATAGGTTAAAAAGAAGTGCTGTTCTTATTGAATTGAACCCTGATTATGTAGAGATAATGCGTAGAAGGTTAGAAGGTGACGCACCTTTATTTACTGACATAAATATTGATGGGATAAATACATAAGATTAATATAATTGATTTGATAAATAGAATGAGGGGTATATATATCTTCGATAAGGAGATAGAAATGGAAAGAATATTAGAAATCATCACAGCTTGCACCATGCTTTTATGTTACATTAAAATCATATAAAAAAACAAAGCCAAAGAGTATTAAACTTCAGATTAAATGAGCGTATACAAAAAATTTACAAAAACTCTTGACAGTTAAAAATCAATAATTATATTAGTCGCTAATAGTTAACAATTTGAGAGGAGAGTAATTATGTTACAGACACAAGTAAGTCACTTAGTACCAATAGCTAAGATAAATAAAGACATTATTAAGAGTGCAATTAAATTAGGCAACTCAGAATTGAGATGGTTAGTGGACTATTATTATCAAATGCAAGATGATCGAATAAGGTTGAATGCCCAAGTTAGGGAGGCTTCTCAAATTGCAGAAGAGCATGATGCCTTAGATTATCTAGCGGAGCAATCTTCTTACTTAGAGAAGCAGATAAGGAGGTTGCTCCAAACTTATGTAGAAAGCAGACCTGTAGGAAAATGGTTGTTACACAATAAAGGTGTGGCAGGAGTTTTGTCGGCAGGTTTACTTGCACATATAGATATCAAGAAAGCACCAACAGCAGGTCACATATGGAACTACGCAGGTTTAAATCCTAAACAGGAGTGGAAGAAAGGACAGCTTAGACCTTGGAATGCTACATTAAAAAATCTATGTTGGAAATTAGGTGAATCTTTTGTCAAGGTCAGTGGTAGTGAAGATGCTTTTTATGGTCAAGAGTATGCTAAAAGAAAAAAGTTTGAAGTAGATAGGAATGAAAAAGGTTACTACAAAGATCATGCCTCTAAACAATTAGAAAGAAAAAAGTTTGGTAAGACTACTGATGCTTACAAGTGCTACATTAAAGGTAAGTTACCACCTGCTCATGTTCATGCTATAGCTAAAAGATGGGTTGTTAAACTATTCTTATCTCATCTTCATGCTGTTTGGTATGAACAAGATACAGGAAAGAAAGCACCTGTGCCATACGCAATAGCACATTTAAACCATGCTCATTTAATTGAGCCACCACATACAATAGGAGATGCAAATGGGTAAGAGACAGATAAAACCAAAAGGGTCAAAAAGTAAATCTATGTCACATAGACCACAGAGAGCAGAGAATTCTTATTACGATGAGGAAGATCGTAAGCACTATAGAAAAAAAGAGGAGGAATAAAATGACTACATGGGAAATTTTTCAAATTGCTATTGGTATAATTTTTTTAGCTATTTTAATTAATATATAAAGCTAGGATAGTACCAAGAAAGAATAAATCAAAGATGATAAACATCAGACATAAAGAATGAACCACCAACTGCGAACATCACAAAATATCAGTGAACCAACTCATCCGAACTTCAAAGAATGTGAGTGTGAATCAGGTCTATTGAACATCAATGAATGCAAATGAATCATTAATACCGAACATCAGTCATAACGAATGAATGCCCTCTTAGGAGGGCATTTTTTATGGGTAAAAAAAATGTAATGTCAATCTTCTCTTTATACTTTTTTCTTTGATAATACCTCAATGAGGGGTCTTATTTTTTTAAATAAGGAGAAGAATATGGGGAAGGCAATTCTTAGTTAATAGAAGTTGGAGGAACTTATTAGTAAACATAATAAGTCTTGTCATCGTTTATACCTACCAACTTTCAATAGATGACTCGTTTATAGACCGTGGAAATGGTTATGGAATTTCGTGTGGCTCACGAAAAAAACAGTGTGATGAAGTTAACATAGGAGAGTAATATGACGTTTACAAAAATGCTTTTTTTAGTTTTTTTAATTGAATTGTTAGGAATATATACATATTCTTACATGTTCACAGTATATTTACAGTAAGTTTTTGCCTGGCTAAATGCCGCAGCTCAGATGTGATATTAAATATTCCTCAAGGAATACTTAACTTATAGCCACCAAAGCTGTGGTTTATCTTTGTATCCTTTTTCCCAAACGTACCATGCGTATGCAGTAGTTCCCTGACCACTTATTTTTTGGTCTCCCCTCCACAATGTCATGCGTTTGCTCATGACCCATATTCTCTTGGGAGGGAAGTTTTCAAAAAGTTCTTTCCTCCTTTGGCTCTCTAAGAAGGAAAGTCGCAAGAACATAGCGTACTTCCCTATACCAAGGTCTACACACTTATGTATGAAGTCCTCTGCTAATTTAAATGGTGGGTTAGTGACGATATTGTCTGCTAAAGATTTTGTTTCTTGTAGAAAGTCTCTACCTGTTTCTCCGTATCCGTAGTCGTTAAGATCAGTAGATATTACATTATAGTTTTCTTTTTGCAAGCACTTTGATATAGCACCATTGCCACTTGCACACTCCCATACATCCCCCTCAAACTTCTCTACAGTAAGTAATAATTCTGTAGCTTCAGGAGGAGTAGGATAAAAGTCATCCTTTTGTCTCCCCATAGTCTTCTCCCTTTTTAAAAATTAAACATATCAGTAATAGGTAAATTTGCCCTCTCTTTTAGTAATGGTATTACCATTAATTTTTGATCTCTATCCCACTCCAATTCATCAAGTAATTTATTTCTTACTTCTTTTGAAAGAGTTTCATCTCTTGATATTCTATTTCTTTTGTTTCTGTAATTCTTCATATACTTTCTAATATTACCCATTTCCGCTTTAATACTTAGAACATCTTTCTTTGCATAACGATATGCTTTTACCTTATCCCATCTGTCTTTCTTTTTAAGACTGTTTATAGTTCCTACAACTTTGTCTACCTCTTGTTGCAAATCATAGTATTGATTTTGTAGACCTCTTCTTCTTAAATCATCTTGAACAAATCTACCACCTGGTAATGAAGCAGGTCTGAATGAAGATGTTGGAGTTCCTGTAATCTGTCTAGTTACATTATCAGTTAAGGCTAATGCATAACCTCCTATAGTTCCTGTGTAACCTTTTAAAACGTGCTCCATCTTCATAGGTGAAATATTTAATTCCTCTCCTATTATTCTTAGAAGTTCATTTGTATAATCCATAGACCTAGCACCAGGTTCTAATTTTTCCATATAAAAACTTTCAATAGGTCTTCCTGTAAATTTATTTTTATTTGCTATTGCCTCATAAAAAGGAGCAACAGCTTGAAAATTAAAAGGATCAAGTTTTAATGTCTGAGATATATTTCTAAATGTACTTTCTTTTGTATCCCTAAGACTGTCATCTCCAAATGTTAAGTTAAGAATTCTTTCAGGTAGAACTTTAGTTAATAAACCTACTTCAAAAGCAATTGGAATTTTAATTGAATAATCTTTTGAAACTTTAAAAAAGAAATTATTATCTTTTTGTTGAGGTGTTAGATTATATTTATAGTCATCATCATCACTAATCATTAACCAATACAATGCTGTAAGACCTGATAACAATGCCAATCTTCCAAAGAAAGTGCTAACCAATTGATTTTTAAGTTCATCATCTCCTTTTCCAAAACGAGATTGCATTGCTCCATATCTTCTTTGTGATTGTTTTCCTGTTCTTTTTATGGCTAAGTCTGATGCTCCTGATCTATATAGTACATCAAGACCTTGCATTCTAGCGTTTAAGAAAGGTATAGCAGTTGTTATTATTCTTACAAGTTGATTTGCTCCTCTTCTATTAAAGTTTATAACTTCTAATGCTTGATATGCGGCTTCATACTGATCGCCTGTCGCTTCAAATACTTTTTTGTAAACAGCTTGTCTTGTCGCCGCATCTGAACGAGTAGTAGCTGTTCCAAATAAATCCCATATACCACCTGGTGTGAAGAATTTCCTCATAGAAACTCCACCATTTTTTCCTACGTCTAATTTTTTTAGTTCTTTATCAATAAATTTATTTAAATTAAGAGCATCGTTTGAAAGATCATAACCTGAAACAATTCCAAATCTATTGATATTATCAAGATCATCAAACAATCCTTTAACACTATCGACAATAGGAATAAAATTAGCACCTGATGTAGCGTAAGCAGATATAGTATCACGAAGAAGATTGGCTACCATAAAGCCAGGGTCTCTCGTTACTAACTCTCTTAGAACAGTAGAGGGCATTCCTATTATATTAAGAAAACCTTGCATACCACCTTCAGAATTATATGATTCTAATGCCGAAACTAGTAATCGGTCTTCTACTTTCATGTATTTTTCTTGACCATTTTCTTTGTACATAAATACATTATTTTCTCCTGCCTCTGCTATTTCAGAAGACTCAATATTTTCACCTGTTCTTATAGTTCTTTGTTCTTTAGCCAATCTTTGTCTAGTTATATTTTTGGCACTTACTTGCATAATAGCTAACGTATTACCAAGCATTGCTTCGTAAGCAGGAACAAGTTCTTTTGGTGCAAAAGTTTGATCTAACTTTCTTGTAAGAGCTTTGTCATTTAATTTTTCAACACCTTTTCTTTCATTACCTAAATTGTCTTCACCAAACAAATCAAACTTACCTGATTTTAAATCTTCATGTGCTTTATAAAAAGGTATGTAGTCACTTGTCTGACGATAATACTCTGCTAGTTCGTCACTTAAAATACCTGCATCTCTTGCGTATTCTAATACAGCGTCATTATATGCTTGCCACTGTTCCCATAGGTCTACTATTTGAGGATGTTCTTGTTCAAGTTGCTCATAAACATTTTCTTTATCTTCTACTATTTTTTTATATAAGGCATTGTTATCTTTTTTTAATTTTTTAGCAAACTCACTGTTCTTTCTTTCATCGCTAGTCAATGCTTTCATTCTTCTGTATATGGCGTATTCTTGGAATTGACTTTCTAAACTTTCACCTTTGCTGTTCACATTATTAGCAATCGCTCTTAATAAATTAACAACTTGTGTCTTTCCATTTCTATCTACAAAAGTTTTATTTATTCTTTGAGTTCCGCCTTCAAACACAGAAGCTGAATCATAATAAGGTACTCCGCCTTTAGTTAGGGTTTCTTGAATAATACCTTTAATTCTTTCTCCCAATCTAGCTGAACCGATAGCAGTAAAACTAGCTTTCATAGTTTGACCTATTTCGTCTGCATACTGTGCACCTGATCTTTCAATAGCTTCAAGTTTATCTAATACATGATATCTAAAACCTTTACCAAGACCGCTTAATTTTTCGATTGCCATTTGACCAAATGGTATGTTTTCAGTTTTTACATTTAAGTCATCACCAATAATAGTTTCTGCTTTTTTTGTTCTTTGGAATTTAACATCATCACCAAGAGGATTTATACCTACTTTATCTTCATTCTCTATATGTTCTAAAACTGTAGTCTGTGCTAGTGGGGAAGTAGTTTTTAAATTAAATCTTGGTATAGCTGTTGCAACTGTACTGTCGTTAGATTCTTGTAGTATGGCTTTAGCTCTTTGATATTTTATATCATTAGGAGCAATAGCTTGAGTTAATGCAGTTGTTTTTGCATTCTCATAAGGTGCTACATTATTTTCTGATGTTAGTCCTTCGTTTTGGATGAACTTGGTAAACGATCTCCACGCTGGGATGTAAAGGTCACTGACTGCGGTGCTTTGTATATTGGATGATCCTTCGGTGTCTGCTTGTATCCCAATTCCTGAAGTCGCTTCTGTATAGTCATCTATATAATCCCCATCGGTATAAGTTGTACTATATTCAATTTCAGGTAATCCGTCAATGTTTGACAATCTTTCTTGAATATAGCTTTCAAATTCTTGGAATCTTTGAACTCTAGCATCTTCACTTTCTTGAGAAAAATCTCCGTTATCAAATGTATTGTACTGCTCATCAATTATTAATATTGAATCGTTTATATACTTCGCTGTAAATCCTAATGGCAATCTTTGGTTAGAATTATAGTAATCAGATATGCCACCTTCAGAATTTATAGCATCATTAATTAATGTTATTTCTTCATTTGTAAAAGATGATTCTTGTCCTTCTCTAACTTTTTTTGATAGAAGAGAAGCAGGTCTTTTTCCATTAGGATTAGTCTGAGTTATTACAACAGCATCCTGCATTAATGCATCACCTAATGTTTTAGCTATATCAGAAAGAAAAGTGTTATCAATTCTTTCACCTACTATGTCAATAACATAACTAGGGCTTACACCACCTGCATATGCACCATGAGTTTTAGTTACCTCATGGGGAATGCCTAATTTTTTAAGGAAATTAATTTTTCCATTTTCATCAGTTATTGAGTCCATAACTTCTTCAGTTAATGTATCTACTTGATCATAAGTAAGCTCAATTGAATTACCATTTTCGTCTGTTAATTTTCCATAACCTCTTTCATTACCAGGATTAACTTCTATAAATAATTTTGATGCTCTTTCTCTTTCTTGTTCCTTCATTCTCGGCATTTGTAAAGTTCCAAACTTACCTGCACCTACATAAGTAATTCTTTCATAAGGATTAAGATCAAGTTTTTCTCTATTAATAAAACTACCTTCATCACTCCAATTATTATTTTCTTTTGCATAAGAAACTGCGTTAATAATTTTTTCTGAATCATTCATAATAGAAGAAACTGTACCTTCAGTCTTAGATGGATTACCTGAATCATTCCTTATTGCAAACCATAATAATGCTTGAGCTTCATCAGGTCTTAAACTACGAGTATTTTTTCCATCATTATAAGTGTATTGCTCACTAGCTAATTTTTTAACCATGTATTGAGCATAATGTATCTCTGATCTTCTAGGTTTTCTTTTTGATATAGCGTCTGCAAAACCCATAATTCTATACATCCACCTGTCGGCTACCATAAATGGCATACTCTCACCATCTTTAACCATTAAAGTAGTTAATCCATATATAGGTGTTTTAATGGAAGCATCAGTCTTAGTTGTCCAATTAGCATCTTGATAAAACTGACCTATTTCTTTTATAGTATTTGCAGAACCTGTTGGCATTTTTAATGCCTTAATTCTTCTTTCAAATCCTTTAGGGTCTGCGTAAACATTCTTATATTCTTTATTTCCATTCTCAGGATTAATACCTCTAGCTACAGACATTACCTGTAATGCATTTTGAAAGTTTAATTCAGGAGTTGTTGACGCTGATGTAATAGCCCATAACACAGAAAATTCTACCATGTTATCTTTACCTACTATTGCTTCTGCTTCCTGACCAATTTTTAAATACCAATTAGAATCAAAAGTACCTTTATCTAACGTATCTTGTATTGTATCTTTTAACTCTGCAAAGTTTCTAAATGATTTTTTTTCTTCGCCTTTATTATTAATATATGTCTTATCTAATTTTAATGTTTCTGCTGTAGGTGTTTTCTTTAATAGATTATTTACTTTTACTGCTGATGCTTTTTCTGCCTCTTCTCCATTAGCATCAAACCATTCTTCAAGTTGAAGACCTATTTCGCTATATGGCAATCCTACTTTTAAAAGAGGTTGATTAGATGGAGTCATCTTTTGATACTTAACATCACCACCAAATCTATCTTGTCTTCTTTTTCTTATATAGTTTTCACTAGGCATCCTTATATATGAAACCCAATCTCTTACACCCTGTTGAATATCGTTAGGTAAAAGTTTAAATCTTACTACTCCTTTATCAAATGTATCTTGCATTAAATCAATAAACTCATTAGTAGCATCATTTCTCACTGTACCTTGAGGAGCAGAATTAATAATACTTAGTAATGGTCTTGCTCTAGTAACAAAATCTCTTTCAGGTGCTGACAATTTTTGGTATTTAACTTCATCTTCATCATCTATGGCAGAGCTTAAAGTCTCTTTACCAAACTCTTTACTTAACTCGACCCTTTCTTCTGTAGTAAGGTCTCCTTCTTCTATCGAATTAAATATTTCATTTGTTGTAAGACCTGAAGCACTGAAGGATGTAAAGAAAGATTTAAGAGTATCTAATATTCTTTGGAAAAGATTCTTAGGCATACCACTAAATTTCTTTGGGTTTCTTGTATACATACCGAATGCTTCTGCTATTGCTTCTTCAATCACACCATCATTATCTAAATTTTTATTTACTCCTATTTGTACTTCAAGATAAGTTGGGTCTTTTACAGATATCTTATTACCTTTGTTATTTGTAACCTCAACAGTTTTACCTTTATATCTAGGGTCTTTCATGTTCTTTACATAGTTAGTTAAAACAGACCATTCTTTTGGTGAAAAAAGATTTAAATTCTTTAATGCATGAATAGTTTCATGATTAATAGTTGACCCTATTGTTGTGTCTAATTGATCAGTAATTAATCTTTTTGATAAAATTTGTTTATCAGTTAATGAATTTAAATTTTTTGGTAAGACAGAAAGAAACTGATCGTAATTTAAAATTACTTTTCCTAAAGAGCCAATAAAAGCACCTGCTGCTACATTTATATCTTCTACACCACCTTTTCTTTTACTAAAAATTTTACCAACAGCCGCACTAATACCTAATTTATCTAATCCCTTTTTCTTTAATTCTTTTTCTATTATAGATTTAAGTCTTGCTTTGTTTTTTTCTTTTTGAACTGTAGTTCCTTCTTCTGCTGATAAACCTGATGCAGATAATCTTGTTTTAATATCCTGCCCTTCAATATTTGTTTCTTCTAGTATTTCACCCAAACCTAAATCTTGTATTTTTTTATTAGAATTAGCTTTAACAATTTGATTTATTTCAGTAGGAGTTAATAATGAATTACCATCCTTGTCTGTTTTAGTTGAAAGTCTAGCTTTAAACTCTGCTCCTGTTTCAAAGAATGCCTCACTGTCCATGAGGTTTTGTTTTTGAAATTGTGTTTCATTCTCTACAGCATTAGTTTTGCCTCTTTCTTTAAAGAATTTATATTTACCTTTGTCTTTGCCTGAGTTAATTCTACTAAGCCTTCCGCTATCAACAAGTCTTTCTACCATTTGATTGGTAGCATCTTTATCTATTTTGTTAGGAGTAGATGCAATCTTTTGTATTTCTTCTACTGTGTATGCTTGATTGTTTCCTGTTTCAGTATAATTATTATCTTGGGTTTCAATAACAGCTTTAACATTCCCTGAGGAATATTTACTAGTTGTAACATCAATCATCTTTCTTTTTTTCTTAGCTTTAGGAAGTTGTTTAACTCTAGCGTTTACATATTTCTTTTCAGATTCATTTAGCTTTGACCATCTGTCTTTACCTGTCAAAGCCTTTAGATAACTATGAAAGTTAGTTGACCCTGTAGAACCTGATCCTACTTTCTCATCTATGTTTTTAGATTTTAAAGTTTTGTTTAAAGTGCCAACAGATGAATTAACCTTACCAACATTTATGGCTTCTGTTTTACTGTCTATAGTTTCGTTATATTGTTTTTTAGTTATGATTTTATCAGCAAGTAATTCTGTTGGTGTAAAATTATTTCCATAAATATACTTTTGTCTTTTAGCTTGAGCTTTTTTAGATTTGCCTTTAACTTTTTTCTTAATATGACTTTGCCATTGATCATTAGGGGTTTTTTTTATTGTTGCTCCTTCAGGAACAACAGTATTTATAGCTTGTGATCTTGAAATTTTATTAGAATTATCAGAATTAGCTTGAATAATAGCTACTTTTCCTTGAGCATCTCCTGATCTACCTTGATCATTTGCATTACTTTCGGTTTTAAGAAGTAAAGAAGTTTCATTCTTTTGATTATCTAATATTGTTTTTTGCTCAGTTGCTTGATCAGGTCTTTTAAATGTAGGGCTAATAACCATACCACTATTTTTTTCAATAACTTGATAACCTACAGGCTCATCTACTGACTGTCCTTCAACCTCTACTACTTCATACTCTACTTCGGTTGCATCAAGATTGTTATACTTGTTAACCTTTTCTGTCTGTTCTTCGTGTTTTTCTTCATTGTTTAATG
>Ga0209091_10001333_pt1 | contig 21791 bp, 21 predicted proteins | sample ArcticOcean_MG_C_6_FD_187438 | JGI IMG/M metagenome (GOLD analysis project Ga0209091, IMG submission 187438) | Marine microbial communities from western Arctic Ocean - ArcticOcean_MG_CB8_128 (SPAdes) (version 2) | ecosystem: Environmental > Aquatic > Marine > Oceanic | place: Arctic Ocean...
TAATATCAGACTATGACTGGTTTAAATCATTCTTCTATGATGAGGTTGCTATTAACTTTAATACTAATGCTGATCAAAAATGTAAGTATAGTAAACTATTATGGGACAAAGACGCATTATACACTGAAGTATGTGAACTAGGTGATAGGCTTAACGACAACGTAAATCAAATGATGTTGTTTAATCCCGACCCTAAGATGTGTGAGTTCTTTAAGAAGACATTTGTTAACCCTAAACGCTGGGGTGTAATGATTAGAGAAAAACAAATTCAAGACTTGCTTGAGAAGGGCTTGATAGGTGGCGGCAATTAAACTTTATGCAAATATTGGAATAGGTCATGAGAACGACATTGAGGTATTAAAACAACGAGTAGTATCGGCCGCGACAGGCAATGCTGATGCAATTGTTCTTAATAAAAGTACACCCACATTAATTGTTCCTAAAAATAAAAAGTATGTTCCTATTGCAAGTAAGTGGGGTACAATGGCATACATTGATGTAGCCAAACGTTCAGAACTTACTCCTAGCAACGCAATTGCAATAACAGAATTTTGCAAAGATATTGGCATACCGCTTATATGGAGTGTTACTGATGATCAGGCCGCGGCCTGGGTCAACGAGCATTGCAATGCACACATACTTAAACTTCATTATGATGCTATAGAACCGATTGAAGACTTGATACGCTATGCTAAAGATAACTTTGATCATGTTATATATAGTCATCAGTATGTACATGATGTTATGCGATATTATAAAGAGTCAGGTAGAGATAAACTAACTGTATACTATGCTAGTAGCGAGTTTCCGCCTAAGATAGAAGAGCTCGAACTAGCACACATAGATGATTTACAACAGGCTTTCCCTGATGTTGCAATAGCATACGAGAGTCGTGAAGCTGGAATATTCCCAGGTATTGCTGTAGCATACAAAGGTGTTGTCTCTATTGAAAAATATTTAGGTGACGACGACAGCGATAATCCTTGCATACTTACCCCTCAACAATTTTACGACTTCTGGAACAGCATGAATATTCTATATGAAGCTAACCAAATACATATAAAACCTGAATTCAATCCTGATAAATAACAGCGTAGTTTAAAAATACTACTAACAACAGGAGATAAAAATGGCCTCAGTCGGATTTATCGGAGTTGGCAAGTTAGGACAAGCCTGCGCCGAAATGGTCGCTGAAGTACATGATGTTGTTGGGTTTGACATTAACCCTGTAGAGCCTGAAAACTTTGCAATGGTTGATACAGTGGAAGATGCAGTAAGAGGACAAGAAATTGTCTTTGTTGCTGTGCCTACACCGCATGACCCACAGTATGATGGAAAAGCACCTACCAGCCATTTACCTAATAAGGATTTCGATTACAGTATAGTTAAAGATATCCTTAGGAAAGTAAATGCGGTAGCAACCAATGAACAACTAATAGTCCTTATTAGCACAGTACTACCAGGTACTGTTAGACGTGAGTTTATTCCACTCTTAACTAATGCTCGTTTTATTTACAACCCATACTTAATTGCAATGGGTACAGTAAAATGGGATATGGTTAATCCAGAAATGGTAATGATTGGAACCGCAGATGGAAGTGAAACAGGTGATGCAAAACAACTTGTAGACTTTTATAAAACAATAATGCAGAACGATCCAAGGTATATTATAGGTACCTGGGATGAATGTGAGTGCATTAAAGTATTTTACAATACATTTATATCAGCAAAAGTATCCTTAGTAAATATGATTCAAGACGTTGCAGAAAAGCAAGGTAACATAAACGCGGAAGTTGTTTGTGATGCATTAGCTTCAAGTGATAGACGTATCATGGGACCTGGATATATGAAGCCGGGTATGGGCGATGGTGGTGCTTGTCACCCAAGAGATAATATCGCACTACGGTGGATGGCTGAGAACTTAGGGTTAGGTTACGACTTGTTTGATGCTGTGATGCTTTCACGAGAAGTACAAGCAGAGAACATGGCAAAACGTTTAATGGAGTTAGCAGGTGATATAGTAAACGGATTGCCAATCATTATAGTCGGTAAGGCTTACAAGCCTTTAGTAGAATATGATGCAGGTTCGGCCAGTATGCTAGTAGGACACTACATACAAAAAGCAGGATTTGAATTACATTACTATGATGAGAAAACTGGTGACGTGCCGTTAGACGATAAACTTAGTGAGCCAGCAGTATACTTACTAGCACACAATCCAGGTATCACTTATGGTGACCAACTAGATAACGTACCAGGATGGTACAACGGCAAACATAATAGAACAGATTGCGACACAGCATTGTCTGTTTCTACAGGCAACGGAACTGAGTTACAGTTTCCAGTCGGTAGTATTGTGTTAGACCCGTGGAGACAGATTCCTAATATCGAAGGCGTGAAGGTTGTGCATTACGGTAATACGAGAATTAAACAGGGATAATAAAACATAGCAGGGGTTCGCTCCTGCTATACTAGGTATAATATGAGTGATAGAATAGGGCGAATAGAAGAAATAGACGAACTGCTTACTAATGAGATTAGTGAGACATTCTGTCTGGCTAAGTGGCACCACACAACTATTTACTTACATAGAGGGCAGACGCATAGTTGCTACCACCCTAAGCCACATGACATACCTTTACAAGAATTAAAGTACGACCCAAGTGTACTACATAACACACCGCAGAAAATTGATGAACGTATTCAAATGCTCAACGGTGATAAGCCAAGTGGCTGTCAGTACTGCTGGAACGTAGAAGAGATGGATGAGAACAAAGCTGAAGGCGAAGAGAAGCATGTTTCGGACAGGCATATTCGTAACAGTAGCATATACACAGAAGATAGATTAAATGAGATTATATATAATCCACCTGACTATAAAATTAATCCAGAGTATGTAGAAATTGCATTCAGTAACGAGTGTAACTTTAAGTGTGGGTACTGTCATCCAATGCATAGTAGCTTATATAGAGCAGAGATTAAGAAGCATGGTCCGTACAATATGGTTAGCAATCACCAAGCTGACATAGACTGGTTTGATATTTACGATGAGGATTCTCCGTACGTCGAAGCATGGTGGAAGTGGTGGCCTGAGGTAAGCGAAACATTAAACATACTTAGGATAACAGGCGGCGAACCGATCTTGCATAAAACTACTTGGAGACTGTTCGAAGAACTTAGTGAGAACCCAAAGCCAAATATAGAAATTAACGTTAACACTAACTTAGGATACACTAGCAGACGTGTAGAGAGATTAGTAGAAGTAGTTAAAGAACTAACAGAGAACAATAAAATACGTGGCTTTAAAATGTTTAGTTCCATTGATACATGGGGCAAACGTGCTGAATATATTAGAACAGGTTTAGACATTGAACTTTGGGAAAAGAATCAAGACATATACTTGCGTGGCGTTAAAAGTCATATAACACACATGGTAACATTCAATGTGCTAAGTGTTACAACATTTAAAGAGTACTTGAAAAAAGTATTAGAGTGGCGCAAGACGTACGAAGACATTATACCAAATAACTTAGGCAGTGAACCTAACGTAAGAAAGATTAGATTTGATACACCGTACCTCAAAGAACCGTTGCAGTATGACATGCACATATTACCTAAAGAAGAGTTCTTACCTTACTTCGATGACATCTTATCTTTTGTTAAGGACAACCTTGTTGAAGATGATAGAACAATGTTTAGTGAATTAGAGTATGAACGTTTTAGACGAGTAAGAGATTATTTTGCTACCACACCGTACGACGATGAGAAAATACGCAGAGGTAGAATTGATTTCTACAAATGGTTTAACGAGTACGACAGACGTAGAGACACAAACTTCCTAGAGACTTTCCCAGAGATGGAAGGCTTTTATAACATGTGCGGTGAACTTAATGCCAGCGATATACAATTAGTAGAAGTAAAGTAATGCCAAAAAAGAATCACATAGATAACTACATTCCACATTCAAAGGACAACAATGCATTTTGCATGTTACCATTTGTTCATATGCATGTAACTCCTGATGGTAAGCCATTGCCATGTTGTATTGGCAACATGAAGTATTCTCATTCTATAGGGAGAAAGAATTTGTCAATTGAAGAAATGGTTAATTCAGACTTCATGAAACAATTACGACTAGACATGATAGCAGGTAAGAGGCACGAAGTATGTAATGGCTGTCATAAGATAGAAGACAGTGGCACTGGCACATATAGTTTTAGGAATACTGCAAATGAGAAGTATGGCAAATGGAAAAAGAAAGTCTTAAGGCGTACAGCAAGAGACGGTCACTTAGCAGATTTTGAAATGAAATATTTTGACTTTAGACTTAGCCACGTATGTAATATGAAGTGCCGTTCTTGTAACTCTGGCTATAGTAGTTTGTGGGAAGCCGAAGATAAGAAGCAAGGCATAAACTTAACAACAGATATGATGCCTGAACGTAACAAAGATATATTTGACGAGTTGCTAGAGCACATACCGTACATGGAAGAATGTTACTTTGCTGGTGGGGAGCCGTTAGTTGACGACTACCATTACAAGATGCTCGAAGAATTAATTAAGCAAGGTAGAGCTGATGTTAAACTAAGTTACAACACTAACCTAAGTAAACTAAAGTTTAAAAAGTATAACGTATTAGAGCTGTGGGAACAGTTTGATCATCCTGTAAATATTTACAGTAGTATTGATCACTGTGACGACAGAGCAGAATATATTAGAAGTGGAACTAAGTGGAAGGATATAGAAGCAAATATTAAAACATTATTACTAGAGCCTAATGTTAATTTACAAATTAGTTCAACTGTTAGTATGTTAAACTATACTACACTAGAAGAATTTTATAAGAAAATGTTAAGCACAGGACTTATGCCTGGAGGCGACTGGCAACTGAATCCTGTATCTAATCCTGAATGGATTAGTGTGTTTAACTTACCGCAAGAATTAAAAGATAAAGGTAGACAAGGCATAGAAAATATAGTAAAATATGTTAGCAGTAATGACAGACTAATATTAACATACAAAAAGAGACAGTATGATTTTAAAAACACAATATCAAATATAATTGCGTTTCCTGATTTGGTTGACTCTTCTGGTACTGATTTTAATAATGTTAGGGCTGAGTTTGTTGCAGAAACTACTAGGCTAGATAAATTAAGGAATGAAAGTTTTGTAGAAGTGTTTCCTGAACTGAGAAATTTATATGAGTGATTACATAAAACTACAGGACTTAGACAAAGAAGCATTGCTTACAGATAGTAAAACGTTTTGTATGTTCCCTTGGGTACACTTGAATGCAACACCTAAAGGAGACATATACCCTTGTTGTAGTAACGACTATACTAATCCAATTGGTAATGCTAGAGACATGAGCCTTAAAGAAGCATTCAACACAGACTACATGAAAGACTTACGATTAAATATGTTAGCAGGTAAGAAGTCTGAGATATGTAACTTTTGTTATAGTCATGAAAAGGCTGGCCCACATAGCTTCCGTACATACAGCATGGATAACTTCTCTGACTCATTCGATGAATCATTGGCAATGACGCACACCGATGGACATGTAGACGAACTTAAAATGAAATACTTTGATATAAGGTTTAGTAATATATGTAACTTTAAATGTCGTAGTTGTGGAACAGAGTTTAGTTCGCAATGGGCATTGGAGGATAAGAAAACTTATAATCCAGATGGACCTATTATTATACACGTTGACGATAACGAAGGAACTGTACTAGAAGAGATATTAGATCAAGTTGAACATATAGACCTGGCTTACTTCGCTGGTGGCGAACCGTTGATTACTCCTGAGCATTATGTTATACTAGAGGACATGATACGCAAAGGCAGGACTGATGTAACATTGCGTTACAATACAAATGCTAGTACACTGAGCTACAAGCAGTATGATATATTAGAACTTTGGAAACACTTTGACAACATAGAATTAAGTTGTTCAGTTGACCATTATGGAGACCGTGCTGAACTAATGCGGTCAGGAACTAATTGGGGCAAGGTTGAAGAGAACTTAAAAACATTTAAAGCACTTGATTATGTGAACTTCCAAATCAATACAGTATTCAGTATAATGAACTATGCGACAATACCTGAGTTTTATGAATACATGAGACTACAAGGACTAGTAGACTTTGATCATGATTGGTACCACACATTATACTTATGTGATAATCCTAAGTACTATAGTGCAAAAGCAATGCCTAGTGCGTTGAAGAAGGTTGCTGGAGAGAATGTAAGAAGTTTCTTTAAAGGTAACAAAGGATGCATAGATCGGATAACTAATAGTGCGGCCGACTTTGCTGATGGTGAAGATAATTGGGAAGAATGTAAGGAAGACTTCTTCAAGAATACATTTAGGTTAGATGATATAAGAGGCGAAGACTTCTTTAAAACATTTCCTGAGTTAAGAAGGTTACAGGGAAAATAATGAAAACAGCAAAACAACTAGTAAAAGACAGCAAACATTTTTGTGTTCTACCGTGGATACATTTCCACGCATGGCCAAACAAACAAGTTATGCCGTGTTGTGTTGCTGATAGTGATGCTCCGGTTAGTGAACTAAAAGAAGGCGAGTCCATTTTAGATATGATGAACTCCGATGAGTATAAGAAAATGCGTAATGCTATGCTCAATGACGAACCGTATGAAGCATGTTCTAGGTGCTATGAACTAGAAGATAACGGTACATGGACCTTAAGACAAAGTCAAAATATGGTTCGTGGTAAAGATAATATAGACATGATAGAGTCAACTAACAGTGATGGTAGCATAGACGAGTTTAAGTTAAAGTACATGGACATACGTTTTAGTAATATCTGTAACTTTAAGTGTCGTAGTTGTGGGCCTGCTTGTTCAAACTTGCATGGTGAAGAAAAATTAAAGATGATTGAAGAGCATGTATTCATTACACGTTTCGGTCATGAAGATGATAAGAAAGCAAAAACATTAATATCTAATAACGCAGATGGTTCGTTCATGGATAAGTTAAGACCTTACTTAGATGATGTAGAGGAATGTTACTTTGCTGGTGGCGAGATTCTAGTAACACCTGAACACTATGAGTGCTTAGACTACTGGATTGAAAACGACTTAGCGAAGAACATACAGTTAAACTATACAACTAACATGAGTAAGATATCCCATAAGGGCAGAGACTTAATTGAACTGTGGAGCCATTTTCCTAAGATGGAGATATGGGCTAGTATCGATTCAATTGGTGAGCAAGGAGAACTTATTCGTAAGGGATTTAATTGGAACAAAGTACAAAACAACATGCTTACAATTAAAGAGAAAGCACCGCATATTAAAGTAGGTATTACTCCAACTATAAGCATATGGAATATATTTAACTATGGTGAGATGTATGATTGGATGTATGAGAATGGGTTTGTAAGTAGAGAACTGCCACCACGTGTTAATGTATTAACATACCCAGACTTTGCGGCAATACAAATATTACCTAATGCTATTAGACTAGAAATAATAAAAGAACTAAAACATTACATAGGCAAGTTCCATGCAGAGGAAGATACAGACTTAAGGAATGACTTTAAGATGTTAGTCCAAACGCTGTGGACAGGAAAAGAAAACAAAGAAAAACTTTTAGAGTTTTTCGATAACAACGATGAATATGATATGATCCGAGATGAAAATATGATTAGCGTCATCCCACAATTACATGAGGTTTACGAATGGTGTCAAAGAAACTAGTAGAGATCTCAGCACCTGAGAAGTACCTTAGTGTAACCTGGCAGGTAAACAATTTCTGTAACTTTAGTTGTACATACTGCAACCCTGGCAACTGGATTGGAGATAGTCCTAACGAAGGTAACCTAGAAAAATATATAGAAAACTTAGATAAGATTATTGCAAAGTATAAGACACAAGACTATAAGCACTTTAAGTTTTTCTTTAGTGGCGGTGAACCAACAGCATGGAAAAACTTTATTCCTATCTGTGAACATTTAAAAAATGTACTACCCGAATGCACTATTGCTATTAACACAAATTTAAGTAGGCCAAGAGCATGGTGGGAGAAACACTTACACTTGTTTGATGATGTTGTTGCAAGTTTCCATGTTGAGCAATCAAAGAAAGAACAGTACGCAGAAACAAGTATATACTTATGTGACAAACTAAACTACCTTAGTTCAAAAATATTATTACACGATGAAAGGTTCTGGGAATGTGTAGCATTTGGCGAGCACTTAAAAAAAGTTATGCCTAACTACTTTATAGAGTGGACTCCGCTGTACGACGAGCTAAGTGTGAATGCTGGTCCATGGGAATATAAGGATCTTAAGAAAACAGAATTTATAGAACAGCATTCAACTGAACAAGAAAGTACTATTGAAAATCCTTTCAAACATGAGAGCGGTACTGCAAGTTATACACTAACCGAAGATGGCACTGAAGCAGTTTGCAACAGTAACGATGTTATTGTTCAAAGGCAAAACTTCTTTACAGGTTGGAGTTGCGACATAGGTGACTGTGTATTCATATCTCCTGTAGGTGAAGTGAGTCTGGCAAGTTGCGGACTAAGTGGACAAGTAGGCCACATACTAGATGACATAAGCAGAGTAGGGCCAAGAACAATTACATGCACCAAGTATCATTGCATGTGTGGAACGGATATTATTATTCCTAAGAGACATAATGCAGACACGGAGGTAATTGCAGTTGGCATTGATTAACCATGAAGCGAAGGTAACGTTCTTTGATGTAGAACTTACTAGACTTGGCGAAGTTATTAAATTATGGTCTGAAGAGCGTGATACTCCTATGATTACATTTATGCATGATTGGAGCGAGTCTGAAAACGATTACTACATTATAGAGTTTCGTAAGAGTCCTGCGTTAGGATTAATACAACTAGAAGAGTTACTTGACTCTACTGTTTTAGCTCGTTTAAAGCGTTCTAATAGCAATTTTTACTTAGTTGTGGCAAATAGTCACGAAGCCTTCTTAAGTTGCGTACAAGACGTTTACAGCGGTCTAGTGGACCGTTACAGCATACCTGCACATAAGATTATACTAATGACAGGTGCCTTTGAAGCAAACAAACTTAATCAAGAGATAGTTGCTACTAGAGACAACCAAGACTCTATTAAAATAAAGATTATCTTAGACTTTGAGAAGGGTGCGAACAATACTCTAGAGTATTTACTAGGTCATAAACGTCTTAAGTTTAAGCCTACACTCGAGAAAAAAGAATATGCAACATCATTTTTAAACTTTAATAGACGTTGGCGCACACATAGACCATTGTTTGTTTCTATGCTATTAGCAGAAGGATTAATAGACAGTGGTCTAATTAGCTTTGGTCCTAGTGACGATGATCGAGACTGGACTGAGATGTTCCCTGTTCTATTACAACTATGCAAAGATACTAAAAACATTAATCTTACAAAACAGTTAATGTCAATAAAGGACGAGCTAGTAAACATGCCGCCTAAGTATATTGACCACAAAGAGCTTGTAACAAACAGAGCAGACTTTATTGAATCAGATGATTGGATGTATGCTGAAACATATTTTAGTTTAGTAAGTGAAACCCATTACTTCGAAAGTGATGAAGAGCACGGTATATTTTTTAGTGAGAAAGTATTTAAGCCTATAAGTTTTAAGCACCCGTTTATATTAATAGCACCATGCGGAAGTATGTCAGCTCTCAAAAGCATAGGGTACAAATCGTTTGCTCCTTATATCAATGAAAGTTACGATGCTGAGCAAGACGATATTAAACGTATGCAAATGATTATAGAAGAAACAAAACGCTTAGATGCATTACAAGGCGAAGAACTTTATACATGGTTAGATAACGTAAAAGAAATTTGCGACAAAAACTTTAGGACCTTACAAAGCAAACATAAATATGACTTTGCACATAAGGTAAATTATTAATGGCACAGTTAGATAAAACCAGTACAGTTACTAACAAAGCAGTTACTGATGAGCTAAGTATCAACTACGAAGAAGTAACAAGTAGTTTAGCATATCATAATTTTCCTGAGGGTGCAATCAGTCACCCAAACATTATGAAAGCAACTATACGAGATATTCCACGTATTAGAACTTGGACAGAGTTTAGACGCTGGAACAAAGATGAGGATATTGATGCTCCGTGTTTGTTTTATCAAGCCAACGGTGAGATCAAACAGTTAATAGAATTAAAACTTGGCGCTAGTACTGTAGAGCTACTAAACAAAAAAGGCTTACACATATTTTTGTACGAACCAATATGCATGTACTATGAAAATGATCCTCTTGCTGGTTACTGGGGGTCTGCTTATAATTACGGATTCTATACAGAGTTTCCTAGAGAGAATGTAAACGGAACAGGCACACACAATAGAGTACGTTCAACCGAACTAGATACTATTGGTTACTTTGCTGGACAGAATAAATTGTATAATGTAATAGTACACACAGGTGACTATGGCGTAGAAAAAGCATGTAGTTCTTATGCCAAGCAAATGAAACTGCTATGTGACGATCCGTTCTTAAACGAATTAATAATGTACAACAACGCAGACATAACTGTTAAGCGTAGTTTCAAGAAACATTTTGTTTGCACATGCTGGAGGTTTACTTCTATTAGAGCAATCATGTGTGCTATACTAAAACAGTACGAGACTAAAGGTATTAACAGTAACATTATATGGTTCTTCGAAACGCCACTTGAAACGTTACTAGATACCCCGTGGATGAATGTTAACGGTGCTGGAGAGCAAGAGCCTGATAGAGAGCCTAAGTTTATTGCTAACTTAAAAGAAGGCATAGACATGTTAAACAAAGTTGTTCCACTAACGTATGATGTTGGTGCAAGAAGCTCAACGTTTGCACATGAATGTGCTGGGCACCATTATCCAGAGAACACAGACTTTGATAACATTGGTAACCCTGTTGTAGTTAACCCTACACACTTACCACTGGAACCATTGTACAGGGAAACGTTTGTAGATATATGTATCGAGAGTCGTTACGGACAACCTACTGCAAACATATCAGAAAAAGTATTACAGTCAATGCAATTTAAGACACCGTTCTTATTAATTGCTCCTCCATATACAATACAATACTTACATAAGTTAGGTTACAAAACATTCGGAGACTTCTGGGACGAGGGATATGACTTAGAAGAAGATCACTTAGTTAGAACAGAAAAGCTAATAGAAATAATGGATTACATCTCTGGGTTAAGTTTAGATGAATGCCATGCATTGTATATTAAGATGTGGCCAATCTTACAGCATAACTACAAGAGAATGGCTGAACGTAGTAGGCTAGGTAGAATAACTCACATAGAGAAATCAGATTTAAATAAGCCGTTGCAAGCTGTTAGTTGGGCTAGTCCTGATAATAAAGAAACATTGCAAGAAACTATAATAAATGCACAAATGAACAGAGACTTTTAATGTACTACAATACAAACATTGCTGATATAGACTTGTCTAAGTACGATAGATTAGTAACACTTGGCTGTAGTTTTACTAGGTACCGCTGGGCAACATGGGCCGACTTACTTGCACAGGATATGCCTAATGCAGAGTTTACAAACTTAGGTAAGTGTGGTGCAGGAAACAGTTACATACAAACAATGCTTAGTCAAGCAAAAAGAAAAATGTCCTTAACAAACAAAGACTTAGTTGTTATCTGTTGGAGTACTTTCTACAGAGAAGACAAGTGGATTAAAGGACAATGGCGTACTCCAGGTAATGTATTTGGTAGAGACGATGTGTTCAGCGAAGAGTACTTTAAGGAACATGTAGATGTGCAAGGTATGACTATGCGTGATTGTGCAATTATAGACACAGTAACACAATCACTAAAGCAAGAACAGTTTGATAGTGTAGGCTTAATGGGATTAGGTTTAAACGGTCAAGGATACTATGCAGGCTTCTCAGACGAAGAAACACATAGCATACAGAATATGTACAACGACTTAGACATTGTAGAGCCGTGTTTATGGACTTATAACGAATGCAAGTGGCCGGTACATTACACATATAAAAGTACACATGACGGCAGTGAGTTTGCAGACTATCACCCTAGTGCGCCTGTGTACAGAGATTGGTTAGTACACATTGGCTTTCCATTAGGAGATGCTAGTAAGCAATACGCCGACTTTAGTGACGACATAATGAAACAAACAACATTACAAGAAGTGTTCGATGACCCACAGTGGCCCTGGGACGAGCACGGTGACCAATGGAATATATAAAAGCAACAGAGCAAGCAGGCTTCATTAGTCAGCACGGCGAGTGTATTTGTGTAGAGGGCGAGTGGAATAGCGATAGCCTTCCTCTCAAAGATGCATTACATAAGCTAGGTGCAAAATTTAATACTATGGAAGACTACAGTAACGCCAACTCACGCATACAGAATAATCTAATGGGTCCAAACGTTGTATTAATATTAGACGCTAAGAATCCGCGCCAATACAAATCATGGTCTACTGTGTTTGTATTACCTAAGTTGCTACCAGCTCCTCATATAGCGTCTTGGATTCGTGAAGCAAGTCGGGCCTACGAATGTTACTTCTGGCAAAACGACAGGTGGGAACAACAAGACAGACAAGGTACAACAGCAACCTTTATGAAACCTTTTAGTAAACATGCTGATCGAATGTTCCAAGAACAAATACTAGGCGTACATCCTGAGCTAGTAGAGTACTGGCATAGAATATATCCAGTATACGCAGGTGCTAATGAAGACCACGCAATCGATAGAGTGAACCACATGGAAGTACTAAGTGCAATAGAAAAAGCATTAGGTAGAGGAAAAGACAAAGTTATTTTCTCTAATGCTGATGAAGCCTTACAACCGCAGAGTATTCACAAAGCACATAGGTTTATTGACCAACTTGATTACATGCCAAGCAATACATGGTTCATGTTAACTAGTTCATTGGACGGCACAGCAAGTTATAATCACATGTGTCAGCTGATGGGTATACAACCTAAGATGAAAATTATTAGTGGTATGCGTTTTGAGAACGTAACTAAGACTTCCATGGAGGCTGGATTCGAAGGTAATAGAACATTAGACTTTACTAAGCACCCAGTATGGGCAGGGAAAGAGTTTAAGATAGGCAAACGAGAAAAGAAGTTACTTTGCTTTAATAGAATGCCTAGATGGCAACGAGCTCGTATGGTAGGATTCTTATTTGAGCACGATCTAATCGAGAAAAGTTATGTAAGTTTTGATATAAAGAACAGTGACATAGTCCTTTCTACAAGAAGCTCGTGGGACATAAAAAATAATAAGAATATTGATAAAGAATTTAGAGATGATCCGTACATAGAAAATATCTATAAACTCTGGAATAGGTTGCCTTTAGTGCTAAATAGAACTAGTGGAAGAGATAATCCTGTAGATATTAACGTTGAAGATGCTGGTTACTTTGATAACAGTTATTTTAGTGTTGTTAACGAAACAAACTTTTATCATAATTTAATAGATACAGGAACTAGACCGTGTTGCTGTATACATACAGATGGTGTGTTTATAAGTGAGAAAGTTTATAAGCCTATTGCTCATAGACATCCATTTATTGTTGCGGCATTGCCTGGAACATTAAAGTATTTGAGAGTAGTTGGATATAAAACATTCGAAGGATTGTTTAATGAAGATTACGATACTATAAAAGATGACAACGATAGGCATGTAGCAATAGAGCAAGAAATATTACGTTTAACAAATTTAACAGACGATGAGTGGCTAGAACTACAAGTGAAACTGAAACCGATTATAGATTATAACTATAATCATTTCTTGTCACTGAAAAAATTAAACACCACAGACTACGATTTAGTAGCTGAGTTTTAAAGTAGAGGGATATGGACGAACATAAAAAACATGTAGATTTTAATCTTACTAACATTGCAGTAGACAAGGCTGATGAAGACAGGTACGAAAAGCCTGAGATGAGTGTGGAGGATCAACGACATCAACAGATGATGGATATGATTTCACCATTTTCTAAGAAGGTACAGCAGAAGAACACAAAGTCAGTTTATGTAGACTACAAAACAAGAACAACAAAATTAATATTAGTTATGTGTCCTGAGTGGGCACCAGAGTTTCCACCGTTTAACTTAGCAAGACTAAGTGGCGTTTGTAAGAGTGCTGGGTACGAAACAAGCATACTTGACTTAAATGTTAAAGCCTACAACGCACATCAAAACATTTGGCAACCTGAAAAGCTAATTCCTTTTAGGTTATGGGATCCTTCTGCCAGTTGGCATTGGCTAGGTGAAACATACATGAATGATATACATCCTTTGCTAGAGCCTATCCTCGAAGAAGGCTTGCAACATATTATAGAAGAGAATCCCGAAGTAGTAGGCTTTAGTCAATACTACATATCAGAAGAACCAACTAAGTGGATGTGTAAAGAACTTAAGAAGAGAGCGCCACACATTAAAATTGCTGTAGGCGGATCTAACGTACAGAAGGATTGGTTTGACATACAACCTTACTACGATTATATATGCACAGGAGAAGGCGAAGCGGCTATACTTGCTATACTTCAAGATCAAGAAGATGGTATAGACCGAGGTCCTATGTATAAGATTACACAGGAAGAAATGGAGCGTATCAATATTAATGATATGCCTATGCCTGACTACGAAGGTTTAGACTTTAACGAATACAAAGTACCCAACGGAGTAACCTCAGAGTTCTCACGTGGTTGTACTGCTAAGTGTACGTTCTGCGAAGAAACACACTTTTGGAAATACAGACAACGTCTTGCTATAGATGTGTTGCGTGAAGCAGAATACTTGTACTATGAGAAGGGTGCAGACATTATGTGGTTCATTGATAGTTTGATTAACGGTAACATAAATGAACTTAGAGCATTTGCTATTGCACTCAGAGAAAAGAACATTAAGATGAGATGGACTGGGTATGCTCGTTGTGACGGACGCATGGACGATGACTACTTCAAGGACTTAGCCGCCGGTGGTTGTATTATGCTTAACTACGGTTGCGAGTCAGGTTCACAGAAAGTATTAGACGACATGGCTAAAGGCGTAACTATTAAAGAGATGGAAGACAACTTTAAGTCAGGTAAGAAGCATGGGGTGTATGCCGCGACTAATTGGATCGTAGGCTTTCCTACAGAACAACATCACGACTTTGCAAGAACAATGACATTCCTTTGGCGTAACAGAAACATGAACATCAACAACATTGGTGCTGGTGTAGGTATGGCAGTAGGTCCTGAAACTATTGTAGGACAGAATCCTCATAAGTGGAACATTAGTTATCACAAGTATCAGAACCATTGGATCAGTAATGACTTTACTATTGCAGGCATACATGTTATGCACAGGGTTAAACTGTTCCATACATTCATAGACTTTATGGTAGGCGCAACTGACGTACCGTTTGGTTACCCTGTTAGGCACAACCTAGCTAGAGAACACTATGTTATTAGACTTAATAAACCAAATGTATATCATGAGATTGAGTATGAGGACTTTGACTACAACATAATTAAACCAGACATATCACCATTCGCAGACAGTCTAGTAAATGAGATATGGCCTTTCTTGAGAATGATGTGGCTAACCAGAGGCGGCTATAGATGTACAGTAGACTTTAACCCTGACATAGACAGCAAAGAATTCGGCAGTCAGTTTGGTCCAGCAGATCAGTTCCACGGTACATATAAATTTGTTATTGCTGATGACGGTACATGGAAAGCAAACTTTAAATACAAATACAACCAAGTAGACAATCCATTCGATGATAGGAAGCCTATGAGTGAAGGTGGACGTAAAGGTCCGTTCTATGCACAGGACTACTCACGTATGCAATCAAACACAGCCAAACGTGCTAGAAAACTTGCAAAGCCTGAGTGGAGCAAGACTGAGGGTAGAAGCCAAACAGACTTTGGTGAGCTACTAGAAGAAGAATCATTTTTAAACAAAACTATAGACTTTAGTTTTGAACACAACTACAAAGGCAAAGGCAAGTGGGAACGAGGTTCGCATAACGTAGCAGTACCAGATGTTATTACAGCCGGTGTTAACGCAGACAACAAGCATTTAGCTCAAGCGGCAAACTTCAAAGCCATTGATGCTGATATGATTACCGTAAAGCTAGAGGAATAAATGTACGCAAAAAATGAGTGGGACACACTTAGACAGGTTATAGTAGGAAGGGCAAGAGGTGCAAGAGTACCGGACTTAGATTTAAGTATGCGATTGGTCAACTATGCAGACGTAGAAGATGCTAACACAATACACACAGGTCCTTACCCAGACATTGTAACGCAAGAAGCAGACGAAGACTTAGAAACATTTGTTAAGTTTCTTGAAGGTGAGAGTATAGAAGTACTTAGACCGTTTGATTCCGATCAAGTTGTTAAGTATTATGATTACTGTCCTAGGGATATAGTGTTCTTGCATGGCGAACATGCTATAGCAACCCCTATGCCTATTAGAGCAAGAGCATGTAACTATCATCCACTAGCACATCACTTCCCAACTATTACTGAAGCACCTAGATACTATGCTGATGACTTATACAATACCAAGTGTTTAGGCGACCCAGACACTCTAGCATTAACAGAAGTAGCACCAAGTTTCGATGCGGCTAACTGTATTCGTGCTAATGATGATATACTGTACCTAGTAAGTAACTCAGGAAACCGTGCAGGCGCTGACTGGTTACAAAAACACACAGGATTAAACATACACCCACTAGAAGGTGTGTACAGTTACATGCACATAGACAGCACAGTTGCTTTCCTACGAGAAGGCTTGATGTTGCTTAACCCTACAAGAATTAAAGACGTAAACCAACTGCCTGAACCATTTAGACATTGGGATTACATAATGTGCCCAGAGCCAACAGACATAGGTTACTACGGCGACTACAACAATGCTAGTGTGTGGATTAACATGAACATGTTAAGCATAAGCCCTACGTTAGTAGCATTAGAAGAAAACCAACACAGTCTGCGAATAGAACTAGAGAAGCATGGCATTGATTGTGCTATGTTGCCTACTAGACATCAACGCACACTAGGTGGTGGCTTCCATTGCGTAACACTAGACACTATAAGGTCAGCATCATGATAGCCAGGCAAGGACACATAACTCCTGTGTGGTCAGACGAACATACTCACTTCGCTTACACTAAGCAACCTATTAAAGACTCTGAGATACACACATGGCAAGCCAAAGGCTACTATCATGCATCATTCTCCGGCGGCATGTATGACAGTCGTAATCCAATGCCAGACTGGGTAGACTATGTAGCACACAAGATAGGCTTAACTAACACAGGCTATGTATTCTATAAAATGGATACTCTAGACATAATGCCTACGCACACAGATCACTTTGAAACGTACGAACGTGTATTCGGCGTAACAAGAGACAACACATACAGAGCATTAGTGTTCATGGAAGACTGGCACCCAGGACACTACTTAGAGTTCAACGGCAAAGCAGTTACCAATTGGAAAGCCGGCGACTACGCACTATGGAGTGCAGACGTTCCCCACGCGGCAAGTAACATAGGCATACTCCCTCGCTACACAATGCAGATTACGGGCGAGTTAATTAGCTAGTTAATACGAGTAATAACAACCCTACAGAAAGAAGCGGAGGATAAGGGTCGACCGGTAAACGCAAATTTTTTTCCTACCTACAAGCCAGTAAGTCTACAGCCTAATAACAATTCGCATCTAACGATGTCTAGCGTGAGTCCTTCTGTGCTACAATCCTTTGACGTGTGTAAACTGTACAAGTTATTACGCATGTGCAGTAAAGTGTAAGATGTATACATTTATATGTGCATTAAAGTGTTAGGAGATAAAGTAGTGTTATGCATTATGCGTAAAGCAACTACAGTATTGCATGATCATGATAACTGTTGCTTATAGTGTACAAAATGCTTATGTGTTGCTTATAGTGTACAAAAGTTCTAGAGCGGTGTAAAGTAAGCCGTAAGACACTTTGCACAAATACAGTTAGTGGTGTGCGAAAAAATAAGGCTAGGTTGTGCAGAGATTAATAAATATGCGTATGAGGGTAAAAACCGATCTATACAATAGCACAAAAAACGGAACGCAAATTTCAAGCGGTTTTTCAAAACTAGCGGTCGCTACTGTGTATACCACCCACCCCCCTAAATTATTTCGTAATTGGAAAAAAGATTTATGCCAAGAAAAATAAAAAAGTATCTTGATCAAGTTGCTCGTTGGTGTGCTCTAAGTGGCAACACTAGTAGCTTCACTGTGCCTACTGTAGAGGGTAAGGGTACTACTACAGAGGCTAACAGTACTAACGCTATGCTGGCTCCTATAGAGTTTACTACTACTAGTAAAGATACATGGCAAGAGGAAGACTCTAATGAAGATCAATAGTAAGTGTTTAATAGCAGGCTGTTCACATAGTGCTGGCTTCGAGATAGACGGGACAGAGGATAGTCTAAGCAATCGCAGTAAGTGTTTCGGAGCTCAGTTAAGTACAATGTTAACTCTAGTTCCGCATAACATATCGTTAGGCGCACAGTCTAATAGTGCTATTGCTCGTAGTGTTATAGACTATATAGAGAAGGATACTACTAACAGTATAGACTTTGTAGTAGTAGGCTGGACCGAGATGACTAGGGTAGACTTGCCGAGTAAGCATGACGTTGATCATGATGGCTCTAACCCTGCTGTGGATACCTTTACTACTGTTAACAAACGTTGGCTACAGATCAACTCTGGGTGGGAAGGGTTCACGCCTTATGAGAAAAGCATTATGCCTTATTGGCATGAGTTCATGTACAACAAATCGGACATACTAGATCTTATTACTGTTAAGGAGATGTTGATGCTACAGTTGTATCTCAACGCTAAGGGCATTGACTATGTGTTCTGCAACACTATGTTACCCTATGTGCCTACACGCTGGACCGAATGGTATTGGAATCTTATAGACAATGAGAAGTGTATGTGGGATGATGAGGGGTTTTGGTTTAAGTATCGTGAGCTAGGCTACTACAATAAGAAGGCTAAGTACTGGCATCATGACGAAACCCCACACCGATTGTATGCAGAGGAACTCTACAACAGTATAGCAGAACGTGGCTCGAAACCTTTTTCCAGGAATCTCTTTCCGTAATGCGGTTTCTTGATTATGACTTTGACATCACAGCGAGCGGGATTGAGTTCATAGACGAAGGTAAGGTGAATAAAATGCAATTACCGGTTGACACACTATGTAGTGGTGATCTTCTGGAAGTAACACAACTGCCAGATGGTCGCATATTCCTCCGCAAAGTGCATCCAGATGCTCTAGAACACTACGCTTTCGGACCGAACCTTTAACACACCTTAGAACTAATCTAAGCGTCTGTGTAGCGTTTTAATAGTTTACGGGTATATTGGGTAGCCTTTTCAGTTTAATTGGTTTAAACAGCTTCTAAGTTGACTGGCGTAGCTTCGTAAAGGTCTGCCAATGCATCGAATTGTGGCATATATGAATGACCCAATACCGTCCCTAATGATTCGCCAGCTTCAGTCTTGGCACAGTAGCAGTCAGCATCCATGAAATTCCAATTAATATGGCCGGCGTTATCAAAATTCTCAGGGTGGCCTAAGGCTTCTTTAAACGCATTCCTCATTCTGATGTCTATTTGCATAAAAACTCCTACCTTTTTATTTAATATGTGTACATTATACAGGAGAATCGCCAGTCTGTCAACCTTTTTACACTATACAGTAACTTGAGTTTGATACGCAGTAGCATAGAAAGCCGCCTGCTTAGAGCGTAGTTCACGTTGAATAGCCGTGACACTCAGGAATGATGAGCTGTAATAGCCTCGTACAACGCGAATTGCCTGGCTCAAACTCATCTCTTTAACAACTAAGTCGTTCCACATAATGTTTTACTGCCTTATCTCGTTAATGTACAGCTATTATACAACAGTTAGAGGAGAAGTCAACCGTTATTTAATACCCTTAGACGACGATTCCAACTATTTTACACTATACAAGAACTTGACTTACTTCACTTCTGGACTTATACTAAAGGTTTGCTTGTCCTCTGGGAAGTCGGCGTTGTGGTTATTAACGAATTGTTTGATAATTGTGTGTGCTTGCACCGTTCCGATGCCGTACCCATCGTTCTCAAGCAACCTATTGTGTTGTATATTGTCGCACCAGATGTCGGAGTTCACACCCATCTGTACTGAATCGTACCAATTGATCATCTCTAGTGCATACTTTTCCTTATACAGTGAAGTATGTGAACTATCCTTAAGCAACTTGATGCCCCAATGCTTAACCCATTTAATGGTTTCAGCTTGTATAGGGAATGGCAAGCCTTTCTCGACACATGTTTGTACATACTGTAGTGCTTCCCCTGGCACAGGATGACCATCTACTCTATACCATTCAGCATATTCAGGTTTATTCTCCCATGTGTTACGAGCATCGTTAAACACATTAGGCATGTTGATGCTGTTAAAGGCTTCCCAAGACTTAGCCTCTAGTGTGTCGTTACCGTCCTTAGACGTTGTTTCCACCTCAACAGCATTATTATCACCACTATGAATGGGAAGGCTTCCTTCATGGTTTAAACGGTACAGCTTACGAATGGTGATTATATCAGTAATACAACTAATGATATAGTGTTCAGGCTTAGCATATAAATCAATAAACTCTTTACTGTAATGAAAGCCGTTATACACATTGCCTGTGCCTGTCCATAATGGTCCTGTATCGATTAGCTCGTTGTTTAACGTTACCTCTTTGCCGTATGTAGTGAGTCTATCCTCTCTAAACCAGCTTGTCCACATCACTAATATGAGATCATCCTCTGTAAAGTGATATTTTTCATCCGCTTGAATGACAGAGTCTTTTATGTGTTTATTTCCGGCCCCTGAAAGACCCATGTTAAAAACAGAATAACCCTTTATTACAGCACTATGTAAAACAATGTCTGCCCACGTAGGCCAAACGTGCTTTGTTACACTACATCCGAATGTGAATACACGTTGCATCTATTATCCTTTATTGTGTTGTTATATATAGTATGTTCTTGTTTAGTAGTTATACGCACGTTGCTTATAGGTTCTTAAACACAGTATATTGCGTTAAGTCTGGATAATCTCTATAACTCCACGTTTTATTACTTATTGCTTTAGGGAGTTTAGTTAAACCTAGTTGTGCGGTTTCAGGCGTCATATAATAATGATATCCTATACTAGTTATGTCTTGGTCTTTCCACGCTGTATCGCCGTAACGACCATCATATGCCAGCTTCTTTAGTTCTATGTAATCTTCTTTGTCACTACACAGTATAGCTCCTCCTCTGCCTAAGTTGAGAGGCTTTTTGAATTGGAAGGATAGACATTGTAGGCTGTCTTGTATATAACTGTTAGGCTTCCAGTACACAGCGGAATCTATTATGCGTGTATTGGTAATAGAGTAATATTCAGCCCATTCCCTTTTATCGAAACTCCAATCCATATCAAGTTTATTAAGAGTGAAAGGAATGCTTATGTATGTGTTTTGAGGAACAGTCACGTGGAGATTGGTGTGCTTGTCTGCGTCAAGTCGGAGGCTGAGTTCGATTGCATGAGTGCAACAGTCGACGGCTACGCAATAAGGCGCTCCCCACCATTCGGCTAACGCAGTTTCGAAGTCATTTACAGCGGAAAAACTCATGGACTTGTTCCTTTTGATTATAAATACTAGTGTTACTATTTATATATGCTGTTAAAGGAGACTGTTTTATATGGCAAACACAATGTATACA
>Ga0209091_10001334_pt1 | contig 21787 bp, 14 predicted proteins | sample ArcticOcean_MG_C_6_FD_187438 | JGI IMG/M metagenome (GOLD analysis project Ga0209091, IMG submission 187438) | Marine microbial communities from western Arctic Ocean - ArcticOcean_MG_CB8_128 (SPAdes) (version 2) | ecosystem: Environmental > Aquatic > Marine > Oceanic | place: Arctic Ocean...
CCTCTTATTCTGTCTCTGTCGCAACGCGTTTAAAGTTTCCTTCGCGTCTGTCAAAAAATGTTCTTCTTTCGACGATTCGTCTTTGGAGTGATTTGAGTGATTTTGCAGAAAGACGAAAACGCCGCCATCCAAGACTGCTTCAAACTCCGCTTCGTCGTCGTCGTCGTCTTCTCTTCTTCTTCTCGCTAACCCGGATTGCTTCACGGGCGTGTCAAGCGCACCGAAATTATGCTCGCGCGGATGTGCCATCGCGAGGAGCGATGTCGAAAAGTTTTTCGCAACAATCGACACGCGAACGAATTCGCCGCATTGCGCGTGCAATCTGTGCAAGTCGGAGGCATTTAAGAAGATTCGAGTCGAAGCCGTCGAAGAAGAAGACAAAGGAAGGAGTCGCGAGGAAGAGAAGGAGACTTTCAGAGGAACGACGCCGCTGCTGGAATTTGTAAAACGCTCTTCCGTCTTCTCTTTTGTCGTCGGGGACATTTTATAGTATCGTCATCGTTCTCATCACATGGAGCGGAGTTTTAGACAATAAAAATGAAGTTTTGTAGCACAACTTTTCTTATTAAAATGATATAAATATACAAACGTCGTCGTGCGCGGATCATCATCATCATCATCATCATCATCGAGAACTTCGAGTTTCGATTTCGCGTCTAAACTCCAAAGCGATTTCGTCGATTAACTCGTCGCTTTTTTGTCGAATAGCCTCCTTCTCGCGTTGGACTTCTAATCTCGATTGGAGCCTCTCTTCCTCTACTTTTCGCAACAAGTCTTCTTTTTCCTTGGCGAAACTCGCTCGGGCGGAGGATAAAGCGTCGTTGACGTCTTTGTTCGATTGTAGTTTCATTTCGGAGACGGTTTGAAAGGTCTTACGCTCAAACTCTTTCGCCTTCGCTTCGGCGGCGTCGACTTTTAACTTCATGGCTGCTTCTCGTTGCTTGAAGACTTCTTCGAGCGCGGCGAGTTTCGCGTCGAGCTCGAGTTTGTTCCGGGCCAACACTTCTTCCTCTCTCTTTTGCGCCGCGACTCCGTTGGTGTCTCGTTCTTTCGCGAGCGCCTCTTTCGACGCCTTCAAATCTTTCTCCAGTTGTTCCAATCGCTCGCTGTCTTCGTTTTCCAACGCGAGCTTCAACGCAATTTCCGCGTCTTTACGCGCTCTCTCAAACTCTTCTTGGCTTTCTTTCAGTTGTTGAGATAAAACGTCGATTTTTTGCTTCACCTCCAGCGCCGTTTGCTTTTCCTTCTCGACAAAGTCCTTCTTCATCGCGTCTTCTTTGGCGATATATTCTTTCTTGAAGAACGCGAACGAGTGCTTGGCAATTTCAGCATCCTTCTTAATCTCTTCAATCTTATTCTCATAGAATTGCTTCACTTCCATGTTGTCCGAGTTGGCGTCTTTTTGTCCGGAGAAAGAAGGAAAAGACGGTGCCGATGCCGACTTGGCGGAGGTAGTGCTATTTGCGACAGCGGAAGACGCCTTGTACATCTCGTTCTCCATGAGACGTTTAAAAGCGTTTCGCTCGGCTTTTGCATATTTCACCTGCTCGACGACGGCTTCAATCTTGGCGTCATTCTCTTTCATGAGTTGCGCTACCATTTCAATTTCTTCGTTTTCGAAAAACTTGCTCACTTTGTTCAACAGAACGTCGTTCTCGCGGCGAATAGTTTGCAGTTTCGAGTCAACGATGGCGGAAATCTTAGCATCGTCGAGATCCTTTTGTCTGCTCAAAAGACGTTTCGATTCTTTCTCTGCTTTTCTCTCGGCAGCTTTTTTGGCTTTGATTTCAGCAGCAATTCGTATAGCTTCTTTATCGGCCGCGAATTTTTCTTCATCTTTGAATCCCGTGTTGACGAGCACGTTCGCGGTTGATCCAATGGCGCGCGCTGCTCCGCTAATTGCTCCGAAAGGTTTGAGATCGTATTGCTTCATAATAATGCGAGCTAAAAACGAAAATGTCACGAGGAAAAACACGTTTCGCAACGTGTAATCGATGGTGCCGTCGCCTCGGATGATGGCAAGAAATTTTCCCGGAGCTACATCATCGCCTGGTATCATGCTCGCCGCGCGTTTCTTAGCACGGGAAAGCTCTCCGATCGATTGATTAATCGATGCCACTTTTACTTTCTTTTTTGCAGCTGCGGCTTTTTGTGCAGCTTTCTTCTCTTTCTTCGTCATGGGCATAGCCGGAGGTTGGGTCGAGCGCGAAATATGCGCCAACTTCTTCACCGACGACGTTGCCGCTTGGACCGGTTTTCTCACAACTGGCGGTGCATTTTGATAGCAAATGATACACGTCGCAATGGATAAGGCGATCGCTAAAAACTTTTCCTCGTTGTCCATGAGAGTCCACATGTTCGGAGGACCGGGCAAATCAAATCTCGCGTCCACGCGCTTCCATGCTTTTTTAATCTGCGCAGTCTGCTCTCTGCTCACGGATTCAGCTATAATGCTAGAAGACGATTGCGTGACTGGTTTTGATTTATACGCGATACCAGAGGTAGAGACGATCGTGTTGTTATGGCCGATTTTCTGACCCCACTCTTTCGATGTGACGTTTGGCGAGGACGAGGAGGACGAGGAGGAGGAGGTCGGAGGAACGACTAACACGTCCCAAACGGCGTCAACGGCGTATGCAAACGAAGCGTAACCAGCCGAGGAGTAAAACGACGTCTTTCCAACTCGACCGGAGTGGTCACCTCGCGTTTCTTCTCCGTGATTATCATGATCATTATCGTGGTCGTGGTCGTGGTCGTCTTCCATTTCAACGTCTTCCTCTCCAACCCAGGAAAATCCAGCGTATCCAGGCGCGGAATAAAACGACGCCATGCCAGACATGCCTCCATTCTTACCTTGAATCAATAAGTTTGGTTTGCTTGCTTCGCCTCTTTTCGCTCTGAACTCCTCCGCGATGGCGTTCAACCGAGCGTACAAGCCGCCTTCTTCGTCCTTCTCCTCGCGCGTAACTTCCGTCAAAGACGACGCAGAAGCAGTCGATTTCAGGACTTCTTCTTGCTTTTTGCGGTGTTCGCGAATGATCGCGTCCAACCGTCCTTGAATATCGTCTTCCTTCTCTGGTTCGTTTTTGGCGACTGCCGCGGAAGGTCCTTTTTCCTCCTCCTCTCGTAACTTTTTCATCGCTTCCTCCGCGTACGCTTCGCAATACTCTTGCGATCTCTTCGCCGACGCTTGAATTGCCGCGTTTACCATCGTTTCCATCGTGTTTTCCTCCTTCGTCGCCGATGACGAAAAACTCGTCGTCGTTTTTCTTTGCTCGCGAAAGAAAATCGTGATTGCGTTTAAGCGCGCTTTTAAATCTTCTTCTGATGATGATTGCATAAAATCATCCCCTTTTGCGGTTGCTTTTGAACTCTGCGCGTTTGCTCTTCCTACGCCTTTACCCCCGCCATACGAAAAGCAATACACCGACGATCCGTCTTCGCATATGATCTCCGTGCACTCGTTTGGCCACTGTTGTCGATAATACATTTTCGTGGGTTCCTTCGACGTCTTTTCTGGGCCGAGCGAATACACGATGTTCGCGTTGTCCCCGACGTTTCGTCTTGCATTCCTCGCGCGCACGGATTTTCTTTTATTATTCGTATTAGAATCATCATCATCATCGATATCGTTTCGTCGAAACCGCGCGTTCTGGGCAAAATCAGCAGATCTCGTTCTTCCTTTTCTTCCTCCTCGAGTCGTCGTCTGCGATGTACTACTCATCATCATCGCCGGGGCTTTGCAGGAGGAAGTCTCCATCATAGATATCAATTTTTTTGTGTGGTTTGTGTGTGAATTGTTTCATTACAAAGACAGAAGTATTATTTTTCTTGATCTGTGCTCTAATAATGGTGTGTGTTGTGAAAACAAACACAGAGAGAGCGAGAGTGCTCACAAGGAGAGGAAAGGGCAAAAAAGAGAATATCCCCTGGGCAACCCAGTCTGAGGGGCAAAAAATGACGTAATGAAATATTGTGAAATTAAGCGCACAATTAAATTTCGACCACACACACACACACACACAAAGGTTATAGTATTAATCACGAACACGCGACATACCCATAAAAAGAAGAAAACTTTGAATATTTATCAAAGAATGGGGATCATTAAAGCGCAATCGTTCGACGAACCGTCCGTTTTGAAGCAAATGCCTTCCGCGGAAGATCCAAAAGTGAACGCCAAAGTGGTTGACTTTGGTACGTGTCAATGCATGAAAATCGAAGTGACTAAAGGCGTCGATTGGAAAAGCTGCATGGGAATCCTCCCGGGCGCGCCGGCCACGTGCCAAACCAGACACGTGGGTATTTGCGTGAAAGGCGAATTGAACGTCGTCATGGACGATGGCACGAAGTTTGACATAAAAGAAGGAGACTCTTACTTGATTGAACCCGGACACATTTTCACGGAAACGAAATCGGACGTGGAAGCGTTTGAAATCGTCTCGAAAGTCGAAGGCGCCGCTTCGGCCGGAGGCGCGTCCACGTACATGAACAACGACACTTCCGAAGAAGCGAAGGAAAACAACGCGTCGTTCGACGTGAAACGGTTCGACGACCCGAACGTCACTACCAAAGAGATGAAAAACGGGAAAGCGTGCGTGTGCTTTCTCGGTAACAAACAAGCGAAAGGCATGGTGTGTTATCTTCAGCCTGGATGGACCTGGGCCACTGGGGCGAAAGCGTTGTTACCGGAAGATAAACAACATCTCACCGCGTGTCCCGCCAGGCACGTCGGCTTTATTAAATCCGGTACGTTTGGAATGACGGATGTCGAAACCGGAACGGAAACCGTCGCGAAGGCGGGTATGTGCTACTTGTGCGAACCAGGGCACGAAGCTCGCGTCATCGGCGACGAACCGGTGGAATTCATCGAGTTTGAAAGCGTCGGGCCTTTTTAATTTTGTATTTGTGTCTGTCTTCTCCGTAAATAAGTATTTTTGTGATATAAATTTGTATATAAAAAGCATTTGTCTGTCTCTGTCTCTCTTGTGTTTTTTTGTCTCGTATATGCTGACTCAGAGAGAGAGAGAGAGAGACCCCACAACAGCGACGAGCGCAAAGAAGACACACGAACGGAGAGATGACGAAAAACGAGAACATACTACCACTAAAGAACGACTCCCGCGGTGAGAACTGATACGATATTATATACGAATAATAATAATGGGAGTAAACCTTTTAAAGATGGACCCGGGCGATTCCTCGGTGCGTTCCGGGAAGCATCTCTCCCCCGGGGGGAAGGGAGAAAATCAATCCGAAAATCACCACTGGGCGGTGAGAACCATCGTGAAGAAAGGCGAGGATCGATTCCTCGCGTGTGAGGATTTGCGAGCGCTTTTTTTGGACGACGACGAGAAAGAGTTGTTAGCTTTGCCGATGCCAAAACCAGGGTCGATTACGGCGACGTTTACGGTGTTCGATGGGCACGTGGATAATTCGGCGAGCAGTTTTTGCGAACAGAGGTGGTTGGAACACTTGAAGTCGGCGGTGGAGAAACAGACGAAATTCAAGAACGATTTGAGCGTCCACGGGAGCACGCGAGGGAAGGAGAGAGCGAGGCAGAGGATGATGAATACGAGCGACGAGAACGCTGAGATAATTCACGATTTGGAATCCGTGTTGTCCGAAGCGGTGAGCTCGATGGAGACGGCGTATAAGGAGAGCGATCGAGGCGCCGGCGGATGTTTCGGAGGATGTTTTGGAAATCCGCAAGGGAAGTTTCCCAAAGGCGGATCGACGATGTGTTCGGTTCTAGTACAAAGAGGCGTGACGGACGACGAGGAAGATGTTAAGAGCGCGTCGTTTTATATCGTATGCGCGAACGTAGGGGATAGCTCGTGTTTAATGCTGCCGCACCCGGACGATAAGGAAGATTTCTCGGAAGGGGATGATACTAAGTACCAAAGATTAGCTCGAGAACACTCGCCGGATGATCCTTTAGAAGCGCAACGATTGGTTTCGGCTGGGTATAGACTCGCACGAATGTCGAATAACAGAAGTGGGAAAGAGGCTGGGCCGTTGCGGATGTACCCCGGGGGAATCGCGGTTTCGCGAGCAATCGGCAATTTCATGCGCAAAGACGCGATTATTAGCGAGCCCGAGTGCACGAGAGTGAAATTACCTCGAAACGGCGCGAGGATTTTAGTCGCCTCGGACGGTGTCTTTGCCGCGCTGAACGATTCTGAAATATCCAAGATCTGTTCCAAACATAAACACGCGAGCGAGTGCGTGGACGCGGTGGTGGATAGAGTTCTCGAAAAAAGAGGACGACACGACGATATTACCTTGATTGTTTGCGACGTACCGAAACCGGAAGAGTATTTAAAGGCGTTCAGAATGAACGTCGGCACGAGCGATACGTTAAAAGTGTACACGAGAGTGTGCTCGCCAAAAGGTTTGAAGGGTAGCAGTAAGAGCGGGCGAGAGCAAGAAGACCAGATTCCAGAGTTTGTCGAAGGCGATATTACCGTTCACGAAGGCGGCGTCTTTGACGAGCAGTACGAAAAAACTATTTTCGACGATTACGAGTTTGGCGATTTACTCGGAAGAGGCGTTTACGGATCCGTTCGATTAGCTAGAGCGAAAATAAACGATACGGGAGAAGCTTTTGCGATAAAATCCGTGGTCAACTCTGTGGATTACGCGCACCAAATCCGAAACGAAATTGAAACCTTGCGCGTGTTGTCCGGGAAACACCCGAACTTGCCGACATTAATAGCAGTTTACGAGGATAAATCGAGAAAACTTTTCGGTGGTGGCATCATATATCTCGTCACGGACGTTTGCCAAGGCTCCTCGTTGTTCGATGCGATTTCGAAACGTAAGATCTTCGACGAACGCGATTGGCGACTGGTCGCCACGCAGTTACTCAGCGCGGTGTCGTTCATGCACTCGTTAGGAGTCGTACACAGAGACATCAAACCGGATAACATCATGTGTAAACATGAATGGACGATTGATTCGGAACCGCACTTGCAGATTATCGACTTCGGCTCGGCTTCGTTTTGTAAGAAGAACGAAAAGCTTCGCGGGTACCACGGTACGAAATTCTTCACCAGTCCGGAAATGTGCAACAGAGGATTGTACGACGAAAAGACCGATAATTGGGCGGTTGGCGTTGTTATGATTGTTTTATTAACAGGTTACCCGGAAGGCGTGCAAGTGCAAGAAACGTGGCAAAAGTTGTTGCGAGGCATTTTACCGGAATCTTTAATCGAAACCGCGCCGAGCGAGAAGTTTATCGAGTTGATCAAAATGTGTTTGACGATTGATTACGAGAAACGACCGAGTTGCGCGGCGATATTGAAAGCGTGTGAGAATTGGTTACACGATGCCGACGACAAAAGAAAGAAAAAGACGAGCAAGAGTAGCAATAGCAACAACAACAACAACAACAACAACAACAACAAGGCGTTGTTGATTTCCAAATCAGTATTAGCCGTGGAGTATGAAAAGCATGTCGCCAATCTTCTCTCCGTGTGCGCGTCCGCGAAGGTTGTGTCTAAAATTTTAAGCGTCGTCAACGTCATACAGAAATCGAGAAGTCAACGAGAAAGAGATTGTGTTGATGATAGCGATACGGACACGTCCATATTATACGACTCGTACGTATTAGCTGAAGATTTAGAAGACGCCGCGCGACGGTCCAACGCGAGCGATGTCGCCATGCAATTAGAAAGCTTGCGTCATCTCCACGGCTCTTTGGCGCTGACGATTGATTTGGAAAAGTTGAAAGAGCTCGAATCGTTACACAGAAGACACGACCACTTGTACAAGGCCATCAAAGCGTCTGCATCCAGCAAAACGAAAGTGTCTGAGTTCACGCAAATGCGTGAAAATAGAGACGTCGTTCAAAGCACCGTCCACGGGGAAATGTTGTACGCCATGTTATACGCCAAGAATAACGTTTCAAACGACAACTCCGTGCGCGGGAACGATACCTCAGTGCATAGCAGAACGTACGACGAAAAGAGCGACTGGGTGCAAGAACCGTTGCACGAAGAAGTGCGGATGAAGAGGAGAAGCAGCTATTTAGAACTCGATCATTGATACGTCTCGAAGATATATTTATTATTGACTTTGGTGATTACAAAAAGGAAAAAAATGTACAAAACTGACAGGCACGAAAAAAAATCTCACCCGCAACGCATCCCAACATCTCAACTCCCTCCTCTTTCGTTATATGGAGGGCACCCGATTTCCGTTTCGAGCGGCTCCAAGCACTCGCGCAAAACGGCGTAGGCGGATTCGATGTCGCTCGCTAAGACTCTCAGTACTAAGCTATCCTTTTCGTTCCCTTCCTCGTTCATTCTTTGCGTTTTGGATTCAGACGCGGTCGCGAGCGAGTACGAAACGCCAGCCGGAAGCGGTGATTTAGCAGTCAACCAACTCGCGGCGTTGGTAGTTCTTTTTGACGAGTCTTTCGCGTACTCCGCGCACTTTTTACGCGCAGCTTCCGTTCTCGGTCCGATTAAAATGACGCTCGCGATGACGTGTGCGTTTGCCATGCGTTTCGCGAGACTCTCTTCCTCGTTCGATGCGGCGTTTTCCAGTCGTTGCGATTCGATGACATTTACGGTATCATCTCCAGTCGTCACGGTCGTTCGCGTAAGAAACGACCTAAACGCCCATCTCGCGTCGTCGTGTGCGACTCTTCCAGCGGTGATCCAATCCACGAAACATAAGCTTGAAGAATCATCTGCTAATGAAATCTCGTGCACTTGCTCAAACTTTGCGTCTTTAAAACACTGCGCCGGGTCCGGTAACCAACAGAGAAGCGCATTCGTTCCAACTTTTGCCTCGAGCGTTTGCTTTGTCGTCTTGGTGTTTTCGCTGTCGACATCATTACCGGTACCATTTGCCGATGATGGTTTGATAGCTTTATACACTTTCGTCGTTCCTTGCGTGCACACGCTCGCGGTGCAATCTTTCTGCACGTCCACCGACATCGGCACCAAGTCGCCGGAAACTAAACCTCCCCCATATGAAACGGTATAAAACCAAGCGCAATCGACTGATTTGTCAAACTGCACTTTTTTTGGATACAAAATGCGCAAAGGATAGGTCGAAAACAACTTCGTCGCGGAAGATATCGAGGACTGCAAGGAAACCTCGATGAGACCCGCAAACGCGGCGGTTTCTTTCTCGACTTCCATCATCGTAATTTTATCTTCTCGTTCTCGTCCACCGTTCATTTTCGATTCTTAGCTGTTGAATAAACGACCATGCAACTGATCGTGTGCAGCTGCGAACATTTCTGCCAACGGTGCCGATACAGCGGCACTTTGAACATCGCTTCCTCTTTTAATCGCTTCCTCGCACATATCCTCCATCGTTTTCGTCGATTTTCGCAAAATCGACGCCACTTCGAGCGGTCCAACGACGTTCAATCGCGTCGCCGCCGAGCACGCATCACGAACAGTCACGTAGACAAACATACGAATCGTTATTCTTTCGGAAATGCCTAAAATGCCGCACACGGCACCAAAGACGCAAGCGAGGTGACCGACGCGAGTGTTTGGTTTTGAGGCTTGTTTAAGCGCCTTCAACTTTTTCGAAATACTCGAGGAGTCTCCCGAAAACGCAGCGACGGCGGCTCGACAGAGCGCCGTACCCGTGGATAAAGACGCCCGAAGAGCCGGTGCGTTCCCTGTGAGCATGGCGTGAAGAATCGCGTTTTCTTTTGACCACGCCGAGATGTCTTCGACTTCTGCTCTTCCTTCCAATAAGGATGAATCGAACCGGTTTCTCGCGGCTAATACAAAAGGTGCGAGTGTCGAGCACGCGTTTCGAGCAATGTCTGAAACAAACGTCGAAACGTCTATTCCGTAACCGTTACCTGTATCTATAAATCCAAATTGCGTTGCTGCTTCGAGGCCGTTGGAGTGCGCGAACCCGCCCGTAGGGAGCAAAGGATCGAGCAGCTGCCACGCCGTCCAAAAATCGTTGTTATCGTCCCTCATGATTGTTGTACTCTTTCTTCTTCTTCTTCTTCTTCTCTTTGTCTAATACGTTTTCCTTCTGTGATCTAATATCTAATCCCGTCGCAGTACCACTGCGTTGTGGTAAGATATCTCGGTCTCGTTAGTAATAATAATAATAATAATAATAAATATAAATAAATAATGATAAAAGTGCACTTCGCGTTCAAAGATTCAATCTCACCTTCTAGAACAAGAAGTATCTTTGCGCCAACGGCAACTCTTGGGCCGGTTCGCACTTCAATTCAACGCCGTCTGCGGTCACCTTGTACGTCTCCGGATCGACTTCAATCTTTGGCATGACGTCGTTCAGTTTCATGTCTTTCTTCGTGACGCCGCGAATGTTGCACACCGGCTCGACGCGTTTTTGCAAACCGTACGTCTTTCCGACGGATTTTTTCGCCGCGAGCTTACTCACGAATGCGATCGAACTTTTACCCACGTTTGAGGCAGCAAACATTGGACGAGAAATAACTGGCTCTGGCGATGGAATAGACGCGTTAGCGTCGCCCATTTGCGCCCAAGCGACGAGACCACCCTTGACGATGAGTTCCGGCTTGGCGCCAAAGAAGCTTGGTTTCCACAAGCACAAATCGGCGAGCTTACCAACCTCAACAGAACCAATCAAGTGCGACATTCCGTGAGCTAAGGACGGATTGATTGTATATTTCGCAATGTATCGCTTCACACGGAAGTTGTCGCTATTCGTCCCCTCGTCTTCTGGCAAAGGACCTCGTTGCTGCTTATTCTTGTGCGCCGTTTGCCACGTGCGCGTGATGACTTCGCCGACACGACCCATGGCTTGAGAATCGGAAGACATGATAGATAACGCGCCCATATCGTGCAAAACATCTTCCGCGGCGATCGTTTCCGCGCGAATTCTCGACTCCGCAAACGCAACGTCTTCGGCAATGTTCTTGTCCAAATGATGACAATGCATGAGCATGTCCAAGTGCTCGTCGATGGTGTTCTTGGTGAACGGTCTCGTCGGGTTCGTGGATGAGGGTAACACGGCAAGCTCACCCGCAACTTTGATAATATCCGGAGCGTGACCACCGCCGGCACCTTCGCTGTGGTACGTGTGAATTGTTCGTCCTTTGAACGCTTCAATCGATGTTTCCACGCAACACGATTCGTTGAGCGTATCGGTGTGGATAGTCACCGCAATGTCTTCCCTTTCCGCGACGGTTAAGCACGCATCGATAGCCGCCGGAGTCGTCCCCCAATCTTCATGGAGTTTTAAACCAACTGCCCCAGCTTCGACGATTTCGTTCAAGCCAGACCCTTTATGGTCGGACGTGTTGCCTTTACCTGTAAACCCGAAATTCATGGGAAACGTATCCGTGCTTTGTAACATCATCTTCATCTGTTCCGGCGCCGGCGTACAGGTTGTCGCACACGTACCCGTGGCTGGTCCCGTCCCGCCGCCTAACAAAGTCGTCAAACCGCTCGCGATAGCTTCGGTCAAAATTTGTGGACAAATAAAGTGCACGTGCGTGTCTAAACCACCCGCGGTGACAATCAAACCTTCGGCGGAGATGACCTCCGTGTTCACGCCGACAACCATCCCCGGGGTTACGTTTTCCATGACGTCCGGGTTACCGGCTTTGCCAATGCCAACAATCATACCGTCGTTGATACCAATATCGCATTTAAATATTCCAGTGTAATCGACGACTAGCGCGTTCGTGACGACGCAATCTAAAGTATCATTCGCGCCTAAACCGGCGTTTTGTCCCATGCCTTCTCGAAGCGTTTTACCTCCGCCAAACTTACACTCGTCGCCTAAGGTGGCGTAATCCTTCTCCACCGTGATGTATAAATCCGTATCGCCTAAGCGAACGCGATCGCCGGTCGTCGGACCGTACATGTCTGCGTACTTGGATCTTGGTAAAGTGATCGCGTCGCTCGACTCTTCGTCGTCGTCTTCGCTCTGGTGCGCGTTGACGCCCATGATTTTTGTCACCGAATCCAACACTTTCTTTTGATCCTTTTCGCTGAGAGGATAGGTTATTTTCATGCCATCGCAGACGTTATTCCCACCTTTTACGACGCAGTTACCTCCGATTGGGCAAATTTGAACTTTTTTCGTTTCCCCTGGTTCAAATCGAACAGCCGTGCCTGCTGGAATGGCGAGCTTATAACCGCACGCCTTCACTCGATCGATGCGCAACGACTTGTTCGTTTCCACCAAATGAAAGTGACTGCCGACTTGAATCGGTCGATCGCACGTGTTTGTCACGAGCAAAGTTTTCACTTTTCTTCCTTCCAAAAGCGTCAAACTACCTTTGACGGTTTCTAACTCGCCTGGAATCAGTTCCGGAGACGTCGTCTTTGGAAACGCATCCGTGGACGGTACCGGTAAAAACGATCCTTTCAACGCCAACGCCAAATCTCCGTCTTCGCGGCAAATCGGCCCGTGCACCGAGACTAATTTCGTTCCGTCCGTAAACGTCCCTTCAACTTGGACTTCCCCGCATAACGTCGCAACGCCGGGTAAGACTTGTCGCGTCCCCAAAATCGTTCTCGCCTTCTCCACAATCTGTGCGACGGACTGTTCGCTTCCGTTTTCCGGACCTTCTCGAATGAGCTCGAGAATCTGGTTCGCGAGCAACGCCGTCGCCTCGGGGTGATTGAGACGAATCCCTGACGCCAGTCTTTTCTGCGCCAAGTGAGCGGCTTGCGCCAAGGCGAGCTTGTCCACTTCTCTGGGAGATAACCGCATTTTGTACTACGTATTATTATATCTTCCTCCTTACTACGAGTATTCTTTCTCTTCCTATATCCCGTGCAGCCGACTTTGGCGAGTTTCGGGACGAGTTTCTTCAGTATAAACTTTCTGTACGAACTCGACGGCGCTTTCTGTTTCAACACGTACGCGAACGACTTCTTTACTAATGTCGCCTTTCTTTCGTCGTTTACGTCGTTCCCTTCGCAAACCAAAGAAAAATACTCGAGCTTCTCCGGAACGAGCTGCTTAATTCGTCTTCTTTTTTGCTCCTCGACGACAAAACCGTTCGACGTTCGAGACGATGATGTTTCGAGCACACAACCAGAAACACCACGTACGACACCAATTTCAGGAGCGCTCGTTTTCAACGACGTATTCGTCCTCTTCTGACTCCTCTTCTTCGATGATCTCGATCTCGGCGCGCGTTTGCGTCTGTTTCTCTGCCTTTTCCTTTTCGAAAAGCGGAGTTCCTCGACGACGGTCTTCTGACACTCGGAGGAGCCTTCCACGCTCTTCTTTTCCATACAACGACGGTTTTTAGAAACCCTCTCTCTCTCCCTTAAATTCTTCCCCGCGTATATGTACTACGTTTTATAAGAGAGAGAGAGAGAGCTAGAGATGTAATACCAAAAAAAATGCGATTAAAAAGACACGACTTAAACTAAGCGCTTACGAGTGCTGCTCCTGCTCCAGAGCGACTCTTCCTCGCTCTTCTGTGCTCTCTCTGAATCGCGTTTCGAGAGTCTCTTTGTGACGTTGCATTTTTCACGACCTTTCGAGAGACACAAATCGTTTAGGGGCTTGACCGCATTGTTGCGCGCGCGGTGTTGCGCGTCACATAAAAAGTGCGAAGAGAGAGAGTGAGAGAGAGAGAGCACTTTTCTGATTCTCACCGTTATTAGTAGTAGTAGTAGTAGTAGTAGTAGTAGTATGACAGGACACGGACACGGACACGGACGTTCCAAAGTTGACGATGAAGAAAAAGTCCCATTAGACGGTTTCAAGCGAATGATGTCAAACGAAGACGGCATCACGTATTACGAAGAGATATCCACGGGACGCGAATTACACGCACACGACGGCTTGAAACCTCACTCGCACGACCCGATACCGAATAAAGGGTCGTTTTTGAACCGGAGAATAGCGACGTATAAGAACAGAGACTTTTCCGAAAGATGTTTTACGGTTGGGATCGGAGGCCCGGTTGGAACCGGGAAGACGGCGTTGATGTTGCAACTGTGCAGATATTTCACGAAAGAAGGGACAGAAGCATCACACGAGAGAAGAGAAAACATCGTCGCGGTGACGAACGATATATTTACGAAAGAAGACGGCGAGTTTTTAGCGAAACACGAGGCGTTACCGATCGAGCGCATTCGCGCGGTGGAAACCGGCGGGTGTCCGCACGCGGCGATACGCGAAGACATTGGCGCGAATTTAAGCGAAGTCGAAAGCTTAACCGGGAAGTTCAACCCGGAGTTTTGTTTGTTAGAATCTGGAGGGGATAACTTAGCCGCGAATTTCTCGCGAGAGCTCGCCGATTTTATCATCTACGTCATCGACGTGTGCGGCGGAGATAAGATCCCGCGGAAAGGCGGACCCGGGGTGACGCAGGCAGATTTGTTAATCATCAACAAGAAAGAGTTAGCCGACGCGGTTGGCGCGAGCGTGGACGTCATGACCCGCGACGCCGACGCGCAACGCGAAGGCGGGCCGGTGATTGTCGCCAGCGTGAAAACCGGAGACGGCGTGAGAGAGATTGCCGGGCACATCTTGAAAGCCTACGACGAGGCGATGTGTTACGGTCACGCGCATCATCATCATTGATGAGAGTATTAGTCTTGCCGATCCATCTTCCATCCATCTTACATCGCACGTAGTTGTGTTATTTGTTGCTTTTAATAATAAGCGCGGGTTAAATGTTTCAACAACAACTTGCTCTCATTTCGTCACATTTTCATCATCATCATCATGTTGTATCAACAGTGTTCTTCGTCGCTTTCTCTCGTCGTCTCAAGTGTATCATTATCATCATCATCATCATCATCGCGACGACGAGGGGGTGACTCTTTCCGAACAACAACAACAACGCAATGGAGAACATCCCGACGGAGAAGGACAAAGAAGGTAAACGTAACGGTGTTTGATTCGTCGCGGCAAAACAGCAACATCGGCGCCAGCACGAGCAGCAAAGACACCGAGGACGACGCAAAGATTGGGGTTGGAAGTTCGCTTCTCGAGCGCATTCATCTCGCCACGGACGGATACGTTCGCCTGGCGTTACCCGGGAACGAATCGCCTGAAGTGGATAAAAGGCCAATTTCAGACCTCTTGTACGGGTTTCTCTTCGCGTTTGGAACTTTAGCGATATTGGGTACGATCGATGCACTGATCAAAGTGAACTTTCACAAACCGTTTTTTATCGGCGCGTGGGGCACGATTTCGGTTTTAGCGTTTGGCACGAACGATGCTCCGGCTTTGCGGATGTGGAACGTCGTCGTCGCGACCGTGTTTGCTTCGTTCGTGGCGATATGTTTCGTGAAATTCTTCGGGACGACGGTGATAACGAGAGCGTTAGCGGTGGCGATATCGATCGCGTTTATGATGTGGACTGGAGCGATTCATCCGCCCGGTGGTGCCGCGTGCGTTATCGCTATGGATATGATTAAATGGCAAGAGCTTGGATTTTTGTACGCTTTGTATCCGACGGTTTTAGGGAGCGCGTTTATATGCGCCAGCGGCGCGGTCTGTTCGAAAGTCAAGAAACGTTGGCCGTTTACGATTGAAGACGTGAAGAGTGTGATGATGAATATGAAACGACCAAACGGAAAAGAAATGGTCCAAACGTTGAAAAGCTGCGGAAGCGGAGGTATTTTTGCCTACGGCGTCATGAACACGCTCTGGTATTCCTTCGGCATCGTCGCCGCAGTGTACGCCATCACCGCCAGCGGTGCGACGTCTCTCGCGCTCATCAAACCAAAACTTTTACCAGCCTTAGCCGCTATCTGGGCCGGATCCCAAGCGACCAAACTCTTCCGCATCTCCTCCTCCATCGCGTTAGCGCCTCTGTGCGATAAAATTTTAAACCGAGTCAACCGTCGATTGAACGAAACCGATTTCGGAGGAGGAGGGAATACTACTCCCAGATTTTCCAAGTCCCAAACTCTGTTGTGGACGTGCATCGCCACCGTCCTCCTCGGGTGCGCGTTCATAGCCGCGTGCACGTTCGCTTTTTTAGCCAAAGCGAAGTTGTTCGTTTAATAAAACGTTTACGTAAAACGTATAATAGAGTACCCGTCTGAGCGCGCGAAACGTCCGAGAAAAATCTGCCAGAGCTGCCCTTAAATATCTCCAGAAATCAAGGACAAATTCATCACGCGTTGTTCAGATGCTCTCCCCGAACGACAGCGCTCCAGAAACGTGCGTTTTTCTTTCAACATCTCTAAATCGCTTTGAGTATTTCTCTTTCGTTCTTTCGTTCTCTCGTTCTCTCTCTCACCGTCCGTCCGTCCTCTTTCCAAATCACTTTCAAAAACAGAATGTCCCGAGACGACGACGCTCGAGGAGGAGCGTCGACGTCGTTAATCGAAGACGACTCCTCAATGCGACGTCAATGGTTGAAATTCAAAACGAAATTTCTCGCATGTTTCTGGGACTTCGAAGCCGAGCTCGCGGATTGGTTCGGTCTGAACACGAGCAAGTTTTACGAAGAGTTGGAGATGAAGGAAGATTTAGAACGAGAGGAAGAGGAGGAGAAGGCTAGGCGAGAGAGGAAAGACGGGGTGGAAATGGCGAAAATGGAGATGGCTTCTTAGTAGAGTAGTTTGAAACGAACAACAACAGTCGAGATGATGGTTTATAAACCCTCTCTCATCTCATCCGTCAGTCGCCGTTCGCATCTCGCGCTCTCCGCACAAAGCGAGTTGAAGAAAACGCTTTCGCCGAGGACGAGAAAAGCGAGCGCGCGTCTCTTTTCAGTCCTCGCTCTCCTCCTCCTCGAACTGATGAAAACTACGCTCTTCTTCTGAAAGTTGTCGTTAAACGCTCTCGATTTCGTAAAAACCAAGAGAAACGAGAAGAAGAAGAACGGGATCCCGCTACGCTCGCTCCGCGCAAAGCGGATTTGGAGCAGCATAAAGGAGTGATTTTTCCCCATTGTTTCCCTTCCAATCCCACGCTTCAAAAGCTTTTCATCAGCGAGAACACCAGTAAGAGCGCGTAAAAGTATCCCTAAACACAAAGTAAAGTATTCACAGAAGCGAGATTTAAAAGAATGACGTACCGTTACCCGTCGTTTTCCGTCCTCTTCTTTCTCTGCGTTTCAATCTTCCTCCAAAATCAAGATGCATCTTCTCATCACGCGGCAACGTTATTCGTCAAAGCGGAGCGGATGGATTTCAAAACCTTGCGAAAGACGCGATCGATTCCTCTCACGACAACTAACGATGGTTTGAGCATGTGCACGATGACCTTAAACAGCCAGGAAAGGTTTGGATGCTACACGAAACAGAACGAGAACAGACGAGGGAAGATTGAGCGCGTGGACACCGAGGCTGCGTTGGATGCTTTTGGGACTGATGAGAGAAAAGGAGAAGCGTACGTGTTAACCGCGCCGATGAGAATGATGAAACAAGTTTTGAAAAAAGTGACAGAGAGTAAAGATGTTATCGTTTCTGCTGTTCTCGTCGAGCATCCTTTGGCGTTTATTGATGACGATGCGGGAGGAGATGATGCGGAGAAGGAAGCGGCGGAGTCTGGATTCTATCGCGGCGTGCCGGAATCCGACTCGAAAGAGGACGCGAAAAGAGTGAAAATAGGCCAAACGCCGGTGGCGTTTTTAGGCATAAACGCGACGAGGAAAGTCGTTTGGGCGGCAAATGAGAACGTGAAGAGAGAAAAGGTACAAAAATCGTCGAAAACAATCACGGGTAGAGATGAGCTTTTATATGCTTCCGTGGACGGCGCGATGGACGCCGCGGGGAAGACGAGCGAGGATATGAAACACGCGAATAGCATCACGTGTTTAGAGAAAAGGACGTGTTTACCCATTGGAGGGTACTCGATCGCGACGGCATTTTTAGATGGGTTTTCCAGATACTTGTACAACGAAAGCGCGCCTTCGATATTCGTGACCGCGAGGTTGGATAAAACGACGTCCATGTTTCGCGACGAAGCGCGAGGCGCAAACGCGGTGTACTCGAGTTTGATTTCTTTCTTAGTCGCCGCGGAAGTGGTGAACGATTTGGTCGTAGACGGACCAAACTTGGAGAAACCAATCGTGTTTGCCGCGTTTGCCGGAGAAGAGTACGACTTAGTCGGGTCGAAGAGGATGATGGAAGAGTTCCCGGGGTTGGTGGATACCGTAGTTGAAATTGGACCGGTTGGCTTTGCCTCTTCTTCAAAAGACGCGTTGTACGTCCACGAACAATACAACCAGACCGACGATACGTTCGAAGATTTCTTAAAAGTCCAAAGCGCGGCGAACCGAGAAACGCTCGGCGAAGATTCGTTGTCCGTGAAAGAAGTCTCTCGAGGCGTCGAGGTCCCGAAAGGCTCCTCTTTGAACTCGTTCACCAACGTCAGCGGAAGTCGATTGACTTTAACCGATTACAACACGTTCGAATCGGACGATCCTTTTTACGGAACTATGTTTGATTCTGGTTTGGATAAAATCAACGTGAAACGAATCGCCGAAGTTGCTCGATTGGTTGCCGGCGCTGCGCTTCGCATGAGCATGAAAGACAAGGAACAATTCGCGGTGAAGGAGGACGTTTTAAATAAACTGGTCGACAACGATTTCGTGCAGCAAACGATCGCGACGGCCTCGGAGTTGGCGGAATGTTTAGTCGATCCGAAAGTTGGTTTAAGAAAGTGTTCGTTTTCTCAAAAGTACGACGTGTTCGGTTCGGACGCCCCGTCCGAAGAAGACGAAGCGAACGAAACAAACAACATCGGATCCTCCTACGTCGGCGTCGTTCAATACATCCCAGAAGATATTCAAACCTCCGAAGCGAAATCACCGATTCAGAGATTTGTATACGAGCACCTCTCGCGCGTTGCCAACGGCACGGCAAGCACAACGTATCGTCTCGCTTTGCCTTCACAACTCAAGTTTGACCGGGACTCGTATGCGTGGCAAGTTCGGGACGGAAACGCGAACGGGTACGAAATCTGGACTGAATCGAATTGGTCGGCGAAAATTGGCGTGACTATCGAGAGCAACAAAGGTTGGTTCTTTGAGCCCATCGCGACGGCGTGTGCCGTGGTGATTGCCACTTTGTTCTGTTTCTTCGGCGAGCGGATGTTGGAACGCGCGTTGACTCGAGGAGGAAGCTCGAGCTCAACTTCCTCCCAAAAGCTTAGCGGTATGGATTTAGATTAGTACAAGAAGAGCGCGTGAAATTGATAATAAAGTAGTAGTACGAATAGCAGTAGTAAATGCACGCGTATATAGGTACCTGGTGCCGAAGCACGGTATATAAAAACGCTGGAAACGACAAAAATGAACTCGATCTGATCAACTTAGAAAAAAATTAATAGCTCCACTGGAACGAGTCGTTCGCGACCGCGGCGACTAACCCGTTCTTCTCGTACCTATCGCTTTCATCCCACGCCATCAAACCGCCCATAACCTCCATCTTAATTTCCTTCGCGCACGCGTCTTCCGTAGACATGTGCTTATACCACCTCTCCAAACTCGGTCTTCCGTCGAAAACGTTCTCCCACCCGAAGTACTTTGGCAACAAGTGGGTCATAAACACGAAGGTCGGAAACAACGCCGCGTCCGCCGTGGACGGCGCATCTCCGCACAAATACGGCCCAGGTTCAAACCCACCGACGGTTTTCTCCATAACGTCCAACAACCGATCGATTTCGCTAATTTGCTCCGCCCTTACCTCCGGCGACATCGGTCCTCGATACATGCACCCTTGAATCGGCGTCAAATACACGTCGTGCCACCTCGTCGCCAAATTACACGCCGTCTTCGCCTCCAACGTCTCCGGCCTTAAACTCGGGCCTTGCTTCTCGAACGCGTCGCACAAATACTGACTGATCACTTCCGACTCCGGTATCGCTTGCCCGTCTTTCGTCACCAGCAGGGGCATTTTCCCTTGCGGATGCATCTCCAGAAACTCCGGCGACTTCAAGCCCCCTAACGTGCTCGGATTCTTAAACTCAAACTCATCCTCGATGTTTTTCCAGCAAATAATTAATCGGTTCCTCGCGCCGTTGTTAGAAACCGGAACGTCGTAGAAGATGTTTTTATACACCGGATCGAGCGCGGCTTCGAAATCTCCCGCCGCCGCTTCCGAGGAAGATTCCGCCGCATTCATCATCAAAGCACGTCTCCCTTTCCTCCTCCTCAAAATCATCATCTTCTCATCACCATTAAAACCGCTTTTAAAAGCATCCTCGTTATCACTCCCGCGGCGAAACGACGACGAAGATTTAGTGCTCTTCTTCGAGGAGCACGAGGAGGAAGACGTGGCGGAATTGCCACTCTGGTATCGCTGAGTATGAATCGTCTGCATCATCATCGTCGCAGAAATCATTTTTTTTTTTCTATCCTCTTCTCTCTATTTTATCTGAATGAGGAAAAAACACTCGTTTTAGTCCAAAAATTTTTGGTCCAACATTTTCTGCCTTTTTTTCACTTTCTTTTGTTCTTGATTTTCTTTTCTTTTTTTTGGACTCTCCTTTCTTTCTCTCATCACTCTTGTTGAAGCTTTTTCTCCATTCTGTGCTCTGTATGCATATTCTTTCCGTCATCGAGAAGAGATCGTTTTCCCACAACACCTTTTGAAAGAAGAAGGAGAGCACGCTTTGACCTCGTCGTGTTTCTGCGTTTTGTGATTGGTAAAGCAACGCTACTCTTTTTAAAAACGGGAGAGAAGAAGAAAGAGGCGTTTCCGAGAGGATTCCATTTTAAGAGAAATATTTCAAAAATCAATCGTTTCTCGAGTCATCATCATGGGGCAACGAACACAACATCTTCGACCGAACGAAATCAACGGGTTATTCCAAACCCAGTCGTTAACGCTCGAAGCGCGAGCGATGAGAGCGTTAACCTCTCTCATTCAAAAGAAAGAGTTCGACTCCAGGGAAAAGGAAGAGGATTACGTGGAGGAGATTTTAAACGCTTTGGACGGGAAGTGCTTGCAAACGAGCGTGGTCTCGGAGGAGATCGCGCGGGAGGCGGTGGGCGAGATGGAGAGGAAGAAGGAGAGGGAAAATCTGATAAACCGTGATGGGCCGATGGCGGTCGATGAAGAAGACGGAGAGGTAGAAGAAGAAGAAGATGATGATGATATTGATGATGATGAATCGGACGACGAGGACCGAGCGAACCAAGAGAGATTGCAAAACGAACTCCGGGACGAAGCCATCGTCGTGTGCGACGCGTTCGCGCACGCGCCTCGGTATCAGTACGACGAAACGAGAAACGTGTTTGCGAAAATCAACCAACCGGCGACGATGGACGCCGAGGCGGATTCGAAAATCAACGCCTATCGGGAACGGTTTCATTTGTTGAGGCAGAGAATGAGCAGGCACGAGAGTTTTACGAAACCGGCGTTTGGGAAGAAGAAAAAAGGTAACGAAGATGCGAGTACGAACGCGAATAACACGAACGAGTTGACGCCGCTTCGATCGTTGGTCGGTCAGTGTTACGGGCCGAGAGTCGTCATGGGATGTTTGTCGCAAGTGGAAGACGGTATTTTTCACTTGGAAGATCCGACTGGGTCAATGAGAATTGATTTGACCGCGGCGTCGGCGACGAGTGGGATGTTTTGCGAGAATTGCGTGGTAATTGCGACAGGAGAAGTGAGGAAGGCTGACGGCATTTTTGAAGTGTCCGCGTTGGGCCATCCACCGGCGGAGACGAGAAGGAAAACGCTGGAAGCGACCAACGCGACAGATTTTATGGGCGCCGCGCAAGGTGGAAAACACGTCGCGCTGCGACCGAGAGATTTAGACGAGTTGATCAAAACAGAAAAGAAAGCGAAAGACGAACGATTCGTCGTCATTTCCGATTGTTACTTGGACGATTCCAAATGTTTGAGACGATTGAGGAATA
>Ga0209091_10001337_pt1 | contig 21732 bp, 19 predicted proteins | sample ArcticOcean_MG_C_6_FD_187438 | JGI IMG/M metagenome (GOLD analysis project Ga0209091, IMG submission 187438) | Marine microbial communities from western Arctic Ocean - ArcticOcean_MG_CB8_128 (SPAdes) (version 2) | ecosystem: Environmental > Aquatic > Marine > Oceanic | place: Arctic Ocean...
TACTACTCCGGCAAATACAGGTGGAACGGTAATATCTTGGGCGATTTCTCCAACTTTACCAACAGGAATTTCAATCGATCCTTCAACTGGTGAGATATCAGGTACTCCAACAATAATCTCTGTTCTAACCTCATATACTGTAACTGCAGTTAATACAGGAGGCTCAACAACTACTACAATTACTATCACAGTCAATGACATAATTCCTACAACCTCTTATTCCCCGTCTTCGTATATTCTAACCAAAGATTCGCCAATGTCCCCAACTGCTACTCCGGCAAATACAGGTGGAACGGTAATATCTTGGGCGATTTCTCCAACTTTACCAACAGGAATTACAATCGATCCTTCAACTGGTGAGATATCAGGTACTCCTTCAGTACTTTCAACAGTGACTTCCTATACTGTAACTGCAGTTAATACAGGAGGTTCGGCAACTACTATTATCGATATTAGTGTGATTGCAGTTGCTCCAACTTTGTCTTATAATCCCGAAAATTTAACTTTGACCAGAGGACTCACTATGAATATCCTCAATCCAATAGTTGGAGGTGGAGATATAATTTCATGGACAATAAATCCAGCGATACCTCAAGGACTATCAATGGTTGATGGAGTAATAAGTGGGACTCCATTAGTTAATTCCACTATTAAGACTTATACTATTACAGCAACCAATACCGGTGGTTCAAATTCAGCAAATATCAATATTACAATACTTGAGCCTGTTGCAGTAATTGATTATAATCCAGAAAACTTAATTCTGACACGGGGAGTTTTGATGATTACACTTTATCCAACCGTATCAGTAGGAATGGTTGAAACGTGGGAAATAGTTCCTCAACTTCCAGTTGGTTTAGACTTTAGCGATGGTGTAATTTCAGGAACCCCAACTGTTAATTTAACACTCAGTGGCTTTACTATATTTGCAAATAATACAGGAGGAACTACTTTCCATCTCCTCAATATTACAATCAATGAACCAATTGGAACGCTCTCATATAATCCTGAAAACCTAACATTGACACGTGGTATTGTAATGACTAATTTACCACCAACTTATGTTGGTGGAGCAGTTGAAACATGGGAAGTATATCCTAGCCTACCTACTGGAATGCTATTCTTAAATGGAGTATTTAGTGGAAATCCAAGCATAAATTCAACAATTACTACATATTTTGTTTATGCCAATAACTCCGGAGGTACTGCCGGAACTTCGATTAATATCACAATTATCGAGTCATTAGCACAGATTTCTTATGTTCCAGAAAATAGAACTGAAGTCAGAACAATTGCAGTAAATGATTGGCATCCAACAGTGACCGGTGGAATGGTTGAAACCTGGGAGATCTCCCCATCATTGCCGCAAGGACTTCAATTTACAAATGGAAAAATAACAGGTACTCCGAATGTTAATTCAGTGATTATAATGTATACAATATGGGCAAATAATACAGGTGGTTCGGTTTATACAAATATTAATTTAACAATAATGGAACCAGTTCCGAAATTCAATTACTCACCTGAAAATGTTACTTTGATACGAGGAGATCTGATGACCCCCATGACTCCAAGCCAATCTGGTGGAGTTCCAGATTCATGGGCAATTACCCCATCTTTGCCAGCAGGATTATTATTCAATGATGGAATAATATCAGGAACTCCTGTAGACAATATGACGGTTACACAATATTTAATCTGGGCAAATAATACTGTAGGTTCAGCCTCAACAAGTATCAATATTACAATAATTGAACCACTTGCAACAATCGCCTATAATCCATCAGATCTAATATTGACACGCGGAATGGAAATGGAAGAATCACAAGCAGAGGTAACAGGCGGAGTAGTAGAAATTTGGGCAATTGAACCATCATTACCAGCAGGATTATCATTCACTAATGGAGTGATATCGGGAACTCCTACAGTTAATATGACAGTGACTAATTACCAAATATGGGCTAATAATTCAGGTGGTTCGGCCTCTTCAAGCATAAGCATCACAGTGTTTGAACCAATAGCTAATATCTCCTACGTATCAGATAACCTTACTTGGACAAGAGGACAATCTCAAATTTCACCAATCAACCTGAATCTAATTTCACCGATCAATAATGGCGGAATGATTGCTTCATGGAGTACATCTCCAATGCTACCTGAGGGATTAATATTCGCTAATGGAACAATCTCAGGAACTCCAATAGTCAACTCTTCTACTATCATGTATACTATAAGTGTACAAAATACAGGTGGAATAAATACTATAAATATCAACATAACAATCCTTGAACCAGTTGCTATAATTGAATACATACCGAATAACTTCGAATTGGTAAAAGGTGAAACCTTCATCAATATATCAGCTATTGATATCGGTGGGATGGTTGCATTATGGGAAATCGAACCAACCCTTCCTGCAGGGCTAGTATTCAATAATGGTAAAATTTTCGGCACCCCTATTGTTAATTCAACATTGACTAATTATACAATATGGGCTAATAATTCAGGTGGATCTACATCTACTCAAATAGGCATCAAGGTGTTGGAGCCAAAGGCACAGATAGAGTACATAATTAATACATATATCTTGATCAATAGTGTTGATTCATTATTAGCGATTCCATCAATAATTGGCGGTAATCCTGAAACATGGGAGTTTGAACCAGAATTACCAGAAGGAATTACTTTCCTAAATGGCGTGTTCTCAGGAACCTCGCAGAGCAACTTGTCAATCACTACATACACAGTATGGGCGAATAATAGTGGCGGTTCATCCTTTGCAACACTTGATTTAACAATCAATCAACCACTATATGTTGCACGTTATCCAATCACAATTCTTGTTTTGAATATTAGTGAAAATATGCCTGTAATAGAACCGATATATTATTTCGATCAAGAGCAAAAACCAGTTTGGAGCGTTAATCCTGCATTACCAAAAGGCTTAATCTTTGAGGATGGTAAAATTACTGGAATACCAGAGAGTGCTCAAGATTTAACACCATATGTTGTTACAGTTTCAGGAGAAATGGTTCCAATTACTTTCATACTTTCTATCGAGATTCAAAGTAAATATATTGAAACTTCAGTTCAACCAGTAAATAATAGTAACATCTCTAATGAAATACCTTCTGATTTAGAACCTGAACCAGATTTAGAACCTGAAGATTTTAAATATTGGTTATTGCCAATATTGCTAATATTAGCACTATGGCTGCTTGCTATTCTGTATAATGCTAAAAATAAAGATGAAGATACCGAACTTCTATTTACTCCTGAACAAGAAACGAAATAGTGAATAAATTGAACATCGAACCGTAAATGATAGAGAGTAAGTATGTATAGGATTGTTAAAGGAGGAAGTTGTAATGTGGACTGCTGATGAATTTAAAAGAGATAGAGATAAGCAAATAATGGCTTTCTGTATCGCCTTTTTCTTATTATCATTTCCTCTTTATTTCGGATTTATTGCAAGTGGTGCAGATGAAAGCAGCCTAGGCGGTCAAGGTTTTTACAACGTAGGCGGTGAAATCACCTTCATCGAACTTGATACTGGTATGGAATATGTTGCCAGTGGAGACACTTGGACAATTGATGATCTAAGCACAGATTCCATTGATGGTGCTGATGATATGAATATCGTTGGAGTACTGGTTACTCTCTCATACGATGAAGATGAACAAACCACTGGACCTTGTATTCCTGGAACTGCTGGTCAGCCAGCAGCAGATACAATTTCTGGAACTGTAATGCATGGTCAATACAATGCATCAGCCAATGGTAATAATGACGACGCTCCTGCTTCACATACTGTAGAATCTCTATGGTATAATGATTCAATGGTTGGTGAAATACTATTTTTGTCAGAGTCTGAAATCATCGCTGGAATTGACGCTGATGGTGCAGGACTTGGCGCATATTCGTTGGACATAACCGTTGATGCTGAAGCCGGAAATACTGCTGGTAACCAATTTAATCCATGTGATAGGGAAGATAATGGCGAGGAAGTAACTTACAAAGTAGAATTAATGGTCTATGATTATGACATTACGCCATTCATAGATTTAGGGTCTGATATTTGAATTAAAAATTCAAATCGCTTATACCGACTGTAGTAACTTTTCTATGTTGATTAGATCAGCTACTTTATGGTTAATTTCATCCATCATCAATGCCAAATAAGCATCATTTTTAGCTTCCACTCTCATCACTAGTACCGATTCAGTATTCGACTTTCTAGCCAAGTACCAACCACAATATTCACCATCATAATCAAATCTAACTCTAACTCCATCCACTACCGATGATTCACGGTCACTAAATGCCTCAGTAATCGCAGCAACAATTGGTAACTTATCGGCTTCTGAGCAAGGGATTTTGACTTCTCCAGTGGTTGGAAGGCTAGGTGCTAGACGGTCTAACTCACTTGAGAATGAAGGGCCACCTTCAGACAAAGTCGCTTTACGACTCCAAAGTTCGATGATTCTAGCTGCATTGTATAGTGAACAATCAAATCCATACCACCCACGGTCAGCCAAGAAAATATGCCCACTCATTTCAGCAGCCATTTGACAATTTGGCATATCTGCTAAGACTCGCTTCATGAATGAATGACCAGTTCTAGCCATTTGGGGAATTCCACCAGCATTTGAGATTGCAGTTTCAACATTCATTGAACACTTAACATCATAGACAATAGTTTTTGATTCATCATCACTGTCTTCATCGACATTGGATAGTACATCTTCACCAATCAATGCAATTAATCGGTCTGGATAAATGAAACGTCCAGCCTCATCAACTGCTCCAAGTCTGTCACCATCACCGTCTGCTCCAAGGCCGAATTCACAGTTATTTTCGATAACTGAAGCCCCAAGGTCGACCATATTCTTTGGTCTGGTAGGGTCTGCTCCATGATTAGGTTCACTTGCATCCCAATCACAGTATAGGTCGATATGTTCACAACCTAGCATATCAAGCAATTTACTCATCGCTGGACCGGGGACTGCATTGCCACAATCAACTGCAACTTTGACACTTCGAGAAAGCGGCCCAGTTGACTCTAAGATTGCCTCAAGATAGTTATCCAAGTGAGGATTATCGACTATCTGACCTTTACCTTCAATGAATTCCCCCTCTAGGAATACTTGTTTCAATTCTTGAATCTCTTCACCTGCAAGAGGGAGAGTTCCTCGACACATCTTGAATCCATTATGCGTAGGCATAGAAAGGTGACTTGCAGTCACCATAACGCCACCGTCTACCGGTAGAGTCCAACAAGCATGATATACACAACCAGTGGATACTATTCCAAGATCGAGAACCTTAACTCCAGAATCGACAAGACCTCTCATCAATTCAGAGGTTAGTGCTGGAGATGAATCACGAATATCACGCCCAACTGCAAAAGTATTACATTCAAGGTACGTAGCCATTGCTCGACCTAATCGATAAGCGAATACCGGGGTTAATTCTCCAGTCCCATCACCATAGGCAAGACCACGAATATCGTAGGCTTTGAAGCACTGCTGTGGCCATTCGTCCATGTTAATGCCAAGGCATTATCCATTTCAATTATGCCTATCTACTGTTCACTTTCTTAGTAAACCGAGTATTATAAAGGCTAGAGAGAGGATGGCAAAAGTCTCGATTAACAAGTCATATTTGGCTGCCAAAAATAGAGTTAGAATAAATGGAGGAGTGGAGTAAGTCAGAAGTTTTGGCCAAGTAAGCAAACCCTTGGGTCTCTCATCAAAGTATGGTGAGCCAGGCATTATACCACTCATCTCATGGCTTGAACTACGATCTCAACAAGTGCGCCAGCAGGTAATGCAGCGGCAGCAAATGCGGCTCTTGCTGGTTTGACTTGCATGTCTTTGACCCAAGCGCCATAAACTTCATTGATAGACGTAAAATCATTGATATCAGCAAGTAAGATTTGAGCAAAACAGATATTGTGTTTTGAGATGCCAGCAGCATCTAGCAAAGCATCGATTTTATCAAGTGATCCTTGAGTTTGCGATTTGACATCATCGCCCTCTTCAACTGCGATTTGACCAGAAAGCCAAACCATTCCACCAGCTTCAACGCCAGCAGAATATGGCCCATATTTTGTTGTCCCAGGAAGTTCGATACTTGTTTTCTCCATGTATAGCCGTTGTATCGGCATACCTTCAACTTCTCGATATGCCGATGGATTGAGGGTAGTGAATATATTGGCCTGTTCATGCGCACTTGTTGGGTACTTGACCATCCGGCTCATGTGCGCTTATTAGCGCCTTTTTTACGTGCTGGTCAGAGTAATGATGTCATTATTGCAACCCATAGAAAAGAAGTTGAAAACCTCATCCAACAAGGTGATGGCCATATACCTCGCCGTCAGATACATTGGGTTGAGCGTCCAGTTGGTAAAGGTAAACGACGAAAGGCACTGAATAGATGGCGCTCTAGCCATCGTTTTTTATCGCAATGTTGTAAATCAGGCGAACCAATAAATCGAATCATCAGTATTGGAGCGCCAATTGAGTTGATGGCTTGGCGATCCCCGTTTCTAAAACGTAAAATCAAATCAATCGAACAACGCTGGTATATCAGCGATACGGAAGTCAATCATTTAGCACATCGTCTTGCCACAAGACCAGCAACACACATTGTACTACCAACTCATTGGAATGAACAATTAGATGGGGGTTTTCTAAAGAATATATCTGGAAAAACCATACATCGCTTAGATGGATTACACGGACACGTACACCTAAGGCCAAGTATTCGACCTTCAGCAGTAAGCGACCCGCCTAGAATCATGACCCGCCTACTCAAAGCAGGAGGAATCCATGATGAAGATGAGATACTTGAGATTCCCAAATCAGTATTTGAGGGCTTGATTATTTCACCTGCTGATGAAGACAAATACCAAGGTAAAGCATGGCTACTAGATCGGGAGGCTGGAGCACATGATGGAGTAATTACTCAATCGGTTACCTTTGCCAGTGAAGCAGTCCTAATGGGAACGCCAACTTTACTGATAAGTAAAGCACAGAGGGGATTTTTAGACAGATTGGAAAAGGAAGGTTACCCACTATTCCGTTGGCAAGGGGCATGTCAAGGAAATGAATGGTTGAATTTACAAGCCCAATTTCTAGCAGGACTACACCTAACCGATGCAATCGATACAGAGGCTTGGCCAAATGCAAGACAAGAATTAGCGGATTGGCTATGTTATGAACTCATAGGTTGAACCATTTTTTGATGATCTGCATATGATCTCCAGCCAATTGCACATCACCAGATAGAATTGTTTCAAGTGGCCAAAAGCGCGCATCTTGGGCATCATCGCCGGCAATTGGTTGCTGGTCTTCACTAACTGAAATGGAGTATACTACACTGATAATATGCTTACGAGGGTCTCTTTTTGGATCGCCCATGACCATCAATAATTCAGGCCCAGTCCCCTTCAAACCGGTCTCTTCAAATAATTCTCTAATCGCTGCAACCTCAGGGTCTTCATCTCGTTCAACAAAGCCACCAGGCAAAGCCCAAGATCCTTGCATTGGCGGGAACTTTCTTTGAATCAATAATATTGTATCTCCGCGTTGAACTGCGGCATCAGCGGCTAATGCAGGGTTTAGCCAACCATTACATTCATCACAGGTAGTCAAGATATCATTCCCCATATCTACGCTTTCTTTCTTGGAAAGTTCTCACTGCTTTGAGCAAGTCTTTCTTTTGAAATGACGGCCAGTAGACATCGGTAAAATATAGTTCAGAATAAGCCATTTGCCATAATAAGAAATTCGAGATTCGCTCTTCACCACTTGTTCGTATAACTAAATCAGGATCAGGCATTTCACCGGTATATAATCGCTCTGAGACTGCTTTTTCATCAATTGCTTCCAATGGTAAATCACCAGCAGCATGTTCTTCAGCGATTGATTGAATCGCATTTAGCATCTCTTCACGGCTACCATATGCCAAACAGACGGTGAATACGAAGTCGTCATAGTCAGCCGTCTTTTGCTCTGCATAATCGATAGCATCAGTTACATTTTTGGGAAGTAATTCTCGACGACCTATTACCTGAACTTTGACTTTATTCTTGTGAATCCTCTCATCATCAGCAATATCTCTAAGTCCTTCATCATAGAGTTTGAAAAGAAGATCTAATTCATCTTTAGGACGGCTGAGGTTTTCGGTTGATAAAGCATATACTGTAAGCCAAGGGATTCCTATTTCTAGAACCCAGTCGAGAACTTTTTCGAGTTTTTGCTTTCCAATACGGTGGCCAATTCCAGTTGCAATCTTATTGCGCCAAGCAAATCGACGATTGCCATCCATAATTATTGCAAGGTGGTCAACTTTTATTGGGTGCTCATTTACCTCTTTGAGAAGTTTAGACTCGACCGCTTGGCCAAGTACATCTCCCATTCTCTCAGAGATTCCCATGTCTGCCCCTCCCATTCCACTAGGGGTTAGCGTATCAGTTAATCCCTTCAAAAAAACCCTTGAAAAAATCATCATAATGATGTACTAAGAAGTATAGGACTTTTTATGCGCTTATACCATAATCCTAGATGTTCAAAATCACGACAAGCAGTAGAACTTCTAAAATTAAAAGGTGTTGAATTTGAAGAGTATAGATACCTCGATTCTGGTATTGCTGAAGAAGATATTATGATTATAGCAGCTTTACCTAATGTCATAAGGACTACTGAGGTTGAATTTAAATCGAATAAATTTGATTTAGATAATCTAGATAAAGTAACTCAAAAACTAATCGAGATTCCAAAACTATTGCAAAGGCCTTTACTAATCAATGGAGATAAAGCAGTAATAGGGCGTCCGCCAGATTTAATTTTACAATTAGTCTGAAGATTTAAACGACTAAATAACAGTCAAAAAACTAACCTTTTAAAGTTCAAAATCCTTATGACAAAAACTGAACTTGATAAAGTAGTAATTCTCAGGTTTTATCGGTGGGAAGTGTATGAAAGGTTTAGGTTACCCTAATATAGACTTGACGCGTTTCCATAACGCGCCATCTGTCCATGAGATTAATGGCGAAGTAGTCGATTCACAAGAATTGATGAATAATGTCAGTATGGTGACTATGAAAATCAACTCTGAAAATGTAGAACATGTTAGACATCTTACCACTGAAGGATTGTCCAAGGAACAAAGATTGAACTTTATCAAAAAGTTATCATCAAGTTCTAATGCAGAAATCTTTGAGTTCTCTACTTGTAATAGAGTTTTATATGTTGGTTTCTCAATAGATTCAGATAAACTAGAAAACAGTGTACTGGATTGTACTTCATTAACCTCGGTACCGTTTGAAAAGTATAATGGCCTTGATGTTTGGAGACATTTGGTCAAAGTATGTAGCGGTCTTGATTCCTTCATGATGGGAGAATTACAGGTTATGTCGCAATTTAGAAGCACCGTAGCTTGGCATAGGAAACACAACTTGGTAAGCGACATCAATAGTTCCTTTTTTGACCATGTTGTATCCGCTAATCGAATGATTCGTAAAGAACTAGGATTCAACCAAACCACTGAGTCCATGATAAGTTTAGCAAGTACTGCCTTAGAGCAGCAATTATCCTCACCAAATCATTCTAAATCAGTAGTACTTGGCTTTGGAGGAATGGGCAAGAAGGCAGTAGAAGTTTTATTTTCATTAGGAGAAAAAGAAGTCACTGTAATCAGCAGAACACCTGAAAAGTATGAAGGGGGAATTGAAAGTTTAGATGGAAAAATCAATTTGGTTTCATTTGAACAATGGAATGCCTCCAGACTTGATGCGACATTAGTGATTTCTACAATCAGGAATATACGGCCAACCTATGATGAAGTAAATCCATTACCAATCGACTGTGCTTCGACAATTATGGACTTTTCTTGGCCTCCATCAATCGATGAAAACGCTCTATCACCAAATCAAAAGTTACTAGGAATGATGTATTGGATCAAGGCAGCACATAGCCTGGAAAAGGAGTGGGATTACAGTTCAGTCCTCGAAAAGAGTCAGAGTTTGATAGAACATATCGAAAATAAGTTCCTCTCTGCCTTGACAGATCGTGGTAATGCTAAGTTTCGTTCGGTTATGTATTCCACATTAGAGGAACTATCCAATCAATGGATAAATTCAGACGATTTAAAAGATACTCAAGAATCCCAATTAGGCCCTTTTTCTAGAGAAATAGCCACATGGATTTGTAATCAACAAGGTCCCTTTATGATCGACGATTTAGGTCAGATGGTTCATTCAACCGATAGAGAAATAAATCCAACTCTTCTTAAGAGGGTGGCCAATGATGTGACTGAGACGATTATCCGAATTAACCAACGGGCGACTCTGTCGGAGGCTAAACTTTGACTCAAATCAAAATTGGTACGAGAACTTCTACACTTGCAATGTGGCAAGCAAATAAGGTCAGCCAATTACTTTTAGAAAATGGCTTTACTACTGAAATAATTGGTATTTCATCGACAGGCGACCAATCTTTAAGTGGAGATTTAGCGAGTTCAGTAGGGCAATTTATTCATGCAATAGATGCTAAATTAACCGATGGAACAGTCGATATTTCAGTTCACTCTAGCAAGGATGTACCAGTTGATATCAGTGATTCAATAGAGTGTTTGGCTTTTCTAGAAAGGGGCAGTACCAATGATATTTTGATATTTCCAAAGAGCAAAGACCTCCCTTCACTATCCGAGGTTTTGAGTTCATCAAAGTCTACCGATGTAAAAACTGCATTTTCTCATGTACCTCATTCTGGAATGATTGGTACGGTTTCAGGACGAAGACAATCCTTCTTACTCAGCAATCGGCCAGACTTGATACCAATTGCCGTAAGAGGTCAGATAGAAACACGATTAAAGCGATTGATGCAAAAGCGAGTAGATGCGATTATTCTAGCCGAGGTTGGCTTGCAGAGGTTGAATAGTATCGAGGCACTAGATCCTTGGATGTTAGAATTTGGTGCAATAAGACTTGATGATTTCCAATGGCCTACAGCACCAGGTCAAGGAGCAATTTCAGTTCACCACTTATCATCCAATAATTCATCTAAAATGGAATTATTAAGAGAGATTCTAAATCATGAAAGTACCGAATCTGATGTTCTTAATGAGAGAAAACTGCTACGGGAAATCGGTGGAGGATGTCTCTATCCTGCGGGGATAAAAGTCGATGAAGGTCAAGTAGCACTACAAATCTCACCCAAAAACTGGCGTGAAGTGTTCTGCCAAGGGAGGAGTTTTCCAATGAATAAATACCGCGGTAAGTTATCAGAAGTAAATTTAGAAGTACCAAAAAGCCCCCCACCTCCGAGTGTGAAATCGATTGAAGGACCTAAATTAATTTCAACTCTCAATTCCGATAGGCTTGCCAATATTCTTCAAAATGATGGAATTAATGTAGTCAATAAGCCCGTGATTAGTTTGGTTCCTAAAGCCGAAAATTGGCCTCAAGACTTCATTGATGAGAAAGTTTCCCGCTCTCAGTGGCCGTATCTTGTTCTAACTTCACCATTCGCTGCCAAGTGTGCCATAAAAGTCGCACAAGAAAATGGCGACATAAATAGAATTCAATGGTTAGCCATTGGAGAAGGAACAGCGAGGGCCTGTTTCAAAAAAGGTGTTACGGTTTCCATTTGTGCTAAAGCAAGAAACTCAGTAGAGTTGGCTGAATATATTGAAGCCAATATCAGTTGTAAAACCAAATTGATGCTGCCTCGTTCAGATGTTGCACCAGGGTATTTACTAGAACGCTTACAGAAATTCGGATTTGAAGTAGAGTTTTGGGTCGGTTATGAGAATAAATCCAAAACCATAGAACCATTTGAGGTAGGCGAAAATGATGTTTTATTATTATCATCACCTTCATCTGCCAGATCTTGGTTGGAAAATTCATTACCCATACCTAGAAATATATTGTGCATGGGTAAATCTTCTCAAGAGGAGATACAATCATTGGACTATTTTGATAATTCGACCGTCGAAATCCTACAAGGGCCGACAGCAGAATTTCTTTCAAAATGGTGGAAAGAACGTAGAGGTGAGGGTAAATGAAGATTAGACCGCGAATAAATAGGTGGACACCTGCTAGAAGAAATCTAATCTTCGAATCATCGATAAATAATTCATTGGTTCAGCCACATTTTGTTGTTGAAGGTGAAGGCATCAACGATGAAATTACTACTATGCCAGGAATATTTCAACAGTCAGTAGATGTATTATTGGAGACGATTTCCAAAGATGTAGAATCCGGAATTAACAATCATATGCTATTTCCTGTAATCGACTCTTCGATTAAAGATCCGCTGGCTTCTGTAGCATCATCGGATGATATGCCACTTCAAACTGCGGTTAGAGCATTAAGAGAAAAGTTCGGCGATAGTATCGTAATTTTAACCGATGTTTGCCTTTGTACTGCTACCGACCATGGTCATTGTGGCGTGATTGATAACGAAGTAATCGATAATGACAAAACTCTCCCAATTCTATCTAAAATCGCTTTATCACATGCTAGGGCTGGTGCAGATTATATCTCGGCATCAGATATGATGGACGGGAGAGTAAAATCAATTCGTAAGGCACTAGAATCAGAAGGTTTCACAAATACTGGGATTCTATCTTATTCAGTAAAATATTCTTCATCTTTCTATGGACCATTTAGAGATGCAGCCTCGAGTTCTCCATCTTTTGGTGATAGATCTAGTCATCAAATGGATATCAAATCAGGATACTCTGAAGCGATTCTTGAAGCATCAACAGATGTTTCTGAAGGAGCCGATGTAATCATGATAAAACCAGCACTGACCTATCTTGATGTAGTTAGAGAGGTCTCTAAAGCAATCAATCGCCCGGTAGCGGTTTACAATGTCAGTGGAGAATATTCAATGGTCATGTCCGCTACTGATGATGAACAATCTCGCAGACAAATGGTCAGTGAGATTTTCTATTCTTTCAAGAGAGCTGGAGCTGATGTAATAGTTAGTTATCATACCCGTGAAGCAATAGAAAAGAATTGGTTTTAAGGTGATTATTATGGATAGAAGTAATTCTAATCGACTGCATCTTGAAGCAGAGAATCATCTGGTTGGAGGAGTTAATTCTCCAGTCCGTGCATTCAAGTCAGTACAGGGAAGTCCGGTTTATTTCAAAAAAGCATCAGGTGCAATTGTCACAGATGTAGATGGAAATGAATTGGTAGACTTTATTCAATCATGGGGGCCTTTGATTCATGGTCATTCGAATCCAGAAATTTTAGATGCAGTATCTATTAAAATGAAAAATGGGACCTCGTTTGGCGCTCCACATGAGGGTGAACTTGAACTTGCTAAGAAAGTTAAACAAAGATTTCCATTCATGGATAAAGTAAGATTCGTTAACTCTGGCACTGAAGCGATGATGAGTACCGTTAGGTTGGCTAGAGGCTATACTGGTAGAGACTTGATAATCAAATTCGAAGGATGCTATCATGGGCATGTCGATTCCTTGATGGTCAGTTCAGGTAGTGGATTGGCTACTTTTGGAATTGCAAGTAGTCCAGGGATTCCCAAGGATACAGTTGCTACAACATTAGTGGCTCCTCTAGATGATGAAGAGATCTTAGAATATCTTTTTTCACAGCATGGTAGCGAAATTGCAGCAGCAATTATCGAACCATTGCCAGCCAATAATGGGCTACTAATTCAGCGTAAGGAATTTTTGGAAAAGTTGAGAAACCTCTGTACCGCTAATGGCACATTACTTATTTTTGATGAAGTGATTAGTGGCTTTAGATTTGAACAAGGAAGTTATGGTGGCTATATTGGAATAGAGCCTGACATCACTGCTTTAGGCAAAGTGATTGGAGGCGGATTACCTGTTGGTGCTTATGGGGCAAGAAGCGAAATAATGGATAAATTATCTCCATTAGGTCCAGTCTATCAGGCTGGAACATTATCGGGAAATCCATTGGCTATGGCCGCGGGAATACAAACTCTAGACATGCTCTCAAGTAGTGCATATCAACTTCTAGAATCACTGGGCTCTAAACTTGAAAGTGCAGTAAATGTAGTTCTTGAAAAGCATAACTTTCCGATGAGGTTGGTTAGGTTAGGCAGTTTATTTTGGTTTTCTCCAGGACATGGAAATCCACCTAATAGGGCAGATCAAATTCCTAGTGATGCTGGTGTTATGTTCTCAAAGATTCATAATGGTTTACTGGAAAGAGGATACATGTTAGCACCTTCAGTTTATGAGATAGGTTTTATTTCCACGGCCCATAAAGAGAATCATATCCTAGGTATGGTCTCAGCCCTAGATGATGTATTGGAAAAATTGGAGTGAAAAAAGATGAATGGTAAAGAGAGAATAGTTTCAGCGCTTAACCTCAAGCCGGTTGATAGAACTCCAGTTTGGTTCATGAGACAAGCAGGAAGACATCTACCAGAGTACCGTAAGATTGCGGCCAAGAATACTTTTTGGGAACGCTGTATGGATGCAGACTTGTGTTCTGAAATAACTCTTCAACCGATTGAAAGGTACAAGAAAATAGATGCAGCAATCATCTTTAGCGATATTCTAACACCACTGCCGAGTTTAGGATACTCTGTCGAATATGGTGGCGGAATTAGAATCGATAAGTTTGAATTGGAAGAAATTGATGATTGGATTGATTTCTCAGCAAGAAAGCATGCCCCTTGGGCAGCAGATGGATTAAAGTCACTAGGTGAGAAATCTGATAATTCAATCGCTCACTTAGGATTTGTTGGTTCACCTTGGACCATTGCAATGTATCTTTTATCGGGCGGAACTGGGGACAAAGATTTCCATAATGCTAGAGCCAAAGTATTTTCAAATCCAGAAATGGCACAGAACCTATTCTCCAAAATGGGTTATATCGTTGGCGATTTATTAGCAGACCAAGTAAACCATGGTGGTGCTGATGCGGTTCAAATTTTTGATACATGGGCAGGCTTGCTAAACGTTGAGAATTATCGTAAATTTGCTATGCCTGCTACCGCTAAAGCGATTGAAGTATTTAGAGAAAAGTGCAATCGTAGAGTGCCGCTAATCCACTATGCAAAGGGTTCAGGACACCTACATTCCTCGATTAGGGAATTAGATTTAGAAGCGGTTTCTCTTGACTGGCGAGATGATTTATCATCAAATCGAAAACAGTTTGGTGATAAACTCGCTTTCCAAGGCAATCTTGACCCATCATTACTACATGGTTCTCCTGAAATGGCAAGTATTGCAACCAAAAAGGTGCTTGAAGCAGCAGGCGATGCTCCTGGACATATTTTCAATCTAGGACATGGATTTGCCCCTTCTGCTAGAATCGACTGCGTAGAATCGGTTTTACGTACTATTACAGGTGAATAGTATGCGTGATCGAATGGCTGAAATGGTCTATCAAGTCCAAGAGGTCATATGTCAAAAATTAGCAGATATCGATGGTGTAGATTGTCGAGAAGATGTTTGGACTCGAGAAGAGGGCGGAGGCGGAAGAAGCCGAGTTTTTAGTGACGGTAAAGTGTTTGAAAAAGCCGGTGTAAATGTCAGTGTAGTATATGGGACACTAAGTCCTGAAGCAGCAAAGAGCATGGGTGGTGGGCAGGAATTAGGTGATGAAGACTTAGATTTCTACGCCACTGGACTCAGTCTTGTCCTGCATCCAAAAAATCCTATGGCCCCTACAGTCCATGCTAACTATCGGTATTTCGAACGAGGAGATGGAAGTAAGCCAGGAAGTTGGTGGTTTGGTGGCGGTGCTGATTTGACTCCGAGTTATCTATTCGAAGAGGATGCAATTCATTTTCATCAGGTTCACAAAGATATTTGTGACCGTCATGAAGTTGCTGATTATTCTAAATTCAAACAGTGGTGTGATGAATATTTTTACATCAAACATCGCGGTGAGAGTAGAGGCTTAGGTGGTATCTTTTTCGATAATATTAATCAAGTCAGTCAACAACATTGTTTCGAATTTGTTGAAGATTGTGCTTCATCTTTTTTGAGTTCCTATCTACCCATTTTAGAGAAGAGAGTCGATATGGATTATACTTCAGAACAAAAGAAGTGGCAACAGATTCGTAGAGGCAGATATGTTGAATTTAATCTGGTTTATGACCGCGGTACAACATTTGGTCTAACTACAAAAGGGAGAATTGAAAGTATCTTGATGTCCCTGCCCCTTACTTCACGTTGGGAATATTGCCATACTCCCGAGCCAGGAAGTTTAGAATCTGAACTATTACAGGTTCTACAGAATCCTAAAAATTGGTTACAATAAATAAGTTTTGAGCGATTGGTATGACTGAATTGCAGGATTGGATTCAACATGGAGCTGAAATGCGCCGTCCACTACTAGCCAATCCTAAACTAAAAGATCATCAAAAAATAATCATTGTCGGTGGTGGACTTTCAGGCCTCTGTACTGCATATCGAATCGGTAAAAAATATCCCCAAAAGAATGTGATATTGGTTGAAAAGTCAGATAGGCTCGGCGGTGTAATCCAGTCTTGGAAAAAAGATGAATGGATTTGTGACTTAGCGGTAAATGCTTCTAGGCCACATCCATCTATGTGGAGGCTGATCGATGATTTAGGACTAGCCGAATTATGGAAACCATCAACTGATAAAGTAAATTCAAGATGGGTATGGCTCAATGGTTCTAAGCATAAAATATCACCATTTTCATTATTCAAAATCGGTCCATTTAAACTTATTAAAGCCGTTAAAAGGGCACGTAATGGCGGTAAATCAGTTTCTCAACTAATCCCTCATGGCAAAATATCAGATGCCATGACACTTGGAATTGTCAATGATACTTCAGATAATGTCGATGCGGATTTCTTATTCCCATCATTAACTAAATTTGGTCCTAATCCACCAATCAGTAATGGGAAATTAGCCAAACAAATCGCTCCAACCTATCCAATATTCCAACCTAAAAGCCGTTCAATCGCTTCATTGAAAGGCGGCATGGAAGTCTTGGTAAAGGCACTTAAAGAGCAATTAGAAGCGATGAGTAATGTTGAGATTTTACTGAATCATAATATTGCTAATCCGCAGTTTGCTAGTGAACAATTTGCGACTCCTATTTCTTCAATAATTTGGACAGCACCTGGTTTGATCGATGATTATCAGGAAACCTCTCTTTCAATATTTGCAGTTGGATTTGAACAACAACAAGTAAAAGATGTACCATTGGGTTATGGACTTTTAATTCCAGACAAGTCGATACCGATTAGTGGTATTCTTCATGAAAGCGATTTACACCACTCAAAACGAGCACCCGAAGGGCATAGATTGTTTCGTTTAATGGTGCCACATGAAAGATGGGATCATGATGACTCATCGGTAAAAGAATCACTTAGTACCTTTTTTGGAAATGCACAACCAGTGCTATTTGAAAATATAGGAAGCAGAATAATCCCTAGATTTAAGCCAGGCCATATGGAAAAAATCTCAAAACTAAGTTATCAGTTCACCTATCTTGGATGGTCGGTTAGTGGAGTAGCAATTACTCATGTAGTGGATGAGGCCGAGAGATTATTGGAATTACTTGATAGTTGAAATCTATCTACTATCAGTTTTCTCAAACCATTAATCCATTCCTGTTCATCATTAAGACACTTGATTACAGTTAATTCCTTACCACCTAGTTTAGTGAAGTGTTCTCTAATCCCGATATCCAATTCTTCTAGAGTCTCAAGTCCATCAACCAAAAATGCCGGTGCAACGATGGCCAATTTTGTAATACCGTTTTCAACAAGTTCAGCCACTTTATTTATTGTCGAAGGTTCTAACCATTTGACTGGACCTAACCGACTTTGGAAACTTAATGACCATTGTTCTGGTTTTAGGTTCAACGATTCAACTACCGATAGTGTTGTTTTCATACATTGATGTGCATAGCATAATTGGTTTGCATCACACGAAATTGAACAACAATCATCAACTTTTTGACAATGCGATTTAGATTTATCAATTCGTTTAACGTGTGATACTGGAAGTCCATGATAAGAAAATAACAAGTGCGTATCTTCATTCAGATGAGGTTGTATCGAATTGGCTAAAGGCAAAACATATTCCTCACTTGTTTCAAAATGTCGAATCTCTAAAAGTTCTGGAGACCATTTTAGTTGCTTAAGTTGCTTATGTGCCTCTTTTAGTGAAGATTCTGTAGTGGCTTGTGCGAAGTGTGGAAACATTGGAAGCAGTAGTAATTCATCGACACCTTGTTGCTTTAATTGTTCAAGTCCATGCTTAATACTCGGATTGCCATATCTCATAGCGAATTCTATTTTGGTATCTCCAATCAATTGATTGAGAGATTTTGTAACTCTATCAGAGTATACTCGTAGCGGTGAGCCTTCATCCATCCAAATCTTTTGATATAGTGGAGCAACTTTCTTTGGACGAGTATTCAAGATAATCCCTCTGACCAATAAGTGCCTTAGGGGTGCGGGTATATCGATTACATCGGGATCAAGCAAGAACTCACGAAGATATTTTTTGACAGATTTAACAGTGGGCTGGTCTGGAGTTCCAACATTCATTAGTAGAACTCCCTTGGTAGTCATGATATTAGCGACAAATTCCTCTTAATAATGATTTGTCATTCATCAGCAAAAAGATAATTATAATTTAGAATCATTATTTTCTACTGCCAGCATTTGGCTTAATCATGCGAGTAGTAAGTTTGGTACCATCACTTACCGCTACTCTATTTGACCTAGGTTTGGACTCAAGCGAGGTTGTTGGTAGGACTCCATGGTGTATTTATCCAAAAGATGGTGTCAAAGACGTGATGGTTGTCGGTGGAACCAAGACTCCAAATTTAGGAAAAATAAGAGGCTTGAATCCAGATTTAATCCTTATGGATAAGGAAGAGAACCCATTGGAGGTATACAATACACTAGTCCAAGAAGGTTTCAAAATTTTTGTTAGTGAAGTAGAGTCTCCAAGTGATGTGCCATCTATGCTTAGAGAACTTGGAAACGCAATTGGAAAACCAAATGAAGGCGAGAAATTGGCCATTGCTTGTGAAAAATCACTAACCGAGACTGCAAGAGTGAAGACTGGTTTGAAAACGATACCACTTATTTGGTATAAACCTCTAATGGCGGTGTCTCCAAATAAATACGCTGGCTCAATTCTTACCCATGTTGGTTTTGAAGTAGTCGATACAGAACCTGATGGAAATGGTTATCCAGAAGTGACAATAGATGACTTTCTATCATTTGAAATTCAACTTATTTTACTAACTAGTGAACCTCATGAGTTTACCAAAAAAGAAGGGGAATCCATTGCTTTGATGATAGAATCTGCTGGAGGTAAAAGACCGATGATGGAACTGATCGATGGAGAAGACTTGACTTGGTTTGGTTCAAGAACCACAGATGCACTTACTAGATTTGCTAATCTTCATAATAAATTGGTGACTAAAAAGAAGTAATCATCACTCGATTGAATCAATTACCTGTTCTTTTAAACCTAGTCGAATAATAAGCAGATTAGTCTATTATACATAGGTGGTATTGATAGTGTCTAGGGCAATCAGCAATCATGGTTTGGTTATCTTGGTTGGGCAAAGGATTGCTGAGTGGGGCGATAATAGTTGCAGCTAGTGAAGTTGCAAAGAAGTCGACATTATATGGTGCAATCATCATTTCGATTCCCTTTGTCAGCATCATGTCGATGATCTGGTTGTATAGTGATACCAAAGATACTGCTAAGGTGGCTGAGTACGCTGATGGTATTGTTTGGCTTGTCTTACCATCATTGCTGCTTTTCATCATTATGCCATACCTACTGAGGCGTGATTGGAGTTTTGAAGCAGCGATGGGTATAGGATTGTTAGCAACCACTATTGCGTATCTTATTGGAGCATATGTTGCCAATAATTATGGTGGATTAAACGCTTAATAAAATATTTTCAAAGCAAGTCAGCAAATGCACCTGGCTGATATGTCCATCGAAGAGAACCTTCAGTTATATCGGCATAGTGAGCCTTTATTCTAGGTTCATTAGCAACTTGATCGTGATATTTTAGTAGAACAGGGTAATCTGCCAAAACCGATTTATCGACACCATCGAAGTTACCAGAAAATAATCCAAATAATCCAGTGAATATTCTAATATCGGCGATATTCATATTCTCTGTACTAGCAGCCCATCCAGTGGTAGATTCAGTAATCTTTCTCTGTAATAATCTTAGGTTTTTTGTACCTTCACCACCTTCTTTGAAAACCCCTTGTCGCATACGAATTCTTTCATCGAGATCATCGATTGAAAACGTATTGTTAAGAACTCGTGTAAACGGTTCCATTCCGTCTAGAAACTCATCAACTTTTGCAGCAGTAAAGGGATCTGTAGGAGTTAATCCAGCCATATGACCGATATATCTTAGAATTGCAGAAGATTCTGCAAGAGTTCCATTAGGGGTTTGTAAAATAGGGACTAGTCCCCAAGGCAATAGCCCATTGACTTTCATTTGAGTATATGTTTCACCATTGACTTCATGGTCTTCCCACTTAACTCCAGAAAGGGAAAGAGCGACACGACATCCTTCTGCTCTACCTGGTATTGGGAAATAGAATAAGTGGTATGGAGTGTCGCTTTGAAAGTCTTCTTGTGGGTTCATATCCACTCCAATGTAATGCTATATTCAATCATTTCGGATTTGTGGTAGAAAACATACAGTGCATAGTGTCTTGATTCTGAAGTTAGCAGTTAAGATTGACATCGAGGACAGAAATCCAAACGCCTTCCCCCTGGACGTGAATGGACGATGAGATCACCGCACTGATGGCAAGGGCTGTCGTTTCGAGTAAACACCCAATGTCTTGCTTGACCTCTTGACAGGCCGATATCTCTTAACTGGTCATAGAGTTCGAGATCTATTGTTATCCCTGGAACCTTAAGCGATTGTTGAGAAAGGAAAAGTGCTTGTTCTGCGAGTCTCAATTTTTCCTCATCATCAAGTGAAGATACGGTTCTGTCGGGATGTAATTGAGCGGCAAAGAGCACTTCACTGCGCAGATAATTGCCAATACCTGCAAAGAAACCCTGGTCCAGTAACAGGGTTTTGAGATGTTTGCGCTGGAACCTCTTTTGATTCATGTGAGCAATCAAGTGTTCAGATGTTGTCGATTGAAGAACCACATCGGGTCCTAATTTGGCAATGTATTGATGTCCTGATAATTCCCAAGGCTCCAACATCAGAATATCGGTTGCTGACCATAATCGACAGGTGTGAGAATCTGTCGAGAGTGCAATTCGAAGTGAACGATTCCATTTCTTCGGTGCGGTTTTCCTCAAGTTGACCGTCCAACGGCCGTATAGTTGGTTGTGGCTGTACAGAACAAAACTGTCAAAATGAATCAACATCGCTTTGCCACGTGCTTCAACCTTCAAGACGGTGTTTCCAAGAATTTGATCGGTGTTTGCAGCATATCGGGGCAAGGTAATCTTAACGTCTTCAATGATTTTCCCTTCAAGAGCTGAGCGTATTTTTTCTGCAGCACGGTGGATTTCTGGACCTTCTGGCATGTTAGTGAATTGCGAGCCTTGTCAATAGAATATGAAGTTCTGTATTTTGCTAACAAAATTTCACCAAACTAAACATAAATCTCAACTTCTAATCAGATTAATGGCCCCGTGCCCTCATTTATCCTGACCAAGTACTTCACCTAAACGCTCGATGATTCCAATCTCTTTCATTGACAAAAT
>Ga0209091_10001340_pt1 | contig 21710 bp, 19 predicted proteins | sample ArcticOcean_MG_C_6_FD_187438 | JGI IMG/M metagenome (GOLD analysis project Ga0209091, IMG submission 187438) | Marine microbial communities from western Arctic Ocean - ArcticOcean_MG_CB8_128 (SPAdes) (version 2) | ecosystem: Environmental > Aquatic > Marine > Oceanic | place: Arctic Ocean...
ATGCTTGGGATTGGTGGTGGTTCTGGGGCAATGACAACATGGACGAGGCAACAAACATCCATACGTTCGATATTTCACAGGCAGGCGATACAACCTACACCGGCTCAGGCCGTGTGAACGGAACAATCCTCAACCAATTTTCTTTATCCGAACATGAAGGAATTGTTCGAGTCGCCGTTACATCGGGGCAATGGGCCCGTTGGTGGATGGAGAATCCTGAACCAATGAGTTCCAGTGTTGTGACGTTTACCCGCAGCGTCGACGTTCAAACCGACCAGCAAATCATCACTGAAGTTGGCAGGGTTGACAACATTGCACCCGAAGAACGAATTTGGAGTGCACGCTTTGATGGCGACCGATGTTACCTTGTCACGTTCCGCCAAATCGACCCACTCTGGGTCATCGACATGTCAGATGAGACCAACCCAACAATACTTGGAGAGCTCGAAGTGCCAGGAGTTTCAACCTACATCCACCCGCTTTCCCGAGAACATCTGTTGACTATTGGTATGGGCCCGGGAGAAGCAGATGGAACAGGACTTGATTGGTCAAGCACTCGCCTTTCTTTGTTCAACATCACCGACCCAACGGCTCCAGCAGTTGACGACCATCTCTCACTCACTCCTGTGACAGACCCTGCAGATACTGCATGGGTGTGGTCGTATTCCGAAGCCTCGTACGAGCACAAAGCATTCCAATATTGGGCTCCAAAAGGGCTGCTGGCCATTCCACTTTCAACCTACAGATATCAGAGCTGGACAGATTCGAACGGCGGATATCATTGGAATTATCAATATGTGTCCAAGTTAATTCTGGTGAATGTTTCTGAAGAAACAGGCAATCTTTCCGTGCATGGAACAGTCGACCACTCTGACTTGTATGACCGCGATGACAACCAAAATTGGTGGAATGGCTTCAATATCCGCCGATCAATCTTCATGGGCGACTTCGTCTATGCGATTTCATCAGCAGGCGTAACAGCGACGAACCTTACAACCATGGATGAAAGTGCAAGTGTCGAACTTGCTTATGTTAATCCTTACAATACGTATTACTATGATGATGCAGTTGATTCTGATGCAGGGGAGAGCACAACAAGTGAGGGTGGATCTTCAAACTCTGGTGACGATAAAACGGATTCTTCTAATACTGATGGTTCCGGTTCGGAACCAGATCAAACTTAACAAAAGTTCTCATTTTTCAATATTTAGAAGGGCCCCCATACGAACACCCTCGTTTGAAAGGGTAGGGACGAACACGGCCCACTGCGAACCCTTACAAACACTAACTTTGAACACATGGGTTTGAGCATGGGCCCTTGTGAACAATTAGTGCTCATTTATACATTACATCAGTTCAGCGTAATAAATTCTGTATCGTTTGCTCATCCATCGTCGTGGTGGCCGTGACCTTCCTGAAGGTGCGTTGTGGTAGATTTCTCCGCTTTGGTCCAGGTCACAATCACTCTAAAGAAAGCCCAAGTAACAACAATAAAAATAACACGACACAGATTACCCCAATGATGAGCTCGATAACCATGCTCGTTGTTGAACCACCGTTGGCCATACCGTTGGCTTGCTGCCAGTCAGCTTTGCCTTTGTAGTACGCTACATCAAGGAACACGACGCCGGTAAAGGAACCACAACACATCACGCTTGACAGAGCTTCAACTATGGCAGATCCTGTGAATGTTGAGACGATGCTCAACATTATTGAGATACAAATACCGGCAGCAAGAACGATGTAGGCAATTGTTCGGTAGTTTTTTTGGGGGGTGTACTTCAACGGAATATACATCACTTGCTGCGGAACCATACCCATACCCATGGGTTGCGTCTGGGCCTGAATGAACTGTGTTTGAGGAGGGGTCGCCGACATCGGCTGAGGTGAACCGTGGTGAGATGAGAGAGGTTCGTTGGGAGCCAGTGAGGGTGTGGACGTTGAAACCTGTGGTTGTTGTGCCAGACCCTCAGTGAGCGTTTGCTCGCCTTGAATTGGCGAGATCTTGGTTGGGGGCGAGGTTTCGTCCATAGGGTGAACTGGTTGTTTCAATTATCTAACCATTCCTCCTGAATAATCGTTTTCGGATAGGCTTAGAGGGGAATCCAAATATCAGGGGCCTTTGTAGTCGTATTGGAATACAAGGGTAGAATCGAAGTCACCTGTACACAAGGACCCCGGTTGTGCTCCCCACGAGCACATGGGTACCCTTTGCAAACCCCGCAACATCAATATTATCCACCAGGGTTTAATCATAGACCCTTTCCAATTGATGATAAAAGTTACTTCTTTCGATGACTCGCCCCGATGTTATTCAGATTCAGGTGAATACACTCCATCAGGGGCAATTTGTGGTAATTTGTAGAGCGGGTCGGTTACTAAATCGTAAATCAAAATATCCATGCTTTCGAGTAGTTCTTTCGAACAAGGCTCCCACTCATCAGCAATTCCATCACATGTTTCAGTATCGTTGAGAATTCCCATATTGGTTACTTGAGCCCAATAAATGTATTCTCCGGCCATACAACCATACTCGCACGTGGTGTCGGTATAGTGGTACCATGCTTCGTTTGGATAACTTGACGGAACTTCAAGGAACTGCCCTCCTCTTGCAACGTCCATTGCTTCAGTTAAGAGTGAGGAATTCGGCTCTAAACCGAACGCATCGGGATAAATGTGCACATGCCCAGCCATGTTGATCGTGTGCATAATTTCTTCAACTGATGCATCATAACCCCATCGTCCGGTTTGATTTGGGTCGACTTCATCAGAGTAAAGCACTGCTCCTATCCCTTCACCTTCATAGTGCTTCATCATGTAATATTCAGCAGGTGAGCCCTCAGCGTTGAACATGGGGACTGTTGCATTCACTTCAAGAAGCCGATTGTGCAATGCTGTATCATCAACAACTCCGTCCTCATCATTATCGAGTAATTCTGCAAGTACTGTCGCGGCATGAATCATCTGGCTATCGGTAATGCCGGATTCTGCAAAAACACCTAATCCAAACACTTCAATGAATTTATTGAAGCACTGATATGCTGGCTGGTCAATGTTCGGATTATCCTTGATTGTGAACATTGAAGAATTCGAACTGTTTCCTGATCGAGGACCTTCTGTACAATCTAGTAAACTGTGACTCGCTTGCATGCCAAGTCCACCTTCTGAAACTTTGAATGTCATATACAAGTCAAAAGATTCCTTTCCGTAGTCATCAGCATTTGAGACGACCCAGTCTTGAGCATATGAACTCGCATTTCCATCATATGTTGCGTATGAATTCGACCAATGATCTTCTAAATCAAAAGCGGCAGAAGCATACGAAGAGCTCCCGTAATTATCATCATAACAGCCGACAGCCCCTTCATAATCCAGTGCATATTCTGCAATGAACGAATAGATTGCAGAATGAAAAGGATCATCTGGCCATATCAAATCACACGGGTCTGCATCCGCATCTGATGGAATCGGAACAACTTCGTACACACATGAGCCATCCGGAATGTTCGCATAAGAATCATAGTTCAGTGCATTGCTATCAGTGCATCCCCTGATGATAGGGATCAGTTCGGGGTAAACATCGTTTGAAGTGCCGACATTAGGCGCGGGTACTACAAATGAGACCATTATCATTATGAATGTCAAACCAGCATAAATCACCATTCCATTCGTGCGTGAACTGCCTTTCGGTATTACCGCCTGAGTTGTATGATTTGTGTACGGAGCCACGGTGTTCGATTCAATAATTATTGAAGCCGGTGGAGAGCCTAAATTGTTCGTTGATGGGGTGGTTTTTTTTGAGGAAATACCGACGAGACCTACGATAATTAGCAACAACAAACCAAAACTAAAAACGAGCAGCGCAACTAAAAACCAACCAAGGACTTCCCAGCCCTCCAAACCTATTAGGAACGGCAGAATTGGCCATATCCAAGCAGAAGAAATGAACACGGTGAATGCAATAACAAAACCAGTATTCATTTCTGGCTTAGGTTTACTACTTTCTGAAAAGCCAGAACCTAATTTAGAGTTCTCCATAATTCCAAATCAAGGCCATCTGCCTTAATAATTCACCCAGCAATGGAGTTTTCCGAAGGGATGTATAATTGACTTCGGTTCTTGTCAAAGGGGCACCTTGCTCAAGTGTCCTTTCAGTGTCCACTCATACGTTACTCATTAGAAGATATATTCGATTTTTACCTCGATAAGGCCAAATAAGGCGTAGTCTTTGGAAATGTTATGCAAATACGAATACCCTGATTATTGGAGGTGTTCTGTTTGTTGGCGGAATACTGACAATACCTGTTGGAATCGGTCTTTTTTGTGCCCCGATTGGAGCCTTGGTCTTGCTCATTGGATTGGTTATACCTGAATCCCCCTCTCATCAACAGGTAATGTATATTCCACAACACGCCAATCAACAACCTGTCCAATATTATCAACAGCAGGTTCAACAACCCGTTCAACAATATCAACAACCTGTCCAACAACAGCAATATGCACAACAACCGGCTCAACACCAGCAGCAGCCATGGGACCCTTATCAGCAGCCCCCGCAAAATGATTGAAGATTCTAATCAACGGTTCTTGAGGTAGTCTGCACCATACCAAGCCCATTGGTCCATTGTCCAACCTTCAGGTAATCCTTCAGGCGGCAATGGTGGAGCAACTGCCACAGTTGGAGCTGTTGGCATTGTGGGCGCAACAGGCGCAGCAAGTGGAGTGAACGGGACAGGTATCTTTTGGTCAAAGTCAGTGTTGAGGGGGTTTTGCTTTCCTCGACGACTCACAACTCCAAAAGCAACCAATGCCAAACCAACAATTGCAATTCCCGCTATGGCCAAAACCATTGGCAAAGAGGAACTTTCTGCAGCGAACTGCCGAGCAGCATCATTTGGAAACACATCGCCTTCATCTGACCAACCATCGCCGTCAGTGTCAAGACAACCGATTCGGTCTTGATTTGAAGTTCCAGCAACCTCAGGACAGTCATCTGACATATTCGTACCTTGTTGATCGGGATGGCCATCTTCATCGATGTCAGACCAAAAGCGGACATCATCTACGAAAATATCGAGGTTATCTCCCCAGCCATCTCCATCAGAATCTGGGCAACCGAGTTCCTGTTCTGTTGAGGTACCAAATACCCCAGGGCAACTGTCTGGGAGGTTTCCATTTCTTGAATCTCCATACCCATCCATGTCTGCATCAACGTGTTGCGTTGCATCTTCAGGGAACGCATCGCCAGCATCTGACCACCCGTCTCCATCAGTATCGAGGCAACCAAACACATCTTCAGTTGAGGTTCCTTCGATATCCGGGCAAATATCTGCTCGGTATCCAGTCGAAGAATCCCCATAACCATCACCATCTCGGTCGGCATGTTGAGAACTAAAGGTCGGGAAGGCATCAGCACCATCTGTGGCCAACCAGGTAGCATCAGGGTCAGACCAACCATCTCTGTCCGTGTCCAGGCAGCCGATTCGGTCATTCAATGAAATACCAGCCACTGTAGGGCAGTAGTCTCCTTCTAAACCGTCGACTTCATCGCCAAAGCCATCACCATCAAGGTCAGACCATTGAGTAGGTTCTGTAGGGAATTCGTCGACCGAGTCGGCATATCCATCCTCGTCCCAATCATCGCATCCAATGACAGAACCAGCATCGCTCGTGCCAGCATTATCGGGGCAATTATCAATCATGTCTGAGAATCCATCGTTGTCATCATCAAGGTCTTCAGTATCATCTTCGCAACCATCTTGGTCGCCATCATTCGACATGATTGAGAAGAAAGAAGGTGCACTCATTGGACAAAGATCAACTTCTGCTGAGGATTCAGAACATGTCCAAAAGCCATCCATAACAGCAGCATCACAAATCCGGTCATTATCGTCATCGTAATCTTCACCAGCGTCTCTACAACCGTCCATGTCATAGTCAGTAGAGGAAGAAGAGGTCCAAGCAATATCTCCTGTTGCACAGTAATCTACACTATCATCCATGCCATCGTTATCGTCGTCATTATCTTCGGTTAAATCCGCACAACCGTCCATGTCATGGTCAGTCGCCGTTGAAGATATCCAACTTAAATTTCCAAGAGCACAATCATCATCAACATCTAAAACCGCATCATTGTCATCATCCGCATCACAAAGGTCGCCGAATGCATCACCATCGTGGTTGGCTTGTGCAGCGTTCGCAACGAAGGGACAGTTGTCGACTTCGTCACCTACCCCGTCACCATCTTCATCCATGTAGGGGTCGATTCGAATAACTTCGTCACGTCCATTATCGACGTAGTAAAGATGTCCGTTTGGCCCTATTTCTAGACCCATGATCGAAGAAGCTGAAGTCTGAACAGTTTCAACTTCAGATGCACTTTTTCCATCTGAATTCAAATCAAACGCGGTAAGTTTCCCGTTTCCATTTTGAGAGACAAACAATCGGTCACCATCAAGCGCAATACCTGAAGGCCGGTTGAGGCCAGTGGCAAGAACGCCCCATTCGATTCCAGTCATTTCAGAATATTCTTGAAGTGGTTCCAACCGAGTGGAAGAACTCATTATGTTCTGGGAAGAAACCGATGTATCGTCAGTATTGACCCACAGAACACGGTCCGCACCTGCATCAGCAATGTAGAGGATACCTGAGCTTTTATCCAAGACCATGTGGCCCGGGATTCCATAAGCATGGGTGAGTTGTACTTCTGAATACCTTCGAACTATTCCATCGGAGTGGTCATCTTCACCCGTATCGTGGTCTAATTGGAAATCGTAGAACACCAATTCTCCGTAATACCCATCATTGTACCAGTATGCATTGGCAGAATCATGAGCGATTCCTACCCCATATGGAGATTCATGGAGCATGTCAATATGGCTGCCCAAAAGGCCGTTACCGTTGTTTTGATTTTCCACTGCAAAATGGCTTAAGGACGACGGCCACAAAGCCGGGCCCATGAAATTGTTCGCGGCTCCTTGGCCACAGAATGTATTCCTCGTTTCTTGAGCAGAACCCCATTGCCAATCAAACTCGGGGTGATATGCGCCAAACGAAATCGCACTTACTTCTTCAAGGAAATGGTTTCGGTTTGAATCTTTACGATTCTGAGAAGTCTGTGTTTCAAGTCCAGTATCCTCTATAATGGTTATACTGTCTGTATTTCGATTTGCCACCCAGAGTTCGTTTGCTCGACCAGGATGGAATTCTAAATCCCGAGGATCTGAGAGTTCATCTGTCGAATCCGCAATGACGACTTCATCGAAGCCAACACCAAATTGCTCAACCAAAGGCGCTTCCTTCGAGGCTGTAGCATAAGATGGGATTGAAAAGAGTAGAATGCTTAAAAGAAGAATAGCGGCTTGCTTATTCACCATGTGTGTCCCAAAATGCGATAGGCTTTGATACCTTGCCCTTCATAATCATTCTAAAAGAAAAACCCACTCCAATTTATTCCGACGGATTGCCCCTAAGGGTAAATCAAACATTCGAATCTTGGAGCTTGCTCGCCGCCATTGCTTTTGAGAACAGTGGAGGTATGAGCGCCAGCCAGAACATCAGGTAGTATCCAAACGGCAACTGCGGAGCATCATCGTGAGTATCGAGGCCGTAATAAGGCAAACTCGATTTCAGGTGATGAGATGGATGCAGGGGCAATTCTAACAGTGTCCAGCGTGACCAGCGAGAACGACTTTCCCACGCATGTGCAACAGTTCCATGTTCGCCATCCTCGCGCTGCAAGCCGTGATGCTGGAGAAAGTTGACGTATTCAAGAATGAAAATAGCGAACCCTGCTTGAAGAAGAAAACCAGCTAATACGGCTGGATTGAGGATGAAAAGCCCAAGAACGAGCAAACCTTCGACCGCAAGGGATCGTCCCGTATCGACAGGACGTGCCCGCCAAGCACCAATGACTTGCAGAGGTACAGTTCGAAGCACATGGACGTAGAGATTCCGTCCGAACGGCGAAGATGTCGGGTCAACATCTCTCGCCCAATGTTTGTGATGCGTGTGATTATGTTCAGTTGTGAAGTGTAGATACAGTACGCATAACAGGTCGAGGCGAGCAAGCCACCAACTGAAGGAACGAGGACGACGATGGCCCAACTCATGCGCAGTTACAATCCCACTCGCTCCTGATGAAAAACCGATCGAAACAGCGCCTAAAGCCATGAATTGACTCCAGCCAGCCACATGTATTTGCCACAAGAGTATCACAATAGCAATCGGAACAAGAAGCCCATGCAGATGGAGAATAATATCAAAGGCACGCCCTTGGTTTACACGACTGCCAGCGTCATCATTGCCAAAAACAACATCCAAGAGTGGATAGAGGATAAGAAGCAGCACAATTACGCTGCCAGACCACCAGCCACCCATAAGAATTCCAAAGATAGCTACGAGGGGGGTGACTAAACCAAGCAGATGAGGGGCCCAACGTTGCATCTTATCGGGCAATGTTCAACGACTCCCTTTGTAAAGACTAGCCTCCACTATCGAACAAAACACTCAATGGGCCAAACATTTCTAAAAACACCAAAGAAAGATCCTCTTTTCTTTGTCTGTTCAAGAAAACAGCAATCTCCCCCCTTCTACCCGCTGGCACTTGTATCAAACCATTTCAGGCAAGTAAGGTCGATAGAAAGACGGTTGATTCATCATCAAGAACAAGATGGCGAGTTCATGGGCGGGCATCATCTAGGCGAGACTGGTTCTCGGTACTGCCTTGATGAATTGAAGTCCGCCCATTTCAGCCAATTACAACCGAGCTACTGTTTACATGACCGAGCCTCTTTTCTCACAAAAACGGAGGGAATGCAATGAAGACAGCAATTCTTCTCCTTGGTTTTAACCGAGTGGATTATTTCCAACAAACTCTTTCGGCTCTTGAAGCCAATAAAGCTGCCCACGATTGCGATCTCCATGTCTACCTCGACGGCGGAGAAAAAGCACGTCAAAACGACCTTGTCGAATTGGTCAACAACTCCTCTTTCGATGATCCAACCTTTGTTCTTCGCGGGGAGAACTGGGGCATAGGGCGCCATCTTATCGATGCCCGAAGGACATTATTCGACGATCTTTCGTATGATCGAATCATCTTGCTTGAGGATGATATGCTGCTTGCACCGAGTTATATTCAAACGGTGCTCGACCTTTCTGACTGGTCTCAAAACTACTGTGATATTGGGACTGTAATGGCCTATAATATCAACCATGACTCTCCTGAATTACAAACGCAACAAATGCAGCATGCAGTTGCTACAAACCGCCATTTCTGGGGGTATGCCATGACCCGTGAAGTCTGGGACATCATCAAACATATCATCTATGACTTTGAAAAGAAATATTTGTCTAAAAACACCTACAGGGACCGTTCACATTTCAGAATCCGTTGGATGTTTATGCGTTCAATCATGTCTAAAAAACGACACATACGCACGGGGCAGAACCTCATACCCAATTCGTGTTTAACTCCTCCATTCCCTCGAATCCCTCGTAAGTCACCAACAAGCCAAGACGCCATCACGGCACTTGCTCTCTGGCATCACGGGTTTGGACGAATCACGACTCGTGTATCACGTGCGGAATATATTGGTGTGGAGGGGTTTTCGTTCTCTCCGAAACTGTATGCTGATTTTGGTTTTGAAAATCAAAACACACAAGACCTGTCCAAATTCACGGCAGCCGTCACCCGGTATGAATTCACAACACACGATGAACAAGGTAACGCTCTCAGGCCTCGGCCGTACGAATGATTTGGTTACGATGTCATACAATGTGGGCGTAGTAGGTTGTGGCCGTTGGGGCACAAAACATCTCGAAACACTTGCACAATTGAAAAGTCAAGGATTTATTGACAGAATATATGCTTGCGACATCAAAGCTCGTCGTCTGGATTCAATACATCCGTCAATTGACGGGGTGTTTCAAAACTGGATGGAAATGCATGAGGCCGTTAAACTGGATCTTATTTCTATTGCGACTCCAAACTCAACCCATCCTCTTCTTGGAATCGCCATGTTGCAACAAGGGCTCAATGTTCTGGTCGAGAAACCCCTCGGGGAATCTTTCGACGAGGTCAAACTTCTATGTGATGCAGCTCAAAAAAGCACGGGCACTCTCCATTCTGGATATCTTTTACGCTATCATCCCGGAATAGAATATGCTACGCAACTCATCAAAAGTCATGCCATCGGGCAAGTCAAATCAATTCGGTTCACGAAATATTCTTCACGCCAGAAACCAGCAAACGGCAATGTGATTGAGAATTTAGCATCGCATGCATTTGCTCTACTCCCCTCACTTCTTGTTTCCGAATCTTCTCCTCTTTTTTCTGTCGCGATAGCGCTTGAAAACAATAGGCCTGTGCCCATGTCTCTCGCATCCCGGGCGCAATTTCACATGACGTATTCAGGCCAAGGACTTCGGCCACCCACTGATGTGGAAGTACACGTTGGCTGGGGGCAAGCAGATATGAATCGCCTTACAATTGAGGGGACGAAACAACACATACGCCTTGATTTTAGAGAACATAAATCAATAGAATTCGGTTCGCAAAGAACAGGATATAGAACTCTACAAACGCTCCATTCAACCCCCCCACTCGAAGCACAATACAAACACATTCTTTCAAACAACAACTCGGCACTCGAAAGCATCGAAGACCACCTTCGAACCGCAACTTTGCTGGACAAAGCAACATCACTTGCCCACCAACATCACCTTCAGAACGTAGAGAATTGAAACCTCCTCTTGCGAGTCTTCAAGAATCAAAGGCGCTTCGCCAATGACATGGGCCTTTCCTTTGTGACCGTTCAACGCATGTTCCTCGGAAGTTTTCTTGCCTCTTTCCTTACATGGATTCTCCAAGGCAACCTCATGGATGCCACACTGACCTTCATCGGGCTATCGGCACTCACAGGAATGGCCTGGGGCTTGTCTGAAAAGGAGATTACTTTCGGAGCACTTGGCCTAAATGCAGAAGGTATTCTGGTCATTTTCAGCTTCCTCGCATCGATTGCTATTTTTGCTCAGATTTGCATCGGCGTATTTGATTTCCCAACTGTGGGTTCCTACGGGCTATCGCTGTTTTTCATCGGCTCTTTTTGGTGGACTGCCGCACTTATTCAACCAAAAACAAACTGATTCACACTCTTGCCTTCGATGCGAAGGGTGAAATGCTCCTCGTACCGACGATGGCCGATTGCAATGGCTAAGTTCGGCGACCACCCCCCCCTCCCTCTACCAATCGAAGCTTTGTTGATGGAACAGGTTCACACCGTATTTCTCAAGGCCGATTGCCCTCCTCGAGTCAAACAAGGTTCGATCGGAGACCTTCGGTTAATCGAGGTTGAATCCGAGCAAAATTGGGATACGCTACGAATGGAGGCGTTACAAGAAGAACTGGGAGATCTCGTGGACGAAAACCGTCATCGAAGTGATTGTTTTCTTGAAATTGACCGTACTGGATGTAAAGTGATTCAACTCGGAGATTTGCGAATTGCTTGTGCATGGCCTCCTTTTGCGGATGCTCGAGAAATTACCATTGTCCGACCTGTAGCCAAACTTTCTCTCAATGAATATGAGTTGGACGAGCGCCTCATTGCACGTTTAGCAGACCATCATCGCGGTGTTTTCATTTGTGGACGCCCAGGTTCTGGAAAAACGACACTTGCTCAAGCGATTGCAGAATACCTCGACACCGAAATCGGTGCAATGGTCAAGACCATGGAAGCACCCCGTGACCTGCAACTCGCAGATCGAATCACTCAATACGCACCACTCGAGGGCGACCTTGAGAAAACAGCAGAAATCATCTTCCTTGTCCGTCCAGACTTCGTTATTTTCGATGAAGTACGCCGTACCCGTGATTTCGAAATATTTGCTGATGTTCGCCTTGCAGGAGTTGGACTTCTCGGCGTTACGCACGCTAACTCCGCACTTGAAGCAATTCAGCGCCTGATTGGAAAAGTTGAATTGGGCCTTGTAAGCCAAGTGCTTGATACGATCATTCACGTTGAAGCAGGTCAAATTCAACAAGTCCTTGAATTACGAATGACGGTAAAACCTCCAACAGGAATGCAAGAAGAACTTGCTCGGCCAGTCATCGAAGTCGTTGAATTCCCTAGCGGGAAAATCACTCACGAAATGTTTGCATTTGGTTCTGAAATTGCTGTTGTGCCTGTTGAAGGGCGCACTGCTGGCGCAGTATCACCACTCAAATCTCTTGCTCGAGATCAACTGGTCCACATCATCCAACAATGGGTTGGCGTTCAATGCCAAGTACAATTCAAAGGTGAAACCAGTGCGACAATTTACGCACCCCAAAACATGATTTCGACCCTTATTGGCAAAGGTGGGGAAAACGTCCGTCAACTCCAAGAAGAATTAGGAGGCATGCATCTCAATATCGAATCGTTTGAAGACATGCCCGAAGGCCTTCGCGCCCCTAAAGATAACAATTGGGAAGACGAATCTGACCGCCGTAGTAAAGACAGCCGGTCGTGGGAAAACCAATCGCGTGGCTCTAAACCGCGCAAGGGCAAAAAGAATCGAAGATAGAACCATTTTCTTTGATCTTTCACAAACCCCTCAACCGCGGCATCTCGCGTTTTTTTCAAAATACCTAGGCAAGAGAAAGGGTTCATCTATACGCTTCACCGCCGCTTGAAGTGATGGCTCAACGTAACGACGGCTCAGGGCGCGCACCGGTTGCGATTGTCCGTCCAACCACTTCGGTGACAAGTGGGCCTGCTGTCACTCAAAAACTGGTGAATGCCTCAGTTGCCTTCGGCAATCTTCTCAAAGGAACATTTGGCCCAAATGGTCTTGACAAAATGATGTACAAAACCAGTGGAGAGACAGCTGTAACCAACGACGGGGCAAAAATAGTTGCAGAACTCTTAGTCAAACACCCAGCGGCTAAAGCCTTTGTACAACTCGCAGAGTCTCAAGAAAATGCTTGTGGCGATGGCGTGACTGGTTGTCTGATTCTCGCCAGTGAACTTATGCGTGAAGCAGGGCGCCTTTTAGAAAAAGGACTCCATCCACTCTTGGCGGTTAAAGGCTATCAAGCAGCCCTTGAAACAACACTCAAGGTGTTGGACCAACGTGTTGAGCGCATATCCCCCACCGATATCGACCGACTTATTTTGGTCGCCAAAACCTCAATGACAGGAACTGCTGCAGAATCTGGTAGCGAACATCTCGCACGCTGCATTGTCGATGCAGCCCAAACCGTCGCTGGAGAAAGTAACGGGGTACTCCATGTCCGAACCGAAGATGTCCGAATGACAAAGCGCGGCGAAGGAACTCTTTCTGACACCTCACTCTTGCAAGGATTGGTTCTAGAACGCCGGTTTGAACTCGATCGGATGCCAAGACATCTCCCCGCAGGTAGGGTTGCCGTTCTTTCCTGCCCTATCGCCCTTGAGCAAAGTACCCGGGAGGCTGAAATTGAAATCTCAACTCCGGATGAATGGGTCGCCTTCATGGAAGCAGAGGAACGCATCCTCGAAAAGAAATCACTTCAAATTCTTGAAAGTGGAGCAACTATTGTTGTTTGTGCTGAAGAAATTGACCCACGCGCCCTCCACCGCTTCGTCGATGCCGGGTTGTTCGTTCTCGCTGGTTTTGAGCGAGCGGGCGCTGAAGATGTCGCAAAGGCTTCTGGTGCACAACTCGTTGACCACCTCGATGACCTCACAGCATCAACTCTCGGTACTTTTGAATCAATGAATGTTGAAATCTTTGAAGGCGATGACGCCCGAAGAGAACGCATCCACCTCGATTTCGGTAAGAAATCGGGACTTGCTACCGTTGATGTCGGGGGCGGCGATGGAGTTGCAACTGAAGAAATCATACGAGGGTTGTATGATGCATTATGCTCGGTAACAAGCGCAATGGAAACAGGCGAGGTTCTACTGGGTGGCGGAAGTCTGCATATCGCTGCCAGTCTGGCGATCAAAGATGCTGCTGAACAACACGGTGGCCGGGAACGTTTGGCTATGGAAGCATTCGCTCGTGCACTTGAGGCCATTCCATCGGTTCTGATTTCAAACTCTGGTAACGACCAACTCGATTGTTTACTCGAACTCCGATCTCAACACCGCCAAGGCAATTCGAGTTTCGGCGTAGCTGAAACCGGTCTTTGTAAGCCTATTGACCAAGCATGGGGAAGTGCAGAAACACTGGCTCATGGATTGGAAGCGGCTTGTGAAACGGCCTGCGGCCTCTTGCGAGTTGACCAAGTCATCTCAGCCCGCGGCGATTAATCCGGCAGAAAATCCAATTTTCTGCGGCGCTATGTTCAATATCATCGGACAAATGCATTCGATAACGGGAATCTTCGATGAGCGCAACCTCAACCCCGCAACCACGTGCCTTGCTCAGCGTTTATGACAAAACAGGTATTGTAGAATTCGCTACCTCTTTGTCACAACACGGCTTCCAACTCGTATCGACTGGAGGAACTGCTCGTACTCTTCGTGCAGCAGGTCTCGACGTTATCGGCGTTTCCGAAGTAACTGGGCACCCTGAGATTTTTGATGGGCGCGTCAAATCACTTCATCCTGCAATTCATGGACCACTTCTTGCTCGCCTTGAATCTGAAGAGGATTTGAAGGGTTTAGCAGAACTGGGCTATCCTCCGATTCAACTTGTGGCATGCAACCTCTATCCTTTTTCGGCAGCAGCAGCCCAACAACCGCCTTTAGAAGATCCAGCTCTCCTCGAAATGATTGATATCGGTGGGCCAACGATGGTTCGCGCCTCAGCGAAAAATCATCGCAATGTCATTATTGCTTGTAATCCAACACGGTACGATGAGATCGTATCTGCGCTCAATTCTGCATCTGATGTCAAATCGATTGGAATGGATTTACGGCGTAGCCTCGCCTTGGACGCATATGAGCACACTGCTGCCTATGATTCAGCCATTGCAGACGAACTTCATGCTCGCTGGATTGGCCGCCCTGAACTGAGTGATGTTACCGCCGAACAGACAGAACGCCTCCCATCCACCCTTCTGGCATCTGCTGTCAAAACTCATGCGCTGCGATACGGTGAAAACAGCCACCAAGCCGCAGCATTGTATACTGACCCACGTGAGTTTGGCAACCATTCAACACTTGTAACTGCACATGTCGAGGGTGAAAAAGACATGTCGTACAACAATTATTCGGATGCAGACGCTACACTTCGCCTCTGCCGCGCTCTTTCGACCGATGAATGGCCAAACACCCCACACGTTTGCGTCATTGTCAAGCACAACAATCCCTGTGGAGCGGCCCTTGGTGCGACTCAAAAAGAAGCGTATGAAGCGGCATTAGCAAGCGATCCGGAATCTGCATTTGGATCCATTATCTGTTTCAATGAACCACTTGAAGCCGACACGGCCAAAGCAATGGAATCGCTCTTTATCGAAGTTCTTATGGCTCCAGCATACAACGCTGATGCTAAAGGAATCGTCATGCAAAAGAAAAACCGGCGAATCCTCACTATCGAATCTCCTGGAAACCGCTTGGCGTCTCTTGAGCGAATTCTTGTTCGTAAACCAATCGAAGGAGGGTGGCTTGTTCAAACCGAAGAACCACCCGTTATTGACTGGGACAAGGCAAAGGTCGTTACGAAGAAGTCACCAAGTGAAGATGAAATAGCAAGTATGAAATTTGCAGTTCGCATTTGTGAACAAGTGAAGTCCAACGCTATCGTAATGGTTCAAGGAACCGCTACTGTCGGTATTGGACCGGGTCAGACCAGTCGAGTAGAAGCAGTCCGAATCGCCGCCCGTCGAGCAGGTGAGCGTGCAAAAGGTTGCGTTCTTGCATCTGATGCTTTCTTCCCGTTCAAAGACGGTCTTGAGCAGGCAGCTGATGCTGGAGCAGCATCAATTGTTCAACCAGGTGGTTCGATTCGGGACCAAGAAGTCATCGATGCTGCTGATGAACGAGGTCTTTCGATGTTGTTCACGGGACATCGACTTTTCCGGCATTGAACGCTTATTTCGGAAATATGCCCCGATTGTTTAAGTCGAGAACCGTGTGGCTTCAAGTATGAGTCATCTCAAGGATATTCAAAAATCATATTTTCAACATCTCATTGGAGCATGGAGGATGGCTTTTTGGTTCGGACTGGGAAGCATTCGACTCATCATTCACGGTCTGCTTCCAAATTTTGATACAGAAGCAGGACATTCAACAGTTGAGAAGTACGAAGGACCAACAACTGAAGACTAAGCAGTGGTCGGAACTTTCCAACCGACCCACCACACGCCGATGATGGCGACGGTAGCAATGAGCGTCTGGCCGAAACCAGGATCTCCCGCTTTGGTGATTGCCCAAATCGAGGCGGTTGACGCGATACAAATAATGCCTGCAATAACCACTTTAGAGTGGAACGGCAAAGATTTCCCCGTCCGATAATATTCTAAAAGTCCAGAACCAAATATTCGATTGGTAAGCAACCATTTGAACATTTTTTGACTTGAGCGAGCATAGCAATACGCCGAAAGTACCAGCCAAGAGGTTGTTGGCCAACCTGGCACGAATATCCCGATTACGGCGAAGAGAACCGCAATGCTTCCAATAATAATCCATATACCTCGGACAAAGGGGTTGCGCGAAGGTTTGTGTTCACCAAGAACCCGTTGAATAATCTCTTCTTCAGTTAAATGAAGGAACGGGTTTGCTGAAACTCCAACGCCTTCTTCAGCGTTTGCCGAAGAATTTGATGCGACCATTTCAGCCATGCTCCTCGCTCAACCGTACGGAGGGACCCTCAAAAAGTGATGGGCGCGCTTTTCCGAAGGGCTCAAGACATTTACACGATAGCCCATGATATGACCAACGGGATGGGTCCACTTCGAACGGGTTCCGCGTCGGACCCTATTCGTTGTGCAATTCTGATTTCAGGATCAGGCTCTGGAATGCAAGCGATGGTCACTCACCAACAAACACATCTTGATTGTGGGCATCGCACTGTGCTGGTAATTTCAGATAATCCAGAGGCAACCGGCCTCATGAAAGCCGAACAACTTGGGATACAAGCGCATTGTATTGCATTGCCTGAAGAGGCAGATCGTACCCTTCGTCGCCATCTTCACGAACAGCAAATACTCTCCCTCATACAAGAGCATCAAATTGAACTGATTCTTCTCAGCGGCTATATGCGCCTTGTATCGGCGGATTTTGTCGACCATTGGACTCCTCGCATCATCAACATCCACCCCTCCCTTCTCCCCGCATTTCCGGGAGCACATGCACATCGTGACGTGCTTGCTGCTGGCGTTGAAGTGTCGGGCTGTACAGTTCACTATGTCGATGCAGGAATGGACTCCGGTGAAATTCTTGGGCAACGTCGAGTCCCAGTCTTCCCAGGCGACGAAGAATCGTCTCTTGCAGACCGGGTAAAAATCGAGGAACATCAATTGTATCCCGAAATCATTGATCGAATCGTTTCGTAATTCGAACTCAATCAAGAGGCGTGTTGAAATTTTTCATTTGAACAGCGAGCTCGCCAAGTTCAAGAGATCGAAAACTCGAAAACAGGGAGGAAATTCTCCCTTCAGACGAATTCAATTCCCATTCTGGTGGGCAATGGGCAAGCAATGGCTGGCGAACTCCATCTTGGTCCAACGGAACTCCTCCCCCGCAGGTTAACAAGAACTCCATTCCTTCGCGCTCTAATTGAAACGAGTCGCATGAAATGAATTGAATCGCCCCTTCGACTTTCTCGAATACCCACTCCAATATTTCGGACAAGGAGGTGCATGAAGGCGGGTCTGGCCATGTTTCTCCCTCAAACATTGATTGGCGGGACACATCACCGCAGAGGGTAATGATTCGCTCAACACCACATTGGATGGCGAGTAAACGTAAACGCTCGACACCCCCTTCCATCTTTGCTTTATCTTGACCCATCCGGCGACTTTTTCCGCCTGCGAGTAGTACCACGGTTACCATTCAATCACCTCACGTGAGGTCTTCAAGCCCATCCAATGCCGACTCTAGTTCTGCTAAGAGACCCCTTACGCGGTCGAGTAATGCTTTACGTTCTCGACTCGAACGTGCTTCAGGTAACCACTCCAGTAAACGACGAACATCCTGTGCATCACGTGCAACCGTCCATTGAAGCACAGCCTCAAGCACCGGGTCATCTGTGGGGAGAAATCGTTCACTCATACACACACGGCGTCCGAGCAAGGGCTTCAATTCTCCTGTGAAAGGATACGGTTTCGAATCCTTTCAAACAATTCTCCACCCGCAGGGGCGGTCGATACAAGACCGCGAATTTCGCCAACACCATCTTTTCTTAATGAGAGAAACAACACAGCAACCTGATGCCAAAGTTTGCTCTGCCCAGCCATTGCAATTAGCCACGCATCATCGGGAACTTCATGCCCTCCTCGAATCAATTCTTCACTGATTTCAAGTAAAGCGCCCAAGGGTTCTTGTTTTTTGAAGAGATGAATAAACGCCATCCACGACGATTCTCCTAACTCTTCTTCCGACATATTCGCAAGTAAAAGTCCAGCCAAGACAAGGTCTTCTTGCCCGTGACGCTTCCAAAGTGAAGGAATCAGTTTTGCGACGCGGCGAGTATTCCCTTCACCGCTTGTAAGAATCCAAGATGCAATATCACGCATTTCGGGATTTGGGCAACCACAGTGAAACGCATATCCTCCGGAATGCGCCAATAAGTCAGTCGATGGTTTCGTCATCATGCCAGGAACGCCAGAGTCGTAGGCACCTTTGAGAAACTTCAACATTTTACGATGAGATCGTAGCAGTTTTGGTCGGGGCTCACCAAGGTAAAGCGCCAATTTTTCATTCAATTCGACCACCATCGGAGGTCTTCTTTCGAACGGTATCAAAAATATCGCCGACAAGTCCTACCGAATCGCGGAGAGTAAGGAGCATTTTGTCGACAACACTTGGGTCCTCGAACTTTTCTTTAACAATTTCGCGCAACAACGTCTCAATGCTTCGATGTTCATCATCATCGATTTCAAATACGGAGCGCAAATGGGCAAGGACTCGAAATTCATCACGCGAGAGGGAGGCATTAACAATAGCGACTTCAAACACTTTAGTATAGATCTCACGAGCTTCTTCCATTGATACAAGTTCGCCTGGTTCAGTTTCTGTATTGTTCTGAATGGCTTTGTAAATGAGTGCAGGTTGTTCTTCTGTCAACTCTAGCGCACTGGCGAGTTTGATGGTGAGGCGCTTCTCTTCTCTCGTGAGTCGACCATCGGCGAGCATGACTTCGACAGTGCTTCGAAATACATCCAAGTTTCGAGAATTGGAGGTCGTCACGCGTAATGGGAAGACGCCTCTGTTCTTCAAACTCTTGTATGGCAAATAAAGAGATTAAGCCCGAAAACCGTAAGAGGATTCAAAAGGAGCCGACAGGTGGGGTAACCATCCACCTCCCTTTCACGCAGTGTGAATTCATTCACTCTTGCAGCAAATGAGCGATTGGCTCCGGCCAATCATCTTGCAATGGGATGTCGATAGAAGGAGAAATTAAAATGGCTCGAAAACCACACACAGGAGGGCGCCCAGGCGGCTCCAAGCAAGGCAAGGCAATGAAATATCAAATCCGTGCCGATATTAAAGTAAATGGAACAGTCCAACGAAAAGACATCATTGGCGCGATCATGGGGCAAACAGAAGGTTTGCTCGGAGACGAACTGGAATTGCGTAAATTACAACGCACAGCTCGTATCGGACACGTTGATGTAGAAATCGAATCGAAAGGCGGAAAAGTGCATGGACTCATCTTGATTCCAAGCAGTTTGGACAACGTTGAAACAGCAATCATCGCTTCAGCGCTCGAAACAATTGACCGAATTGGACCATGCAGTTCAATCATCACAGTTGTCGAAATCCAAGACATCCGTGCATCGAAGCGCACTGCAGTTGTTGACCGCGCAAAAGAACTGTTGCTCACCATGGTTAATTCCGGCGAAGCAGCATCAAAGACAATTATCGAAGAAGTTCGCTCAGTGATGACCACTGGAACCGCAACTGTGTTCCACGGACTCACCTGTGGACCGAATATCGAATCTTCTTCATCATTAATTATTGTTGAAGGCCGAAACGATGTTCGCAATCTTTTGAATTGTGGCGTCAAGAACGCCATCAGTGCCGATGGCGCTGGGACAATTAAACAGGAACTTATCGATCTTGCCAATGGCAAGGAAACCGTCATTCTTGCAATTGATGGTGACCGAGGCGGCGAAATGTTGTTCAGTCAGTTGATGGAAACTTTGAAAGTCGATTTCGTTGCTCAAGCACCGGTTGGCCAAGAATGGGAGTTGCTCCCTCAAAAGACAGTCACAAAGTGCCTTTCAATGAAGGTTGAAGCAAAGAAATTCGCTCACACACTTGGCAAGAAGCAAGCCGAAGACGATGAAAAAGCAGGCGTTGAAGATAAAAATTGGTCAGAAGGAATGGAAGAAGTTTACGAAGCACCGGAAGCTCCTGCAGAAGTCCAAGAAATGTTCGACCACCTCGATAACCTTGACAAAAACAAGGCTGTCTTCATCATGGTTGACGGGACAGTTTCGGAACCAGTCGGTCCTGCAACACTCTCGAAAGCAGCAGGAAGTGCAGACGGCGCAGTTGCAATTGTATTCAATGGACCATTGAGCGACCGAACCCTTGAGATTGCATCCGAATCCGCTATCGCAACAGTCATTGGTACCAAAGCAGGCAAAGGATATGCAGAACGCGAAGATGTTCAATCCTGGTTAGCTGAACTCCACCGTTGAATACGACGACTTCATCTAATGGTTCAACTCTCGTCTCTTTTATGGGCGAAGGCGAATCTACCGAGTGGCCAGACGACAACACAGACCCTTTCGATGATGTGGAGTCAGAAGATACTCCATCGCTAGAAAAGAAATCTGAAGGTCTAGTAAAGCCCGAAGATGAATTCAAAGCAGCAGTCGAAGAAAGCGAAGACTCCGGAGAAGATCTAGAAGAGAATTTTGAAGCAACCGATGAAACGAGCGAATGGAGTCTGCCAATTCGAGCAGCCCCACTTCTCCAACAATTTCATAATGAAAAGGTAACAGAATATCCCCTTCAGCAATCAGACGATGGTCGAAAAGCCACATCCCTTGTTCTTGACGACGACTTGCTCCGAATTATCGAATCAAGACTCGATGATGACGGGCAACGCAGATTGAAAGTATCCCTTTCAATGAGAAGAGAAATCACTGGTTTCAAACACCAACATAATGAATTGATGCATAATCATCAGTTTCTTTGGTTGGGCATGTTTATTTCTGGAATCGTACTTTTGCTCTTACCTCCAACCATCATCAACTTTATTGGTGTTATTTTAGTTACCTTCAGCATATGGTGTGGCTCTCTCATGCATCTTGAAACACACCGGCTTGAGTTTTCTAATTCAGGTGGAGTCCATGTGCACACCTTGCATGGTTACGGCACGAATCGCCCCTTTTTCCGAGCCAGTATGGCTTTGCTTGGTTCAGAAATGGCAGGTTTATTGAGAAATGGAGTACTTGAAACTGAAACTCTCGACCAACTCCACCTTTCTCTAGCAACGCCAGCCCCAGTCCCAGTCCCAGTCCCAGCCCCGACTCCAATGCCCACCCAAACCCCCCAAGCACCCACCCAGCCACAAATATTGGTTTCGCCCATCTCAATACCGCCTCCACCAATGAAAATTCCAGCACC
>Ga0209091_10001341_pt1 | contig 21703 bp, 23 predicted proteins | sample ArcticOcean_MG_C_6_FD_187438 | JGI IMG/M metagenome (GOLD analysis project Ga0209091, IMG submission 187438) | Marine microbial communities from western Arctic Ocean - ArcticOcean_MG_CB8_128 (SPAdes) (version 2) | ecosystem: Environmental > Aquatic > Marine > Oceanic | place: Arctic Ocean...
TAATGCCTGAGAGATCGCGAGGGCCTCATCCATGTCCAGTGAATCGGAGTATTTCTTAATCCACGCAGACCTTGCCATGGCTTGAAGCTCCATCGCCTCAGGGCCAGAGTCCCAACCGCCCTTGGCTTGTCCACTAGAATCACCAGGATGGGGCTTATCAGCGTCATAAACCAGTTTGTACCTCTTGTGGGAGTGTTCTGGGAGAGTCTTCTCGAATGATCTTGCGGTGTGAAGGGCGAGGAGTGGAGGAAGTACGCATGTCGTTGCACATAGGAAGTAGAGTATGCCCCCAAAACCATCACCCCATGATAATGAAATTAGGCGATATGGGCCAAATACCATCATGGTGAATATCAGAAATATTGTTGATCCAACTATGACCCATATCCTAGGCGCCCTGTGGAAAGCAAGGAATGAGAACGTCAGCCCAAGCCCACGCCACCTAATTAACTTCAATATTACAAATCCTATGAATAAGACAATGAATAGGATAACTCCCTTCTCTGCAGAATTCATGCCCCTATCAAAGGTATTAGGTATGTATAGGTATGGAAGTATGAATCAATGGGCTATCAGTGGGACGAGTTAGACGCTACCCATCCGATTGCTCCTGAGCCGATGGGGGACCCATTGAATAATTGAGATTCTATAATTCAAGAATTATTATTTTCTACCCATTTGAATAGATTTTTCAGAACAGGCCCTAATGACTTCCCTTTTTTAGACAGTGAATATTCAACTCTCGCTGGCACTTCTGCAAATACTTCTCTTGAGATCAGTTCTGTCTCAACAAAATCTTCTAATCTCCTACTTAATGTTGTAGCAGTAATTGATAATTCTCGTTTTAATTCATTAAATCTTACAGGCCGATTTTGGCTGCTCAAGAAATATAATAATTCTAATACATGGGATTTCCCTAGCAAATTAATAATTTCTTTACTGTTAGTTTGAAGACAAATAGGTTTCACTTTGGTCATTGGTTGCATAGTTGTACCAAGTAATTTAACTATATCAACTTACAAGTATCATACACGATACTAAAGTTTCAAAATAGGAACTTTTCGATATTAATACTCCACCCCTCTGGGACAATCATGAGTAAATGTGGTTGCGGAAGATCTCCAACAGGAATGTGCAAGGGATGGCATGGATTAACCGAAGAAGAATATGTTGCAAAGAAGAAACTGTTTGGTGAAGAAAATGGTGAATAAATTGTCGAAGAATTGGAATAATATTCTACGTTGGATTCATCTAATATTCGGTTTTTGTTTTTCTATTTATTTTGGAGCTATAACTTTCAATAATGATATAAATTTTTGGGATGATGAACCATGGGTGACAATGGCAATGGGGACTGTAGTCTTAGGTATTGTATTCTGGACAGGGATAATTAAATGGCAACTACCACGAATAAAAAAATGGAATCGTAACCGAAATAAAAATAGATAATAATGGGTTTGTGCTAGACCCATGAGTTAGCAATTACTGAATTAATGGGTTTGCAGTCCGCCCTTTCATAGGCTAGGCTATCGAAGGACGGACTGAAAGCCCTTTGAAATTATAAATCCGTTTCAATGGGTATTCGGATAGACCCTATTCATTCGCCCATCCTGCTGCTGCATAGATAATCAACGCTATTCCTGCAACAATCAAAGCGGGCCAACCAAAGAAGATTACTGCAATTAATGCTATTCCTGCAACAATACCAGCAATTACTTTCACAACAGGATAATGAATATCTTCGGCAGAACGGAACCATGACCAGGGTCTCGCCAAAGCGATAAGCCCACATGGGAAAAGCAAGAGAGAGATCCACTTACTCATAACCGCTCCCGTCCATAGGGATTCACAGGTATTGTTGCATGTTCCACCAGAGAATCCTAATCCCGACCCTAATGACATGAGTATCGAAATGAATCCCAAGAGCACCATGAGTGCGAGCATCACAATGCTACCAATAATCACGAAGAAACCAACCATTTGCCCCGTATCACCTTCAGATTTTTCGATGATGATTTTCTCTCGTACATATGACACAGAACCTCCACCAATCGTAGAGGGCACGACCGTACTCTGCGAATCGCTCGCAAGCGGAACTGTAGTTTGTTGGAAATCACCCGGATTTTGAGCCAAGAAAACAGTCTTTTGAGTCTTAGTTCCCAAAGCAAATGCAAACCAAACGATTGAAATCAAACACATTAAAATCGAGATTAAACCTATGCAACAAAAAGTCTGAGCAACACCAGGATTAACCGTATCCCCCTCATCATATTTCATATTGGCAAGAACATTTACTGCCACATAAATGAGAATGGCGATGCCAGCGAGAATTACGGGTCCAGCGAACTTCTTCCAGTTCATTCACTCTATGCAACACTGCATCAATCTTCAATGATGCGCCGTTTCAGAGGGTACCCTTCCGCTCAGAGGCGATTGGATAATTGAATACAATTATAATTGATGCCGTAGAAAGAAAAATAGCCTAAGTATATACGTGAAGCGATATGGATAACTTTTCGAGGAAAGAAGGGGGCGATTCCGTGCCCATCCAGGATAGGAAATATAAAAAACAAATTATTTGGTTTTTAATTGGATTCCTTTTTGTCCCTCTATCGTGCATCACCGTTGCTATTATTGGATTTATTATTTCAGGATTATTAGATAATTACATAATTTCATATTTCATACTTTTAATAGTAATTCCGATGATTTACATAACTGGCATTATCTGGGGGTTTACAAAAAATGGACCTGAAGGATTTGCTCTTGGAATTTTGATTTCTATTAGTTATACTCATCTGATTTATTTTTTATTATTTTGGGGATTCCCATCCGCTGGATCTGGAGGGACTTGGAATTGAATACTTGCCGTATTTCACCTCTTTAAATGCCTAGCGATAAATTAGATAATCTGAGCTTAGTATAATCGATTAACAGACAAATTAAAGGGTTTTTGCTTAGGCCCATGCGATTGATATTTCTGAAACATAGAGCTTTCAGTGGGTCGAATTAGAGGCTAGCCTCTGAAAGGGCCCACTGATAGCCCATTAATTCGACAATAACAATCTGATGGGCCTAAGTAGACACCATTGATTTGAGATAACTAATTTGAGCAGAGTTCAACTGTATCAAAAAAAAGACCCAATCTGCTTATATTAACTACCCTTATCTAACAGCCATGAAGAGCAAAGCTGTAGCGCTAGTGATACTGATGATTGCATCCATTCTTGCTGGATGTACAACCTCTGATGAAATCGAGGCAAACAACCAAGACACACGAATCTATGATTTGGAATCATCACAGTTAGATTTAGCACTTGCATTGTCAGAACAAAAGCAAACTAATACCGATTTATCAGTATCAATATCACAAATTGAGGCTATAAACATGCAAGCAATACGATCTTTAGATGAAGATTATCAACAATCATTTTCTGATTTAGAGGCGAGTTATATTGATGCAATGGGGGCACTAATATTAGCTAATATTCAGACTCTTGAAGATATCAACGAAACAAATGCAGCAGCTTTTGATGATTTATTATTATCTTTAAACTCGTTGCAGACTAATTTGCAGAATAGTAAATCATCAATAGATCAAATTTCTTTAATTGTCGACGATTTAGATAATCAAGATGGAATTAATATGTCAGAAATTGATGCATTACAACAATCGTTACAAAATCTTCAGTCGAGTCTTCAATCTTCAATTTCAGACTTAGAAAATAGACTTAATAACACCAGAGCAATGAATGATTTTTCTTACCTAGATTTCAAAGATGCGGAACTCTTCAATTTCAATAATGGTTTAGGAGTAGTAATGGATCCACCAATTTTTGATTTTGCAAACTTGATGAATGCGACTTTAACATATTCCAACTTTTCCGACGCTAGTTTTGTTAACGCTAATTTAGCCGGTGCAGAGGGCCTGTTCTCTACATTCCATCGTACCGATTTTACTCGGGCCGCAATGGGTAATGGTCTATGGAGGCAAAGCGATTTCAGCAATGCAATATTCGTTCAGAGTAATCTTGCTTATACCGAATTCAGATGGAGCGATATGTCAGGCGCCAACCTAACTAATGCAGTGATGTATGGCGGAGGAAATTGGATGGGTGTCGATCTTTCATATGCCAATCTGACAAATGCGATGATGTATGACTTAGATCTCACAGGTGCCAATTTAACTGGAGCTGATTTGACTGGAGCCGACCTCGCTTATCTAGGTCCATCTTATGGTCCTGCAATAATTACAGGCGTCATGTGGGATTGGGCGATTTGCCCGGATGGCACAACAGCACAATCTCATGGACAGACATGTGCAAATAACCTCTAAAATGAGGGCTGTGAAGGTATAGCATGAGTCGAACGATATCTCTTCTATTTTGCTTGACTATATTGCTGAGTTTAGCGAGTTTCAATTCCGCTGCAGAAGAGGCAGATAGTGATGGAGATGGATGGATTGATTATTTTGAAGAGGCATGTGATACAGACCCGTTAGATTCTGAATCAATACCAAAAGACTCTGATTCATCTGGTATATGTGATGAACTTGATATTGATGATGATAACGATGGATGGATGGATAGTATTGAGAATATTTGCGGAACTGATTCTTTGAATCCAGAATCGATACCAAATGACCTAGATGATGATGGCATATGTGATTCATTAGACAAAGATACTGACAACGATAATTGGAGTGATTTTGATGAGATAATGTGCCAAACATCTCCGATTGACAATAATAGTTACCCATTAGATATAGATGAAGATGGCAAATGTGATTTATTAATTATCAAAACGCCAGTTGAATATGAACCCATACAAAATAATGATTTCTTAGAAAATGAAGATCTACAAATATTGGCTTTAAGTTCAGCATTAATCATTTCAACTGGCACAGTATTTACAATTGAGCCTGTAAGATGGGCAGTATCTAGAAAAGCGTGGTTGAGCTTTCTATTACTAATTGGAATTGTCAAAAAAACACAGCATGGTGACTTCCAAAGAGGGCGCCTATATGGGTACATTGAGAGTAATCCAGGAATTCACCTTTCTGCATTAACAAGGCTTTCCAATCTAGGGAATAATCAATCAACATACCACCTAGATATTTTAGAGAAAGAAGGTATGGTCTGGTCGAGGATGGAAGGGAGATTACTAGTATTTTTTGCAGATACAGTATCTAAGAAGTCTGAAATAACAAGTCCACTTTTAGATATTAATTTCAGTAAGAATTCAATAAAAAAATCTATATTAATGTATTTGAATCAAGCAGAATTGATGGATCTTAAAGGCCATAATGGTTTAGAATTAGCCAAAGAAATTGGAGTGTCTTCTCAAGTGCTATCGTATCATATCCGTTCATTGATTAAATGGGAAATGGTCGAAAGAAAAAGAACAGGTTTGAAGAATTCTCTTTACATTACAGAATTGGGTATAGAAGCATTGACTAAAGATTTGTAATATTATGTTAGATAGCGCCAATTCTTAGAATACTCTTACTAGCGAAATCATGGGGAGCCCTTGTGCTCGTATACAATCGCATGGATAGACCCAGTATGAGATACTGGATATCCATTCTTGAGGTGTATATCGTGTGGATACCCGCTCAACAGTCGTTCCATGCTTGGGCATAGAGAGGTCATCACAATCTGTTTAAAGTACGCTTAGGATGCAATTTTTACAACACATTTGCCCTTTGCTCGACCCGAAAAAGAGCGATTGAATGCCCCCTGCCAACCATCTTCAGAATCTTCTGAATGGAAGTCCCAAACACCTTCGAGCACAGGCTTAATCGTACCGCTTTCGAGATGGTTTGCAAGCGTTGAGAGATCTTCATGACTTGGTGAAAGAAAGAGATAGTGCCAGTTTGCGTTCATAGATTGAGCGGCTTTGAACTCCTTTCGTTTTTCCTTCTGCTTCAAAAAGAGTTTGAGAATCCAGGCTGTACCTCCTATTCGACGTATTTCATCAAGGGTGGGCATTCCTGCAATGGTTACAACTTGGCCACCCTTCTTGACAATCTTGGTCATCTGAAGACTTTCTGCGGTAGTGTCGAAACACACGTCAAATTTCTCTGCGTTACCGCCACCATAGACATCTTCGAACTTGGTGTTCTTGTAATCCAAAACCACATCTGCTCCGAGGCTCTTGCACAACTTTTCTTTCTCACCCTTGGATGCTGTTGTGACAACTAGGCTAGCCTTGAACACGTGCTTTGCTAATTGAATAGCCATCGTACCAACACCACCAGCTCCACCTGAGATGAAAATGGAACCCCCTTCTTTGAGCCCCGATGATTTGAGCACCTGAAGTGCAGTCATGCCAACAAGTGGAATTGATGCAGCTTCTTCAAAGGTAAGATTGACGGGTTTTGCCACCACATTCGCAGTATCTGCAACGCAATATTCTGCCATTGCACCTCTGTACCACGGGGTTTTCTTTCCATCACTTGTGTTCCCAAAAAGGCGAGCAAAAACGGGTTGGCCTACGGAGAATTTTCCTTCAAGGTCTGCTTCTTCAACCACACCAGCTACATCGTAACAGATGACGTGAGGGAAGGCTGCAACTGGTCGTACCATTTTCAAGTCACCCGATAGCAGCGCTTTGTCGACCGGATTGATAGCCGATGCGTGAACCTTGATCACGATGTTGTTTGATGCATCAAAACCGTGAGGATAAGCCACCCTCGTTTTCTTCAATTGAGTTGGTTTGCCGTATTTTGAGAAACCGATGATTTTCATTGTTTTGCCATTTGGATGTGCCATCATAACCCCGGCTATGTGCATCTGTACATAAACCAAAAAGTGGCAGATGTGTTCTTTTGTAACAATGTTGTAACCTGTGCCTTAATAACAAAATGGTACTTAGGATTTCTATGTCTCAAGTACAATCACAGCGCATGGAATCAATGTGCGAATCGGCCCGAAGCCATGTTGATGATTTACTGGTTTTACTCTCAAAATCAAAAATGCTCAGCATTCTCTACATAATGAATTGTGATCCTACGCCAATGCGTTTTTCTGAAATAAAAAAGAGGGTTGACTCTTCCTCAACAACTGTTGCAAGACGGTTGGGCGAACTTGAAGTCAATGGGTTGGTCACCCGTACTGCTTATGCAACCGTTCCGGCTACAGTCGAATATACGCTTACCAAAGATGCGATATCACTTCATCCCAGTCTTGAATCGATGTTTGAATGGGTGCTAAATCGAGCAGATAAATCACTTTGAATCCTAACAGAATACAATGAAGCGCCATATCGTTTCCATGAAATCGCAAGGGTACTTGTAAACTTCTCAATACATTATGGGAAATACAATGGGTTTTGAGTCCCCAGTAAACTGCCTACTCTTTGCTTCGTATAAGGAGGAGTTATCCGTGCGCGCCATCAAAGAAATATAGGGCAATTTAAGACTAGAGCTCCCCTAGTCGAATCATGTCCGAGAAAAAGGGTTGGTGGGAGGTAAAGAGCGAACCACAGATCATTGACGAGTCCGCCATCATATCTCAACCCGACTCACTTGAGAGTATTCCATCAAAAAGGAGAAGTCAAAGAGAATTCGGTAAGTGGATCTTTTGGATATTCCTATTATTGTGGGCAATTCCCTTTGATTCTATCTTTTGAATACGCAAAACAATGAGTTATCAGTCCGCCCTTTCATATGCTGTGGAATACATTGTATTGCAATGCAACGGTTACTATGAAACATCTTTGATTTAGTAAACATTTTCTGTAGTTCAATGGCTCATCTTGCATTTAGATAATAAGCAAAATTAATCATTCCAGCAAAACTTACCCATAGAATATAGGGCCAAACTAAGATTGATGCTTCTTTGGCTGGCCCGTAAGTCATATAGGCATATATCACCGTAAAAACCACCATGATTACTATCATCAAGAAAGACGTAAGATATTCTGCTGAGTTAAACACATTCGGCCACAATATATTCACCAATAGTTGAATTAAAAATAGGGTGATTATTATATTGCTATTAGAAATTTCTTCTTTTTTAGATAACATCATCATGAAACTAATGGCAATCATCGTGTAAAGTACTAGCCAAATAGGTCCGACAACCCATCCAGGTGGTTGAAACCACGGCTCATAATCAGAGTCAAAGGACATAACGCATCATTTGTTAATATTTGTTTTTATTTAAATAATTGTTGTTAAAATTCATGCATCAAATACGTGTTTTCGGTAATGAGCTAATTCCTCAATACTACCTCGAACATCGTCCATCGCCCTATGTCCTGAGCGCTTACTGAACCTTGGAGAGTTAGGATACCATCTTGTAATTACTTCTTTGATTGAAGTTACATCTACACTTCTATAATGGAAGAAATCATGTAATTCGGGCATATATTTCCTCAAGAATCGGCGATCTTGCCCTATTGTATTTCCGCATAAGGGAGGTACTCCATCTAGACAATGCACCCTTAGGAATTCTAGAGTTTGTTCTTCTGCTTCTTTCATAGAAACTCCATTATTTCTTACTCTATTGATTAAACCATTTTCAGTATGATGAGTTTGATTCCATTCATCCATCTTATCAAGTTCTTCTTCAGGTTGAGATACTGCTAGACTAGGCCCTTCAGCAACAATGTCAAGATTACCTTCTGTTACAATTGTTGCAATTTCTATGATAGTATTTTCATGAGGATCTAAACCCGTCATTTCCAAATCTAGCCATACCAAACGCTGTTCGAACATATTTCTCCCCCTAAGGCTTGACTTCTTAGGTATTCTTGTCATAGTAGGGATGATATGCATTAGTACTGGCGCAAGGCCGTGTCGGATGTAGGGTACTTTCAACTTTTGAAAGGCAATAAGCCCTTTCGCAGACTGTTTGTCGCGGATATGATTTCATATATCGGAGATTGGTTTACTGTAATTGCATTATTCATACTAGCAGGGGAAGCTACTGATAATTCCCCACTTGCAATTGGAGGAATATTGGTAACTAGAAGTTTTGGAATGGCATTATGTGATCCTTTCTCAGGAATGTTTGCTGATAGATATTCTAGAAAAGGTTTGATGATGTTATCTAATTTTATATCCTTATTTGCGCTAGTTACAGCTGTTTCATTAGACTTATTAAATAATTTATTTTCATACTATTTACTTGCCTTTGTCATGGTTCTAGCAAAATCTTTATTCGACCCTGCAGAATTTTCATATTTACCAAAAATATGTACTAATGATGAGTTAATTACTGCTAATGCATTAGGATCTGGAGGATGGTCTGTTGCATTAGGAATAGGAGCAGGGGTGGGTGGTTTTACAATTTCAGAATTTGGAGTAACTACTGCTTTGTGGATTGATTGCCTGACTTTCATATTCTCTATATTATTAATTTCTAGATTACCATCAGGTGGACCAGATAATCCTATACAAACTAGGTTAACTCCTAAATCAGCGATAGTCGAAATTGTTTCTGGTTGGAAATATATCCAAAACAGACCATCTGTAAGAAGAATAGTGTTTGCTAAAGGAATGTGGGCATCTGGAGGAGGTGCACAAGTTTTCTTATTGATATTGATAGGAATGGAGACCGGTTTTGGAGAATTGGCAGCAGGAATTGGTTTGCTCTTTATGGTCAGAGGTTTTGGTTCTGGTTTTGGCCCCATTATTGCTAAACCTTTGATGAAGCAGACAGTTATCTTGCCCTACCTTTTAGGAGTATCAGTAGGAATTTCAGGAATATTTTATGTTGTTGTTTCACAAATTGAATGGAATAATATGTTACTATTACTAGTATTCTTCGCACATGCTAGTTCGGGAGTTAATTGGGTCTATTCAACAACTATGTTGCAAACTCGTTCAGATGATGAATGGAGAGGCAGAGTTGCGGGTACTGACTATTTGGTAATTACATTCACAATGGGATCTTCAGCACTTGCTGCTGCCTTAATACTAGAAAATGAACTTCTAGAATTAAGAGAAGTTATTGCAATTACTGGAGCAATACAAATTGCTATAGGGCTATTGTGGGTAGTATTTGCATCTCCTAGTGAAAAGAAAATTTTCAATCAGTAGTAATTAAGATAGAAAATTGCTATCATTGTAACGAAAACCGATGGTGCAATAGTACGAATCAGGGTAGTAAATATTTGAATATGGGTTCGCTTGGTATAATTTTTAAATTGATCTTCCAATAATTCATCAAGTTCGGATAATCCAAAGGTCGCAACTTCGGTAATTTTTTCACTCATTGTATCAATGATTGCATTCCCAAGATTGCCCAATAAGGAAGTAGCTGGTGAAAAAAATGAAGATATGTAGCTAGTAGATGTAGCGCCTGCTTCTTGAATTTTGTCAGGTAATTTGGAAGTAGTCATATTTTTCAATTTTATAAGCCCCTTTCTTGCCTGTACCAGAATGTTCAATTTATCTAATCCTGACATTCTCTTCAAGGCATCTAGTGAATCTGCTATGGAATCTAATTCATTTATTGCAAATAATAATTTTTTATTTGTAGCACTTGAGTTTTTAAAATCAAAATATAACCATGATATCATTCCGATAATAAAAATACCAAGTAATACGGCATTCATTTCTACAATTAAAACTTCATCAACACCAAAATAATACATTATTGGAATACCTAGTAATGCTGGAAATATAGCTAATGCAATTTCAGTAATTACAAATTGATTTAGTCCCTTAATTTCTAATTCCCGAATTAATTGTAATCCAACAGTTGGCTTTCCATCGAAAAAAATTGAAATTTCTTTAATTGGCCTTAATACCAATATAATTCTCAATAAAAGAGACACGAACAATACAATAAATGTCCAATCTTTCAGAGTTTGTGGAGGAAAAGACGGCAATAAATCAATTATCATAGCAACCACATCAAATTAAAGATTAAACAGCGCTGGTAGTAATAGGGATAATAACTTTTAATTTTCTGTTTGTTTTAATTTTGTGTAAACAGTATCTAAAAAGCCATCATTAAAATTACATACTTTAGTTCCCCATTCTCTTCCAAATTTATATCCTGCTCCTGCAGAACCTGCATAGGCCATATAATTTGATGCAGTTACTGCAAGGCCAATAGCTCCAATAATTGTTAATTCTCTAATCATTATTTTTTGCCTCCTTTTACTTTTGATTTATTAATTTCTTTTACATCTGTTAAATCCCCATTTAGATCCTCTTCCCATCCTGCATAGTGCCTAAAGCTACTTACTGATGCCCCCACTATTGCCGTAGTTCCTCCAATTAAAACGCATGTCATTACTAATCCATATATTTTCCATATCATAACTAATTCTCCTCTTCTTGCTTGTCTTTCTTACTTCCTTTTACAATACGAGATGCGCTATCGCCTATTGTTCCCATGACATTACCAGCGGTTTCTACAGTTACTTTGGTAACTTCGCCTGTAGCATCTATTATCGCACTTATTGCTCGTCCACCGCCAACTGCTAGATGGACTACTGTTTCTTCCCCTGCGTTAACTAATTCTTTTACTGCTGAAGAAAATTCATCAACTAATGCATTAAGTCCTTTTGTGACTTTATCTACAGGTTTCGGTCCAGACATGGTTATCGCATAGTGAGTTTGCATATAATATTCGGAGGTACATTATAGGTGGTTAATTATACACCTATGTTAATTATTTATATTTTCATATCATCCGAAGGAAGGTAGAAGAATTCACTAGGATATACCTCCATTCTTTGGCCTAATTGAATGAACCTTCCAATATCTGATCGCCACATTCGTCCATTCTCAGTAACTTCCCAGTGAACTATTGCATGCCCTCCTCGACCGATATTACCAGAGTCAAATTTATCTATTAATTCCATTTTTTCTAACTTAATTAACAAATTTCTTAATTCTTTTCTGTCTATTCCAGTTGCTCTTTCAATCCTTACTAATTGTTTTGCAGTTGCAGAATTCGTCCGCATCCTAGATAAATACAATAGTATCCTATAAAGAGTAACTGGAAAGTCTCGTTGCTTCTTCATAATAATCTAACAAGGATGATGATTGGTACAAAAACAATTCTATTTTAGAGGGTAGAAGTTATACATATATCAAAGTCTATACTCATATCAAATATTTATCCTATCTGAACAAAGCCTTAGTTCCATTATTGATGAGTATTGGTAATACATTGAGTGGAGAGTATTAGAAGTTACAACCATGACATTTTTAAACATCGATAGAGAGAGAATAACATGTCAGTTATAGCAGCATACAATGAAGCCTGGAAAAATGGAAACGTAGAAGCACTTGATGAAGTAATTCATGATGATTTTGTTTTTAATCCGCATGTAGGTGGAGTAACAATGAGTAAATCCGATATGATGGGATTTGCTGGTAATGCTTCTGTTCGCTCTGAACATGATAGAGTTCTGTTCGAAAATGATGAGGTTGGCATGACTCACTCCGTAGTGCATTTTGCAAATGGATCTACTTCTGAAGCAGTAATGTCTTTCATTCGATTCAAGGATGGTAAAATAATCTCTATGGAAACTGGTGCAACTCCACTTTCTGATGATTACAAACTCGTTGGTAGCGAATAAAATCAACTAATACACTTTATTTTAGTTTTACAAAAAAACTAGTTGTAATATTATTGAGTCTTGATTGGTTAAATTCATACTGGAATTTATTCCATTGGTAATAGTTTTCGAAGGAGTCTATCTTTAGTCACATATTTATCATAAGATTATTATTATCTTACGCTGAATCTGGTAATTCTAACTTTCCTGCTAACATTAGTCCACCTAATTCAACCATTTACATCTATGCTACAAGCTGAGTATCGCATAATACTAGTTAACAGAGTCAACTAAATATTCAAACTATACTATTAGCAGCAACTCTCATCTATGCTATCTTGGGCACAGAAGCAAGTTTTTGCAGGTTTAATATCAGCACGGGAACTGCGTTCATTGAACAAAGCAGTTACTTCAGCGAGTTCTTCAGGTGCATCGCCACGATCTTCTAGACAAAGTTTGAGACCTAGTAATCCCCACATATTGTCCTTCCATAGTTCGATATCAGCACGGTAAACTGCTTCTGCTTCTTCGATTTCTCCTTGTTCGTGAAGAAGTGCGCCAAGAATGTGACGTACTGGTTGCATTTGCCCCCAAGGTTCGTTATATGCAAGATTAAGTGAAAGATCTACTCCACGACGTAGATGATCAAATGCTACAGTGAAGTCAGAGGAATTTCCGCTTTCCTTTGCGAGGAACTGTCTACGGTATTCTATTTCACCATCAAGTATAGCATCATTTACCAAAAGAATACAAGGCCCATCACTTGGGTCTTGATACATCAAATTGTTGTGGAGTACTCGTCCTGCTAGAGCAGGATTTTTTATTGCTTCTTTGAATAAAATCTGTTCTGCTTCTGCTTCTGGCACCATGCCCTTTGAAGCATAAGCAACTCCTCTAGCATAATGTTGTGTTGCAATTGCAGCAGGGAAAACAGCTGCATCTGTATGAAGTGGTTCATTTAGAATTTCGTCCCATTTACCGAATCTAATCATAACATGCCACGGCATTGTAACATATGATTCAAGGAAAATTGCCCCCATTGGGATTATTCCTGCTAACATGAATTGTACACCAGATTCAGCATCTCCTGCTGGAAGAGTACTAACCGCTTTACGTGCATACTTTAGTGCAGTTTCGTATTGCCCTTCGAACATAGCACACCAGACCACGAAGTGGTGGTTGTGCATTCTATAAAATTTGTAAAATTGAGATTCATTACCAGTAATTTCAACATAACGATCATCTGCATCAACAGCTGCAATATTGCAATCCATGGCTTCTTTCCACTGCCCTACCCATGCATCGATATGTGATGGCATGTGAACTAAATGACCTAATCCTGGCATTAGAGTACGAAGTACATCGGCCTGAGGTAAAGCCCTCTCTGGGAATGGTGAAAGTTCCAAAGCGTGACAATACAAATGGCAAAGTGCTACATGGGTCTTTGCTTCTTCACTACTTTCAAAAGCATCTTCTAGAATTTTAACCAAAAGTAGAGTGTTATCATCTGCAGGAGTAATTTCTCCAGTTGTTGTATTCTTATCCCAAAGTTGCCATGCTTTTAGATTCATGAGTGCTTCTACATAAATTGCAGTAACATCCAAGTTTCCGCTATATTTAACGTAAAGAGGTGCCATAGCATGGGCAAATGCAACATTTAATTCTGGGCTATTTCCCATATTAAGAACGGACGGATCTGCTGCATCACGTGCTTCTGCAGAATGGCGCTCTGCTAGTGCATCAATGAGATCTTTTTCTAGTTCTGAACATCCATCTTTGAGAGTAATTGCTTTTTGGATAGAATCGTGGCCGGAACCAAGACCGGGGGCCCAGTTATAATTTGAAGAAACACAATATGCAATTCCCCACCATGCCATAGCGCAATTAGGATCTAACTCAGCACATTCTGAAAAGCATGCAATTGCTTCTTCGTGATTATAATTTAACATGTGCCCAAAAGCACGAACATACATTTTACGTGCTTCTTCGTTATCGCAAGTTATCGTCGTAGCAAAAAAATAGTTTGCTTCTATTCCGTAATCATAATCAATTGGTGCTAAAGTCATGATTACCCGTGACTAGATTATGTTTTAACTAAATCGGCTAAATTATCCGAAAATGGACATTTGTACTCAAAATTTATTCATTTTGTTTGAATTATCATTAATAGTCAATAATTGACATATTTGTATCAATATTCATCTTCCATAAATTCATTTTTTATTCCTGCGGATTCTAAAATTTCATTAATATTTGATTCAAATTCATTTTCTATGACGAGCTCATTTTGTATTGCATTAGTTTCTATGTGGTCATTATAACAATCTTGACAAACAGATTTCATACCATCAATTACTAGTATTTCGCGTGAAGCTTTGGCATCTTTGTAAGGGTAACATTGCTGACAAAGGCCCTTCCTATTTGCTTCTTTTTCTTCATTTTGGATTTTTATCAATGAATTAATATCGCAAGATTTGCAAAGTTGTTCACTTATTTCTTCATCGGTTAGTAGAGCCTTTCCACAATCATCACAGCCACAACTTGAACAGGCTTGATTCATGACTTCTGACTCTATCATTTCACAGCCGCAGACAATACAATTACCATCATCGTCTGCATCTGACATATGCGTAGGTTGACATAGTTATTTTTCAATCATTTGTTTTTTTTATAAAACATACCAACTGAATTTGGAGCAGTTGTCTCAAATCCCCACTTTTCATAAAATCCATTGACATCTGCTAATAGATTAATATAAGCATTTTCTTCAGCATTTTCTTCAATATACTTCATCATATCATCCATAATCATTGTACCAGCACCTTTGTTCTGCCATTCACTTTTTACAGCCATATCACATATTTGGAAAACAGTACCTCCATCTCCGATAATTCTTCCCATACCAATTATTTCATTAGTTTTTTTAATCTTAATTACTACTGAATAGATTTCATTACCTAGGCCTTTTTGCGCACCTTTCAGTGATCTTTTAGCCATGCTTGCTGAGGCCCTTAGAGACATGTAATCTTTAGGAGAAAGAATAGATTTTTCTAATAAAAACATATTTAATCATCATCTAGATTCTGTTATTTGAGTTAGAATAATAGAAGTAATCCATCCCTCATCATGAGTATATTTAGGATTAAAGCCCTTGTATACACTAGTTATATGATCATCAAATACGACTTGGAGTTTGGGAAATTCCAATTTGGTTTTATTCACTACTGCATCAATAAGTACAAAAAGATCTGATAAGTTTTCTGCCTCAAGTGTATGCCGCGCTATCTTCATGTTTCACCAAGTATATTGGAGACTTGAATAGTTTACTCGGAAAAAGTTAATTCTGATAGGTCTCCAACGGATTCGTACAGACTAGGCCCATTACTTAGATAATATACAGAACCAGTTTTACTTCTAGAATCTTCAGCAGTTGAGTTGAAATCAGTAGCGCAAGTTTCAGTACAGCCATCTGCAAATGCAACATATACTCGGCCATCTCTATCTATATGTAGGTCATTAAAATCGAGAAGGTTTCTATTTGAACCCCCTATATCTCGACAATCTCCGCTATTAAGACAAATACTACCTATCTGAACTGGATCAGGTGAAACTCTAACAGTATGAAATATAGGCTCTTCATCTAAAGCGTTTAAACTATAAGTTATATAAAGATAATAACTTACATTACTATTAGCATAGTGAGGGTTTCCATTCCATTCCTCTCCATCTATGTCAGTACTAAGAAGTTGGGAGCTATTTTCACTTCCAAGATATGTTATTGCAATACGCCCGGGATCTCCAGCATCGATTTGTGGGAATGTGGTTGAAATTACTTCAACAGGACTAATTCGAATACTAGATTGTTCCCATGACTCTCCTGAATCTGTACTTCTAGACATATAAACTCCAAAATCTGCACCTGTCCAAATGTGATAAGCATTAGAATCTGTATCTGTTGCTACTTCAGAATTTTTTCGTGGATTTGGAGTACCGACATCATTACCCATTTCACGAGTTTCCCATGAATATCCATTATCTTTTGAAAAAATTACGGCAGGAGTTTCTACCCTAGGTGTAACATATACAGTACCATCTGGGGCCGTAGTAATCGCACCGTGTAGTCCACCATCACTTGTGGCTAAACCGTATATCTGGCCACCTACTTCGAAGGTAGCTCCTCCATCAAAGCTAGTAAAACAGAAAATTCCTAGGCCTTTATTATAGCAGAAATAAACTGCTTCTTCATAAATAGGCGACAGTGCACCAGGGATTCCATATCCATCACTAACCCAAGGTCCTGTTGCCAACTTAATATGATCATTTAGAGGAGTAGTTCCTGAATCATGTGGATTTCCTAACCAACTTTCTCCATCATTATCTGACCATCCAATCCAAGTTGACTCGAGACCCATCATATGGATATTGAATACCCTATCAGTTACTGGATCTACCCATCCATATGGATCACTAGTAAAAGGTGCCTGAGTTATATCTCGAGAATTTTCCCATGTCAAACCATAATCACATGAACGCATTGGTTTTTCCATTGCAATAAAGAAAATACATCCTGTTGAGGTAATGCCTATACTTGGTTCAGGACCATCTTCACCCACAGTACTGAAGAAGAAGTCCAAAACGATTGATGGCACGTCAATTCCTATTCCTTTTGAGTTAGTAGTAAATAATCCATTGGAATATACTTCTTCGTTTGGAATAATCTTCTCATCCTCATCAAAGTTCAAACAACCTGAAAATGGGACCATTAACATAATCAAAATAATTAGTAAAGCCTTACCTCTCATTGACCTGTGGAAGAGGCCTTAGGAAATTATAGTATCCATTCATAGATTTCAAAAATAAATAACATAATCTATCTATATTCATTGAATTGGCACTGTGATAGTTAGATTCTATTTATTGATTATCAATTATTCTCTTCTTCAATAATTGCTTCAACAATATCTACTGAAATATCTAATTCATCAGGATTTTCGATAGCAATAACGCCCCTGATATTATGCTTATCTGCCAATTCCGCAGTTGCATCGGCAACTTTTATTCTAGTTCCTGATATTACGATATGCTGATTTGGTGCAAATTCAGGAGTATTCGCTGGCATCCAAAGGCCAAGACCTCCTAAAATATTATGGTGAACTATGACAAGTGTTTGACCTTCAGAATCAGATATCGATCTTAGGACATCCAATTTCCTTTCGTTTGCGAATAAATCTGATGCAGGTCGCCACTCTTTCCATGTATCCTCAAGTGGCTTAAGATGTTCTTTTGATATTTTTTCCACTGTTGAGATGACTTCGTTAACTTCCTTATCTATTTTGACATCAGTAGTATTGAGTCGGTCTAAAAGGCCCCTGATAGCAATATTTTCTTCATTATCTTGTCCTGCTGCAGCAGTACTTACGAGCAAAAGTAATCCCTGTATACGAGAGATTTCGTTAGGTAATTCTGCTTCAATAGCACATTCTAATGCTTCATCAAAAATTTCCATTGCCAACCATGGCCTATCTATTCCCATTAATGATCGACCCAAGATTAATAATGGCTCTATAGCTAAATTTTCATTACCTTCTATTATGTCATTAGCACTCTGAATTAGAGATGTAGCATTAGTGTCATCTCCAGATAAATGTCTTGAAAGCCCTGCTGCAATAACATGCCTCAATCTTGGTGCATCCTTAACTTGGGCTTGTAAATCTGCGGCTTCAAAAAGTTCGGCTGATCTTTGGAAATTTCCTTCTGCTAATGCCAATAATCCTAAATGGTGTAAGGTCCTAATTTCTGCAGAATTATCATTACTAAGGCTGGCTTGATGTAATGCCCTTGTAAAGTGCAAGCGTGCAATTTGATCTCTGCCTATTAGGTTAGCCATTAATCCTAAAACTGTTTCCAAACGACTAATTGGTCCTGCCATTGCACGATGGGCTATTACTGAAATAGAATCTTCAAGCGGTGAAAGTCCTACTCCTGTATTTTCCAAAGTTATTCTAAGAATTTCTAAAAATTGTTCATAAATAATAGAAATATCGGACATATCCTTTTCATCCAATAAAGTAGCAAGTTGAGAATCTATTTCAGAGACGGATTTACAAATTTCAGGAAGTCTGCCAAGTTTTTTTAACCGGCTTTTCTTTATTTTTTCGCCCCTCATATGGGACATTAGTGTAAGTACCATAGAATCATCGTCTGAAATTGTTAAATTTTCTTGTACTTTGGTTTGAGGTCTGCTAGTTAGAAGACTATCGACAAGCCAAGTTAATTTTGCTTGTATATCATATTCAGCATTTCTACTAATTGCATATCTCATCTCTGCCGCCCTAATATGCCTAGATAGAGTTCGTAATGCCGTAGTATGTTTATTTGAAGCTGATTCTGAAAGCCTATTTATAAATGTTGACGGAGGGCATGTTTCGAATCCGAAACCAGCTTTTACTTTGGTAGTAGTCATCTTAAAATCGTCGGTAACTAATACTACTTTGCGCCCTTCTAACTCATATCTTGCTGCGAGAACCATTAGCGACAAGTCTACATCTTGTGGAGCAGCTTTTTCACCAATCTTTTGGGCTATCGCCCTTATTTCTCCTTCGCCGATAGTTACAGTAGTAAGTAAATGACTGATTGTTGAAAGTAAATTTGGCCTACCGTCCCATTTTTGGAATCGGACATTTCTAACTTCATCATGTACTCCAGATGTTACATGTAATTTGATTCCATTATCTTTCAACGCATTTTCTAAGGACTCAATTAATCCCATAGGAGACAGTGATCCAAGATGAATAAAAGCATTTGAATCTACTACCCATGTTGTTGTCATGACCTTCGGTAATAAAACTAGCATCTCATACTTTCGCATTATAATAAGTAATTATTATCATAATTTAAATTAATTAATTAAATTATATTCTTTTTTCCCATTCCAATAATAATGTTCCTTCTGAGTTAATTACTAAAATTGGTAGCCATACTGAAGAGTCATGAGATTTATATGCCGTATTTATATTAATTTGAGTTTTGGAAATTAATGTTTCATCTAATTTTATCTTAAAATCAAGGATATCTGAAGTAAATAATGACTTAGAAATATTACCTATTTCTTTTCCTAATTGATTTTCATTGACTTCATTATTCTGATTGTCGTTAAGCGACACATTTTCAAATATTGAATATCCTATTCCTAACCCTGATATATCAGGTAATTCTTCATTATTTTGTTTTAATTCAGATTCAATCATATTAGGATTAGGAAGGCCAATTTTTGAGACTATTGATTCCGAGCCCTCTAGAGTATTTCCTATCTCTAAACCTCCTTTTGAAGAATAAAGCAATGACTGGCCAATAAGAGTTAAAGCCGCTATAAATAACATTAGAACTAGTATTAATCCTTCGAATACTATGCCAGTATAAACTAGTCCTAATGGTAAACCTACGAGGCTAAACATTCGCCTCCAACCTTGATCACGTTGGAATCCTAAAATCATATGATGTGCAGATATTGAGATCAATGTTAAACCAAACAACGATTGATTTACAGTTTCAGAAGCTAAAGATTCGGAAAATGGAATCATAAAAATAAGGGCAAATATTGACCCAACTAATCCTAAGTTCTTTTCAAAATCAAAGTCTATGTTAGATTGTATATTGGGCAAGTTTTGATAGGTATTTGAGTCCCCATCATAACTGATACTTTCAACATTGTTTTGATTAATTTTTTCAGGAAATGGATTATACTTAAGCCATGATAAAGATAACATCACCATACCAATTAAAACAGGCCATAATGCGCTACTTTGATAGTCGTCATTTAATAAATATAGAGTATAATACTGTAACACTATTGATATATTGAATAGTATAGGTTCGCTGTTACGTAAAGTATCTATTCCTATCATAATACTGGTTAAAAATGGTATAATATCGGAAATATCACCTGCCATAAAGAATAAGACATATGCCATCAGTCTTGAGCTCAGGCCCAAATAATCATATGAAGAGTCAAGTAATCTAAGATTTTTAACATTGGAATAAATAATATCATTACGTATTAGTAAATATTGTAATAAACCAACAATACCTCCAAAAAATGCAGCATATTCTATATTTGTATTTAGTATACCCTCATTTTCTTCAATTAATGAAATTAAATTTAATGAAGCCCAAAAGGTAGCAATGGGAGTTATCCAAAACCAACCCAAAATACCATACTTCCATGAACCATAAGTAAGAGTGGTGACAATAAAAATTGGTGCAAGGCGCTCATCTGGTAATAAGAAGGAGATAGCAAATAGAGTTGCTAAAAAAGGCCCAAACATCTGCTCTGGACCATATCTAGATCCATCTAATCTCTTTTTTTCATCTGGTAAATAATATAGCACCATGGCAGGAATTGTGGATAATAACAAAGCGGACCAACGGGGTGTTTGAAAACCTAATAATTCTGATTTATCTCCAATATATGAAATACTATCTAGCCAAGGCCAAAGTATTGCATCTTCTGAAGCATCGAATGAAAATATAGTTGCATAACCTATTGCAAATATTGGTAGAGAAATAAGTATTGGCGATGAAACATGTTTGGATGCCCGTTGTACTGTGAGTCCAAAAACTGGGATTGCCAATAGTCCTCCCGAAATATCAGTTAATCCAATTAGTAGTAACAATAACAGAGTCATGGCCCCATAATCCCTTGCTTCCTGGGATAAATCTGTAAGAACTTTTAATCTAATGCTGACAATTAACGGAGGAATAAGAATTAAACTATCATGTATTAAAAGCGAATATATACTTTCACTTTCCTGAGTTAATATCAATGATGAAAATCCTGCAATAGGTAAAAGATAACATATGCCAATTAGCCTTTCAATAGGAGATGAGTTGCGAATTGCCCCTCCTTCCAATAGTAGTAAAGTTACAAGTAAAGACATAGAAATTAATGTCGCATTAACAATTATTCCTGAATCAGACCATAAATCAAAATTTTGAATGAAAAATATAGTAAATAATACAAAGGATATTAAAAATTCTGATTTTAGTATCAGATTTTCATCATCTTTTCTATTAATATGAGATATTAGTAAAATAGCTAAACCAGAAGCAATTGGTAAGGGTTTAATATCAAAAATTGTAAAGTTATTATTATCAAATATGGCAACAATAATAATTG
>Ga0209091_10001345_pt1 | contig 21646 bp, 22 predicted proteins | sample ArcticOcean_MG_C_6_FD_187438 | JGI IMG/M metagenome (GOLD analysis project Ga0209091, IMG submission 187438) | Marine microbial communities from western Arctic Ocean - ArcticOcean_MG_CB8_128 (SPAdes) (version 2) | ecosystem: Environmental > Aquatic > Marine > Oceanic | place: Arctic Ocean...
GCATTTTGACCTTCCTCAATTGTTAAATCTACACCAACTTTTCCTGTTATCAATTTTCCATTACTGAAGGGGCCTTGCCCAGAAATGAATAAGAGATTATTTGATAAAGTAAATGGTGAATAACTTGCCACTGGAGCTGCTGGATTTGGCAACTCTATGCTTAGCTTAGTTAATATATCTTCAATTTTCTCTGATTTCTCTGACATTTCTTCCTCGTTTATATTAATTATATTGATCTTCCTTTTTTTATTACACTTTCACCAAATTTATTTCTTATATTATCAATTGCATATTCAATTTTTGCATTTTTAGTTTTTGAAACATTAATTAAATCATAAAGATCACAGAGACTGGTGTCTTCTAAGTTTGATAGCCCTACGCCAATTAATCTATATTTTTCTTTATTATTCTGACTATCTAAAAGTTTTTTTGAATGTTGAAAAATTAATTCTCCTATTTGTGTTGGTTGCTCGATAGTACATGATCTTGTTATAAGTTTAAATTCATTTGTTTTTAACTTAAGGGTTATAGTCTGTCCCCCTAATCCCTTGTCTTTTGATCTTTTTGATACTTTTTCGCACAGAAGCCATAATTTTTTTTCTAGTATTTTTTTATTACCTATATCATTCTCAAATGTAGTTTCATGACTAATACTTTTCATTTGCCTTTGAGGAATAACATTCCTCAAGTCTTTCCCTTCAGAAAGTGAAAAAATATGTGAACCAATTGATCCATAGCGATTAATGATTTCTTTTAGATCAATCTCTCTAATTTGCCCTATGGTTATTATCCCATCATCATTTAGTTTTCGTTTTAAAACTTTACCAACACCCCATAAAATTTCGACAGGTTGATTTTTTAAAAAATTCTTTGTTTCGTTTACTCCTAACACTGAAAAACCTTTTGGTTTATCTAGTTCAGAGCATATTTTTGCTAAAAATTTATTATATGAAAGCCCTATTGATACTGAAATACCTACCTCTTTAGTTATTTTTTTAGAAAGCTCTGCTAAAAGTTCGGCAGGGATTTTCTTATGTAATTTTCTTGTACCCGATAAATCTAAAAATGCTTCATCCAGAGAAATTGGTTCAATTAAAGGGGTTATTTCATTCATTAGAGAGTGTATTTGTTTTGATGCATCTCTATATTTATTTATATTAGGTTTAATTACAATTGCCTTAGGACAAAGTTCTAATGCTTTATACATTGGCATAGCAGATCTAACTCCCTTTACCCTGGCCAAGTAACATGCTGTTGATACAACACCTCTTTTTCCTCCGCCAATAATAACTTCAGAGTTCTTTAATCTCGGATTGTCTCTTTTTTCGATTGAAGCATAAAATGCATCACAATCAACATGAGCAATGTTTAATCTTTCAATTTCATCATGATTTATAATTTTTAATGATTTGCAGTTTTCGCAATATAATATCTTGCTGTTAAATGTTGAAAAGCAGTCTCTGCATAATGATAAAATATTTTGTTTAGCTTTCTCTTTTTTCATTTTCCATTAAATACTCTAGAATTAATTTTTCGATCTCGGTCCATTTACTAAGTCTATATTTGATATGTTTTGGTGTCATCATTAACTTATCTAATCTGCTATCTTGAACAAAATGTATACAAGTCGAATCTTTATATTCTTTTGAAACTGAGTCTACATTTTGAGGAAGGTCATCTATAAAAAAAACTGGTGCTAGCATATCTTTACAGATTTCTGCTACCACAGGTCCCTTTAATCCACTACTTGTTATAACTGGATAATCCATGTTATTTTTTCTTAGGGCCTTAATCCTACTGCTCCTTTCTTTTGATGATATATTTGTTAAAATAATAATCTGACATTTTTTTGATAAGTATTTTAAACTTTTTGCAGCACCCTGGATCGGCATTAAGTGTTCAGTCTCTTCTTTAAAGAATCTGGGCATTAAGTTAGTCATGGTTTCTTCTTTAAGGTATTCATCCGTGCTTATTTTTTTAATATTTCCGTTTAATCTTGGCTTTGATAAGTCTAGATACAAACCATTTTTTAGTAAAAATTTCTCAAATCCAACAAGAAACATAAACAGAACTTCATCTGCATCAGATATTATTAAAGGTTTGTTTGGATTTATTTTAATAGAATTTATCTGCCTTAAAGTTTCTTCAGAGATAAATTTTTTTTGATTTTTATTTTTTAGGTTTTTAGGAATTATTTTATTTTGCCTTCTTTGAACTCTACATGTTTACGCACTACTGGGTCATATTTTTTTACAACCATTTTATCAGTCATTGTTCGAGAGTTTTTTTTGGCAACATAGTAATAACCAGTTCCTGCTGTGCTATTAAGTTTAATTTTAATTGTCGCTGCTTTAGCCATAATGAATTCCTTATCAACCGGAAATTAAGTATTATTACCTTTTAGTCAAGTTATTTAATTTCAGTTATTAATCTATGTTCTTGTCTATATCTCCAAAAAACTGGATTACTATTAATTTCATTCCCTTTATTAATTCTCTTGTCTATTTCTTGAAGAATAAATTCAGTTATATCAAACATTGGAAGCTCTAGTCCTTTTTTAATTTCTACATACTCTAGCTTATCTAGCTCTCCGTTCCCCTTGATTCTTCCAGTAAAGCATTCTGAAGGTGCTACAAAGAATTTTGTATCAAATCTCATATGTCTAGATAATGGAGTTATTGCTCTTCCGAGAACCCACATATCCCTAATATCATTGCTAAGTAGCTTTAGATTTGTTTCCTCTTGAGTTTCTCTAATTGCTGTATGTATTAGGGCCTCGCCAAGCCGAGATTCCGCCCTCAACAGCTTAAGATTTTTGATCATCCTATTATTGATTTTATATTTTTTTAGTGTTGATAAATCATTTTTATCTAATTTTCCGCCAGGAAAAACCCACATTCCTGGAGCAAAACGAGCTTCATCAGGTCGTTTACCCATTAAAATATGTAGTTTTTTATTTTTAATTTTAGTAATTATTAATGTTGCTGCCGGCTTTGGTCTAATAATTTTTACCATATTGATAATTACTTTTTCTTTTTAGGCTTATTTAGAAGATCAATTGCAATTTCAAGAGTTATATCTTCTGGTGAACTATCTTTCGAAATACTAACATTTTTCTTACCATGTTTTACATATGGACCATATTTTCCATCCATAAGATTTACAGGTTTTTTATCTTTTGGATGATTTCCTAATTCTTTTAGTGTTTTACTTCCTCTTCCCCTACCTGGATTTGATCTTTTTTCTTCAATTAAATCTACAGCTCTATTCAAACCAATTGTAAATAACTCATCGACATTTTGAAGATTAGCATAAACCCCCTCGTGAAGAAGGTAAGGACCAAATCTTCCTAAAGCACCTGAGATTTCTTTATTATCCTCAGGGTGAAGGCCTATAACTCTTGGAAGTGATAGAAGGTCTATGGCCTTTTCTAAATTTAAGTCTGCTGGATCAATAGTTTTGGGAATAGAAGATCTTTTTGGTTTTATCTCCTTATCTTCCCCATCTCCTATTTGAACATAAGGTCCATATCTTCCAATTAAAAGATGAATATCTTCATCAGTTCCGGGGTATTTTCCTAGAATTTTTGCCTCGACATTTTGACCGGCTGATCCAAATGATCTTGTATATTTACAATCAGGATAGGATGAACAACCAACAAAAGCACCATTTCTACTTGTTTTAAGACTTAATTCACCACCATCACACTTTGGGCAATTCCTATTAACATCTCCATTTTCATCTTTAAAGACATGATGCCCAATGCTTTCATTTAGAGTATCAAGGATTTCTCTAGTTCTTAGTTCTAAAGCAGAATTTGCACAAACACTAAATTCCTTCCAGAAACTATCAAGGAACTCTCTCCAATCAACCTCTCCATTCGAAACTTTGTCTAAATTTTTCTCTAGATCAGCCGTAAAATTATAACTTACATATTGTTTAAAGAAATTTTCTAAGAAAGAGGAAAGCAATCTTCCCTTGGCTTCTGGGTGAAAATATCGATTTTCTATTCTGACATATTGCCTTTCTTGTAGAACCGATATTATCGATGCATATGTTGATGGACGTCCTATTCCTTTTTCTTCTAGTGATTTTACTAGAGTGGCTTCAGAATATCTTGGTGGAGCCTTAGTAAAGTGTTGATTATCCTCAATAGTAATTTTATTTAATGACTGACCTTTTTCAAGTTTTGGTAATTCTTGTACTTCTTCCTTAGATGAATCTTTGCTCCCTTCCTCATAAAGTGTTCTAAACCCACTGAATAAAGTAACAGTTCCTGATACTCTTAAATTTATATCCGCTTTTTGATTAGTTATATTTATTGTTGTTCTTAATCCTTTCCAGTTCTCCATTTGACTGGCTAAAGTTCTTTTCCAAATTAATGCATACAGATCTTTTTCTTCTTTAGAAAAATCACCATTCATTCTTTCTGGATTTATATTTGAATCAGTAGGTCTTATTGCTTCATGAGCTTCTTGTGCATTAGTTACCTTACTTGAATATAAATTAAATCCTTTAGGTACATATTCATTGCCAAATGTTTTATCAATTGTTGACCTTATTTCATTAATTCCCTCTTCACCAATTTGAACTCCATCAGTCCTCATATAGGTTATAAGACCATTTTGATACAATCTTTGCGCAACTTGCATAGTATTTTTTGCAGACATTCCTAGTTTCCTAGAAGCCTCCATCTGAAGTGAAGAGGTTATGAATGGAGGAGAAGGTTTCCTTGATACTTCTTTTTCTTCAATTTCTTTAACAATGAAATCTGATGAATCTAGTTTTGATTTTATTTTTTCAGCGTCATCAGTATTTTTAATATCAAATTGTTCTAACTTTTTTCCATCGAAATGAGTTAGTGATGCTTTAAAAGGAGAGTGATCCATATAGGATAACAATGCATTTATTGACCAGTATTCTCTTGGATCAAAAGACTCAATTTCAATTTCTCTCTCACAGAGCAACCTTAAAGCGACAGACTGAACTCTTCCTGCAGATCTAGCTCCTGGAAGCTTTCTCCATAAAACAGGTGATAGAGTAAAACCAACTAAATAATCCAGCGCTCTTCTAGCCAAATAAGCATCAACAAGCTCAGTATCGAGCTCTCTAGGATTTGCAATAGCCTCAGTAACAATTTTTTTTGTTATAGCGTTAAATGTTACGCGAGATACTTCCTTGCCTTTAAGGCTTCCTTTTTCTTCTAGAGCCTGAAGGACATGCCATGCAATTGCCTCACCTTCACGGTCTGGGTCTGTGGCAAGAATTAAAGTACTTGCACTTTTCAAGGCATCTTGAATTATTTTAGTTTGTTTTTTCCCTTTGGCATCCATCTCCCAAAGCATTTCAAAATTATTATCAGGTTGAACAGACCCTTCGGATGAGGGGAGGTCTCTAATATGACCGAAAGATGCAATTACCTTGTAATCTGAACCTAGGTAGCCTTCAATGGTCTTTGCTTTAGCTGGTGATTCAACTACAACTACATGCATTTTAAGCTCCCTTTAATAAGAAAAAAACCATATTTTGATATTCAATAAGTCAAACTTCATATGATAATTCAAGAAAATTTTTTATTTTTTAAATTAGAACATCTTAATTTTAGGTTCTTCGCCCTTTAAAATTCTAACAATATTTAACTTATGTCGAAAGAATGAATTTATTGTCATTATGAAAAAAACATAACTTATCAAATTGTTATCCTGGATAAAAAAAGAAATAATTGGAATGAAAGATATTGTTATTAAGGATGAAATTGAGGATATTTTAGAAGCTAGTAATGAAATTACCCATATTAGTACAAATCCAATTCCTAGAACCGGAGATACTGCAAAACAAATTCCAAGATATGTTGAAATCCCTTTTCCTCCTTTAAACTTTAGCCAGACAGGAAAATTGTGACCTAAAAAAGAAAAAAGCGCTGCTAAAGCCAATAATTGTGAATTAAAACCAAAAATTATAACTGGCAAAGCACCCTTTAGAGCATCTAGGGCGAGAGTGATTATTGCTAAGCTTTTTGAGCCAGACCTTAACACATTTGTTGCCCCTATATTTCCAGACCCTTCTTTTGTGATATCAATTTTATTAAAATACTTTGTAAGCATATAACCACTGGGAAAAGATCCAGATAGATAGCTAACAAGGATTATAAAAAAATATAAAAATATAAGGTTTAAAATTGTCATTTTAATATATAAGTAATCTGAAAGGTAAAAACGTGCAACATCTTCTGTCAGTAAACGATATGAATGAAAATTTTATTTTTGATATCTGGTCAAAGGCTAGCGATCAAAAGGAAAATTTCTCTAATGTATTGAAAAGTAAAATTTTAACAAATCTTTTTTATGAACCCTCCACAAGAACATCATCATCTTTTTACAGCGCTATGGTTAGGCAGGGTGGTTCCGTAATACCTATAAATAATGTTAAGTTCTCTAGTGCCATAAAAGGAGAAAGCCTAGAAGATACAATTATCACAATGGGGACTATGAGTGATTGTATAGTTTTACGTCACCCTGAGATTGGTTCTTCTATTAAGGCTGCAAACATCAGCTCTGTTCCAATAATTAACGCCGGTGATGGAGAAGGAGAGCATCCAACCCAAACCTTGTTAGATGGTTTTACTATTTTTTATAATAATAATAAAAATATTGATAATCTAAGAGTTACGATGGTGGGTGATCTAAAAAATGGAAGAACAGTAAAGAGTCTTGTAAAGTTATTATCTCGTTATTCAGGAAATCATTTTAATTTTGTTAGTCCGGCGGATCTTAGGTTTCCAAAGGAACTACTTCCAAAAAAATCTTTTCAAACTGAAAGAATTGAAGATGTAATATCTGATACAGATGTATTGTATGTAACAAGGGTACAAACAGAAAGGGGAAGTGATCATCATTATGCTTTATCAATGAGTCAGCTCAGGTCGCTTCCAGATAATTCGATAGTAATGCATCCTTTGCCTAGGGTAAATGAAATACCCAGGGAGTTTGACCAAGATCCTAGAGCAAAATATTTCGATCAGATGATTTATGGATTATGGTGTCGCATGGTTCTTCTCGAAAATTTTATGAGTTAGAGTTTAAAAAATCCAGGAAACTTTGTAAAATTAGATTTGCAGCTATCTTATCAATAACCTTTCCTCTTTTTTTTCTTGATATATCAGCTTCAATTAAAGATTTTTCTGCTGCTACAGTTGAAAGTCTCTCATCCCAAAGTAAGATTGGAATATCAATAGTCTTAGAAATATTAGCAATAAATGATCTGCTAGACTGAGATTTAGGGCCAAGAGTACCATCCATATTTATTGGATCGCCGACTACAATAGATCCAATATCGAACTCTTTAACCATATCTTTAATGATAATTAAGATTTCTGAGAACTTTTTTTCTTCCAAAACATCATATGGTGATGCAATTTTTTGATTTACATCTGATATTGCCAACCCAATTCTTTTTTTTCCAAGATCTAGACATAAAATAGTCTTATTAAATGGTATTATTTCACGAAAGTTATTTGAATCATCAATCATCACGGGTATAAGTATCAACTGTTAGGGTTTTGATGCAAGTAAGACTTTAATTTTTATAGAATTATTGAGGAGAGTACATGTCCGTTAATGAAGATAATGTAAAAAAAATTGCCAGACTTTCAAAAATCTCATTAAACGATAGTGAGGTTAAGAAGTATTTAACTGATTTAAACCAAATTATCGGCTGGGTTGATCAGCTCAAAGAAGTTGATACAGAAAAAGTCTCTCCAACCTTCTCTTCGTTTGGCGCTGGTGAGGGTATAAAACAAAGAGATGATATTGTAAGTGACGGTGGTTATAGAAAGGAAATAATATCGAATGCACCTAAGTCAGAAGAAGGCTTCTTTTTGGTCCCAAAGGTTATTGATTAATGGCTAACTTAACAAACCTATGTCTTCACGAGGCCAGAGATGGATTGATTAAGAAATCATTCTCTACAAGAGATTTAATTATTGATCATATAGATGCTATGGAATCATCAAGAAATCTAAATGCATTTATAACTGAGACCCCTGAATTGGCATTAAAATCTGCTGATTTATCGGATAAAAATTTTGCAAATCAGAATAATAGGCCACTTGAGGGAATACCCTTGGGTATTAAGGATATGTTTTGTACTAAAGATGTTTTAACAACTGCTTCAAGTAAAATGTTGTCTAGTTTTATACCTCCATATGAGTCAACAGTTACGGATAATTTATGGAAGAAAGGTGCAATATTACTAGGAAAATTAAATAATGATGAATTTGCAATGGGTTCATCAAATGAAACAAGTTTCTTTGGTCCAGTCATTAATCCGTGGAAAAAAAATGATAGTACTGAAAGTCTTGTCCCTGGTGGATCCTCTGGAGGTTCAGCTGCATCAGTTGCTGCAGGAGTTGGCGTTGGCTCATTAGGTACCGATACAGGAGGGTCTATAAGGCAACCAGCGGCTTTTACAGGAACTGTTGGCTTAAAGCCTACATATGGAAGGTGCTCTAGGTGGGGTATCATAGCCTTTGCATCATCGCTTGATCAAGCTGGTCCTATTACAAGGAACGTTAAGGATAATGCAATTTTACTTAAAAATATGTGCAGTCATGATTCAAAAGACACAACAAGCTCATCAAAGGAAATACCAGACTTTGAATCCTCTGTTGGGAAAAGTATTAAAGGGCTTAAGGTAGGAATTCCAAGTGAATTTATTCAGGATGGAATGTCTGAGGATATTATTGAGATGTGGACAAAAGGAAAGGAATGGCTCAAGGCTGCGGGTGCAGAAATTATTGATATTTCTCTTCCTAATACAAAATATGCACTCCCCTGCTATTATATTATAGCGCCAGCGGAAGCTTCTTCAAATCTTTCCAGATATGATGGGGTGAGATTTGGTCACTCTGTAAATTCAAACGATATAAACGAAATGTATGAAAAAACTAGATCAGAAGGTTTTGGAGATGAGGTCAAGAGAAGAATTATGATCGGAACTTATGTTTTATCATCTGGTTATTATGACGCATATTATTTGAAAGCACAAAAAGTTAGGTCTTTGATATCTTTAGACTACAGTCAAGCCTTTAATAAGGTCGATGTTTTGTTAACTCCATCAACTCCAAATTCTGCTTTTAATTTAAATGAAAAATGCGATGATCCTTTATCAATGTATTTAAATGATGTTTTTACTGTTCCTGTAAATTTAGCTGGACTTCCCGCAATTTCAATACCTTCTTCAAAGGATAAAAACGGCCTTCCTCTTGGGCTTCAATTAATAGGAAAGCCTTTCGATGAAGAAACTCTTTATTCTTTTGCTAATGTTATTGAGGAATCTTCAAATTTTAAGTCTTTAGATAATAAATGGTGGCTGAAAGATGAATAATTTATTAAAAGGCTCTACAGGTGACTGGGAAATTGTCATTGGGATAGAAATTCATGCACAGATTATTTCTGAATCAAAACTTTTTTCAGGATCTTCAACTATATTCGGATCTGAACATAATACACAGGTTAGCTTTGTAGATGCTGGAATGCCTGGCATGCTACCTGTCATCAATTCGATTTGCGTTGAACAAGCTGTCAAGACAGGACTTGGTCTCAATGCTAAAATTAATAATTTCTCTATTTTTGATAGGAAAAATTATTTTTATCCTGACCTACCTCAGGGTTATCAAATTTCACAGTTTGATCAGCCTATTGTTGGGGAGGGCAAGGTTTTAATTGATCTTGAAGGAAATATTGAGAAAGAAGTTAGGATTGAAAGATTACATTTAGAGCAAGATGCAGGTAAATCACTCCATGATCAACATCCTAGTTATTCTTTTGTTGATTTAAATAGGTCTGGCGTAGCTTTAATGGAAATAGTTTCCATGCCAGATATGAGTTCTGCTGAGGAAGCTCAGGCATATGTAAAAAAAATACGTAATATTATGAAATACCTTCGAACATGTGATGGTAATATGGATGAGGGTTCTTTAAGAGCAGATATAAATGTTTCTGTAAGAAAGCCAGGCGATGATCTCGGTACAAGGTGTGAGATAAAAAATGTAAACTCAATTAAGTTTATTGGTCAAGCTATTGAATATGAAGCAAAAAGACAAATAAAAATTATTGAAGATGGTGAATTAATAAAGCAACAAACTAGATTATTTGATCCAAAAAAAGGTCAAACTAGGTCAATGAGAAGTAAGGAGGAGGCTCATGATTATAGATATTTTCCTGACCCTGATTTATTACCATTAACTTTCACAGATGAATTTGTTGAAAATATAAGAAAGACTCTGCCCGAACTTCCAGATATTAGAAGAAGGAGATTTGTTGATGATTTCAATTTATCTCCTTATGATGCAAGTATATTGGTTTCAGAAAGAGAAACAGCTGACTATTTTGAAATTGCCTCAGAAGGTGTAAATTCTAAATTAGTTTGTAATTGGATTGTTGGTGAATTATTTTCCTTCCTTAACAAGGTAAATAAAACTATTGATCAAAGTCCTATAACACCTCAAAACCTTGGAAAACTTATAAATTTAATAGACGATGGTACAATAACAGGTAGAATTGCAAAAGATATATTTGAAATAATGACTGAAAGTGGGGATGATCCTATTTCTATTGTTGATTCAAATAATATGAGGCAAGTTAGTGATGAAGGTGAAATTGAAAAAATCATAGATTCAATAATTGAGTTAAACCCCGATCAAGTAAAAGCACTTGAGGATAAGCCTAATTTGATGGGCTGGTTTGTTGGCCAGGTTATGAAGGAAACACAAGGGAGAGCTAATCCTCAAAAAGTAAATGACATTTTAAATAGTAAATTATTAAAATAATATTATGAATATGAAGCAAAATAAACCTATAGAACTGTATTATTGGCCAACACCGAATGGTTGGAAGGTTTCTATAATGTTAGAAGAGTGCAATATACCTTATATTTTAAAGCCTGTTAATATTGGTCAAGGTGATCAGTTTAAGCCTAAGTTTTTAAAAATATCACCTAATAATAGAATGCCTGCAATAATTGACCCTTATGGACCTGGCGGTAAATCAATTTCAATATTTGAGTCTGGTGCAATACTTCAGTACCTTGGAAGGAAATCTGGTAAGTTCTATCCCAAAAATGAAAGAAGTCGAGTAAAGGTTGATGAGTGGATTTATTGGCAAATGTGCGGTTTAGGTCCAATGGCCGGACAAGCCCATCATTTTCGTCAATATGCTCCTATGAAAATTAAGTATGCTATCAAGCGCTATACCGATGAAGTCAATAGACTTTATGGTGTTATGGACAGGCAATTAAAAAATAATGAGTATTTAGCAGGGCGTTATTCAATTGCTGATATAGCATGTTGGGGTTGGGTTATTCCATGGAAGAATCAAGGTCAAAAGCTCTCAGATTTCCCCAACTTAAAAAGATGGTTTGAGCAAGTTGGAAAAAGGTCAGCAGTTATAAAAGGATTTGCAGCTGGCAAGGAAATGAGAAAACAGCTTCTATCTGAAAATACAAAAGAAGCAAAAAGGGCCAAATCAATTCTTTTTAATCAGAGGGCTAGGAAAATTTAATGAATGAGCGTTTAGAGAATTTAATTAATTTATTAGATATTGAAAGAATTGAGGAAAACCTTTTCAGAGGTGAGAGTCCAAGTGATAGATGGCAAAGAGTCTTTGGGGGTCAGGTTATTGGGCAAGCATTAGTTGCTGCAAGTAGAACTGTTGAAAATAGAGTGTGCCATTCTTTGCACGCCTATTTCTTAAGAGCTGGAGACCCTAAAGTACCAATTTTATATGAAGTTGACCGATCGAGAGATGGAAGATCTTTTACATCAAGAAGAGTTGTAGCCGTTCAAAACGGAAAAAAAATATTTAATATGTCTGCATCATTTCAAATTGAAGAGGATGGATTAAATCATCAAGATTTAATGCCCGATGTTGATAATTTTGATGATTTACCCTCGGAGTATGATTTAAGAAAAAAAATTATTAATAGTGTTCCTGATGAATATAAGGATAGTTTTAATAAGGAATGGCCGGTTGAAGTTAGACCAATTGATCCAGTTGACTTAATGAATCCCGAACCTAAAGTTCCAAAGAACTTAATTTGGTTTAGAGCTAAATCTTCTTTACCTGACAATGTCTCACTTCATCAATGCGTTCTGGCCTATATGTCGGATATGTCTCTCTTAGACACATGTACTAATCCTCATGGAATAAATTTTATGAGTAAGAATCTTAGATCTGCTAGCTTAGACCATGCCATGTGGTTTCATAGACCATTTAAAGCCGATGAATGGCTTCTATATAGTCAAGACAGCCCGTCTGCATCTGGCGCAAGGGGATTTAATAGGGGTAGTATTTTTGATACATCGGGAAATCTTATAGCATCTGTGGCGCAAGAAGGGCTTATTAGGGTTATTAAGCCCTAGAGTTAACCTGCATCTAAAAGATTCAGAAGTTCAGCAGCTGCATCTACAATATTTGTTCCAGTTGCAAAAATCGCAGACGCTCCTGATTCAATCAATTCATTAAAATCATCTTTTGGTATTACCCCTCCAACAACAATATGAGTTTTACCTAAACCTCTGGTATTTAATTCATCTTTAAGTTGAGGTACTAAAGTTAAATGTCCGGCAGCGAGTGAGGATGCTGCGACAATATCAGATTTAGTCTCCAGAACTTGATCGGCCACCTCTGATGGTGTTTGAAACAGTGATCCAACCTCTATATCAAAGCCCATATCAACTAGGGCGCTTGCAACAACTTTCTGACCCCTGTCATGACCATCCTGACCAAGTTTTGCTATGTAAACCTTAGGTTTTTTATTTATTTTAATTTCGTAATCCTTCGTCCTCTTTCTAATAAAATCAATACTGTCAGAAGAGAAGTTTTTAGCATAAGTATCCTTTATGAGCGTTACCTTTGCTTTGTGACGATCCCAAACAGTTTCAAGGGCAAATGATATTTCTCCAACAGTTGCTCCAACTCGAGCTGCATTTACAGCTAACTCAAGAACATTTTTACCTTCTTGTATTCCTTTTGTAATTTCTTCAAGCTTTCTATTAACGTCGGAGCTATTCCTCTCAGATTTAAGTTTTTTTAGTCTTGTTAGCTGACTTGAAAGGACTTGAGAGTTATCAACTTTTTTAATATCAATTTTCTCTTCCTCATTATCTGATAATGTAAATTTATTAACCCCGACAACAGTTTGCTCATTTGAGTCAATTTTAGCTTGAATTTTAGTAGCAGACTCTTCTATGCGCATTTTAGGTATATTCTTTTCTATCGCATCAGTCATACCGCCATAATCATTAATTTCCTTCATATGATTAAGTGCTTTTTTTGCTAAATCAGATGTTAATTTTTCAATAAAAAATGAACCACCCCATGGATCAATAACATCACATGTTCCTGTTTCATTTTGAATAAATAATTGAGTATTTCTAGCAATTCTAGCAGAAAAATCAGTTGGAAGGGCTATGGCCTCATCAAAGCTATTTGTATGTAATGACTGAGTGTGGCCATGTGTAGCAGCCAACGCCTCTATGCATGTTCTTGTAATATTATTCAATGGATCTTGGGCGGTTAAAGACCAACCTGATGTTTGGCAGTGGGTTCTAAGCGCTAATGACCTTGGATCTTTTGGCTTAAATTCCCTTATTAAGTTTGCCCATATCAACCTTCCAGCTCTCATTTTTGCTATTTCCATAAAATAATCCATACCTATTGCCCAGAAGAAAGATAATCTAGGTGCAAATGCATCTATATCAATTCCAGCCTTTATTCCTGCTTTAACATATTCTAAGCCGTCAGCAATGGTATATGCTAACTCAAGGTCAGCAGACGCTCCGGCCTCTTGCATATGATAACCTGAAATTGATATTGAATTAAATTTTGGCATATTCATCGAGGTATATTGAAATATATCTGAGATTATTCTCATAGATGGTTTGGGAGGATATATGTATGTATTTCTTACCATAAATTCTTTTAATACATCATTTTGGATAGTACCTTTTAGTTGATCTGAAGTAACGCCTTGCTCTTCAGCTGCAACAATAAATAAAGCCATTATAGGAACTACTGCGCCATTCATTGTCATTGATACTGACATTTTATCCAAAGGAATATCTTTAAACAACACTCTCATATCAAGAATAGAATCTATTGCAACTCCAGCCATACCAACGTCACCAGAAACCCTTGGGTGGTCTGAATCATATCCCCTGTGTGTGGCAAGGTCAAAGGCTATAGATAGCCCCATTTGACCATTTTCTAAATTTTTTTTGTAAAAAGCATTTGAATCTTCTGCGGTAGAAAAACCAGCATACTGTCTTATTGTCCAAGGCTTATTGGCATACATAGTTGGGTAGGGGCCTCTAATAAATGGATCAATTCCTGGCATTGAATTTATGTGGTTTAAATGAGTGGTATCACTTTTTAGATAAAATGATTTCAAGTCAATACCTTCAAGTGTTGATTGTGTGTTAGATTTATCATTTAAAATACTGTTATCAATGATATTTAAGTCTAAAAATGAATCAGAGAATGTATCAAATTTACTCACTATAAAACCTCCTCAAATGGCCTAACACTTATAGGATTAGAGTCTGGGTCCTCAAAAATATTAACACCAATTTTTTTTACTTTTTTATCTAAAATATCTTGTTCGTTCTTTTTTCTATTTTCCCTTAATTCATTTACGAAAGATTCAGAAGTTAACAAAGAATCGATTCCTCCACTTTTTTGAGCACTCTTAATATTATCCCATGCATTTTGCGTGATATCATTTGTAAGCTTCTCTATGAAAAATGAACCTCCTGCAGGGTCTTGAACTCTTGAAATTCTAGATTCCTCTTGAAGTATTATATGAGTATTTCTTGTTAATCTTTTTATAAAGTCCGGAGCTTGTCCAAGCTTTTGAGTGATATTATCGCAGACTATTCTTTCCACGCCTCCAATAGAGGATGCTAGAGCTGCAGTTGTTATTCTTAATTGATTAACCCAGGGGTCTTCTTTGAATATTATTCCTGATGATGAACGAGAGGTTATGTGAAGTTTTCCATTTACATCAAAATGTTTAAATATATTACTAAATATTATACGTAGCGATCGAATTTTAGAAATTAAAGCAAAAAAATCAGTATTAGATGATATTGTTACATATATATTTTGTGTATTTATACTGTTTGTTTCTGAGTGCTTTAGCACCTCAAGAAAGCTTAATGCAATTAATTCAATTTCCTTTGATAAACCAGCGCCAACATCATTCCACAATGAGCCGTCAAAATGTATTATTTCCAGCATAGGAAATTTACCTCGAACTTCAGAGTCTATCTTTAAAGTTTCCCTTAATATATCTTTATGTTGAATCATTTTACCAAATTTTTCTTTTGAGAATTCTTTTAACCATAAATTTATAGCAATTGGATCAATTTGATAACCACCAAGTGGTTCTTCTTGTTTCGAGTTTTTCCAGTTGTCCAAGTAGGATATATACTCTTCTATTCTATCCATTGGATTCTTAAGGTTTTTAAAGTAAACAGGTGCTAATGAGAGATCAACATTATTTAATATAGAGCTTAATGATTCTTTATTAAAGGTTGCAAGCTCTAATGAACCGCTGCCCCTTTCTAATTCATTTATAATTCTGGAATTTAAGACTTTTGAGTCATTTGAGTGATCTATGCTGGAACAAATATACCAAGGCATATATTGGTTTCTATTATTTGTTAAACCTCTTCTGGAAGATAGGCTGTAATCTTCTTTAATATCTTCAATTGTATATAAAGGTTTAGTGTGAATATTTTCATCCAAGATTTTTTCTAAATCTTTGATATTTTTATCTTTAAGGGAAGCGTTTGCGACTTTTTCCCAATCTTCTAACTTAACTGAAGATGCATTTAAATATTTATCTATATTTTTTGTCATAAAGATACCTATACGATATTTTTCAATTATATAATATAAATAGGGTATAAACTTTTATAGTAATAATAGTAATACTTTTTATAAAATGCTACTTCATTAGCTAACTTAAGGAAAGAGTCATTAATAATGAAAAATCTATTTGTTAACCCTGGCTTCCTAGTCAATTACTTAAAACCACTTTCTTCTTGGTTTGGAGCGATAGCATTAGCGTTGGTTGGGATTGGACTTTGGTTTTCATTTTACAACTCTCCCATTGACTATCAACAAGGAAATGCCGTCCGCATAATGTATATACATGTTCCCTCGGCTTGGATGGGAATGGGTATTTATGCATTTATAGCATTGTCCAGTTTCTTTGGATTAGTTTATGGTCATGTTGTAGCTTTTTCTTTAGCAAAGGCAGCAGCTCCTATTGGAGCAACATTCACAGCAATTTGCTTAGTATCTGGATCAGCATGGGGTAAACCTATGTGGGGAACATGGTGGGTTTGGGATGCAAGACTAACCTCAGTCTTAATCTTATTTTTCTTCTATATTAGCTATATAATTTTTTCTAAATCATTTAGTGATTTCTCTAAAGGTGAAAAGTTTTCGTCATTTTTATCGATTATTGGGCTAATTAATCTCCCAATAATAAAATTTTCAGTAGATTACTGGAATACCCTTCACCAACCAGCAAGTATATCAAAAATTGGATCTCCGTCTATACATGTTGATATGCTAATTCCTCTTGTTATAATGTTTTTTTCTTTTATTTTTATATTTCTCCATCTTCTTGTTGTTAGGCTCCAGCTTGAGCTTAATAATAGAAGGTTGAATTTAAAAAATATGAAATCATATGAGGAATCTTAAATGATAGATTATAGTTTTTATATAATAATTTCTTATTTATCAGCCTTTTTTGGTTTGTTTATTTTATTTATATTTTCTTATAAAGATTTTTTAATTTCTAATAGAAAAATTAGAAATATGGAAAAATTAAAGTGAATAAAAGTAAAGATAGAATAATAATGATATCTTTTTTGCTGATAGTTTCAGCTACATCTTTATTTCTTATTTTGTTTGCGTTAAGGGATAACGTCATTTTTTTTTATTCCCCATCTGAAGTACAAAAAAAATTCTACAATAATGAAATTAATAATGAATCACTTGTCAGGTTAGGCGGTCTCGTTCTTGATAAAAGCCTTCATAGGGACAAAGAAGGGAATATCTACTTTATAATTACTGATCTTAAAAAAGAAATTAATGTTCTTTTTTCAGGAATTCTTCCCGATCTATTTAGAGAAGGCCAAGGAGTGATAGCTCAAGGTTATGTCGAAAAATATAATTTAAAAGATGATAATGATTTGTTAGAAAATAAGTTAAGATTAAGGGCATCTTCAGTTTTAGCTAAGCATGATGAAAACTATATGCCACCAGAAGTCTTAGATATTTTGGAAGGGGTTTCAACTAATGATGGTTAGCTTTGCAAATTTATCTATTATTTTGGTTATTCTGCTTTCTCTATTCCAATTTTTTGTTCCTGTTTTTTTCTTAAAAAGAAAAAATTTAGTAATAACTAATTTAGTCCCTTTTATAGCTTTATTAAATTTCTTTCTGCTAACTGTCTCATTTTTTATCTTAATATTGTCATACGTTAATTCAGATTTTTCAGTATTCAATGTTTGGTCAAATTCTCATACATCAAAACCACTTATTTATAAAATATCAGGCTCGTGGGGAAATCACGAAGGATCAATGCTTCTATGGTGCTGGGTTATGTCCTTTTATGGTTTTTTAGTATCATTAAATTTACAAAAACTTTCTTATGATTTTAAAATAAGAATTTTAATGTTTCAGGGTATTTTATGTTTTGGCTTTGTATTGTACCTATTCTTTGGATCTAATCCATTTCTTAGGCTGTATCCCGCTCCAGATGAGGGAGTTGGATTAAATCCTCTTTTACAAGACCCTGGGTTAGCATTTCACCCACCTTTTTTATATCTCGGCTATGTTGGTCTATCAATCGTATGGTCTTTTGCTTTATCTGGATTGTTTAATAAAAATTTTGATAGAAGTTGGGCAAAGAATACGAAGCCATGGGTCCTATTGTCATGGGTTTTCTTAACTATTGGAATTACATTGGGATCGTTTTGGGCTTACTATGAATTAGGCTGGGGTGGCTATTGGTTTTGGGATCCAGTTGAAAATGCATCTTTAATACCATGGGTTATTACCACGGCTTTATTACATTCGATTTTAGTAATGGAAAAAAGAGGGTCTCTAGCTAATTGGTGCATTCTTTTATCAATCTCAGCATTTGCTATGTCTATGGTTGGAACATTTATTGTTCGATCTGGTTTAATTACATCCGTTCATGCCTTTGCGACAGATCCTAATAGAGGAATTTTTATTTTAACATTAATTTCATTGTATATTATTGTAAGCTTATCAATTTTTGCCCTAAGGCCTGTATCATCCAACGGTATTCTAAAGTATAGAGTTCTAAGCAAAGATTTTTTTCTTATCTTAAATAATTTACTTTTAATAACTGCAGCACTTACAATTTTTATTGGAACTATATACCCAATGGTTCTGGAAATCTTTTCAGGCGAAAGGATATCTGTTGGAACGCCTTTTTACACAATTACTGTAATACCAATAATATTTTTGATTTCAATTTTTGCTCCCATTGCTGTTTTATTGCCTTGGGGAAATTTAGAAACAAAAGGATCATATAAAAAATATTTTTTTACATATATTTTTGGGGCTCTTTTTACTTGGGTTATATATTTATATTATAATATTAACTCAATTATGTCTTTTGCGGGGGTTTTTGTTTCTTTTTGGATAATTGCTTTATCAATATATAGTTATTTTTCTAAAAAAACTTATCTATCTTCACTTTCTTCTTTTTTAGGTCACACTGGTCTTGGCTTATTTATCCTTGGGGCGTCAATATCAATTTCATCGAAAGAAGATTTTGAGGGTGCAATGAAAATTAATTCATCAATTAATATTGCTAGTTATGATATAAATTTTTTAGGGGTCAAAGATGAAAAAGGTCCAAACTATATTAGCTCTAAGGGTGTTTTCTTATTAGAAAATAAAAATATTTCATCTATTTTAAATCCTGAAAAAAGATTTTACCCTATCGAGAGATCTGTAACAACAGAAGCTGCCATAATGAGTAGGTATTTTTCTCATATTTATATTGTATTAGGTGAGAGGGTAGACGACGAAGAATGGATTGTTAGAGTTTGGTATAAACCATTTATTTCTTTAATCTGGATTGGCTCTATTATAACAGCTCTAGGAGGAATAGTCGGATTAATTAATAGAAGAAATTATTCTAAAAAATCACTTAAAGTATTAGGTATATTTCTTTTTCTATTATTTTTACCCATAAATAGTCATTCTGAGCCTTCAGATATCTCTAATTACGATAATTCCCTTGAAAAACGTATTCAATCAATAAATCAAAATATACGCTGTATGGTCTGTGAGTCTCAAACGATAGATGATTCAAATTCTCCCTTAGCAAAGGATTTAAGAGCCATTGTTAAAGAAAAAGTTTTAAAAGGGGAAACAGATTACCAGGTATATAGCTTTTTTCGTGATAGATATGGTGATTATATTATTTTAAAACCACCTTTTAGGCCAAATACATTTATTTTATGGTTTGCTCCAATTCTTATTATAATCTTAGGCTGCCTAATTATTTTCATCAGCCAAAAGAAATATATAAATAAATTTGGAGATAGTAATGGTGGTTAGGGTATTATCTGCAAGCTGTAAAAGATCTGGATATACAGTCATTGACAATATTTCTTTTGAGCTAAGAAGTGGGCAAATTGGTCTTATTTCTGGTTCTAATGGGTCTGGAAAAACATCACTTTTAAGAATGGTAGCCGGACTTATTCCTTTAACATCAGGTAATTTATTATTTAGTCCATCAATTGATCAAAATTCAGAGCACAGTGATGGTTTATTTTTGTTGGGCCATAGTCTGGCAATAAAAGATGATATTTCTCCTGAAGAGGATATAAAATTCTGGTCTAGTTTATTAGGTTGCGGTTATCATGAAGATGTATTGTTGATGGTAGGACTATCTAATTTAAAAAAGATTCCTTGTAAGTACCTTTCGCAGGGTCAGAAACAACGATTAGGAATCGCAAGACTTATAGCCTCAAATAAGAGCTTATGGCTTTTGGACGAACCAACATCCTCCCTAGATAAGACCACATCACTTTTATTAAAGGAAATAATTGAGAAACATACAAAATCTGGTGGAATTGCATTAATCTCCTCTCATATTAACTTCCTAGATAAAACTGATATTAAAATTGATTTAGATAGCAATAATGTTTCATCTTAAAATATTACTTCTAAAGGAATTAAAAACTTCTTTTTCATTAAGGGGAAGCTATATTCTTTCTTTAGCATTTTTTTCAATTTCTTTAATTATTCTTCCAATTGGAATAGGGCCTGATAAAAGTATATTATCATTTATTTCGCCCGGTTTAATTTGGGTTTCACTTATATTGACCTCTCTTTTATCACTGAATAGCTTATTTCATGAAGATCTTATGGATGGAACCCTTGATCTTTATAAGAACAGTCCTTTGTCTTTTATCGAAATTTCATTTATCAAGAGTTTGTCTCATTGGATATCTAATTTTCTTCCCTTACTTTTGATAACTCCAGTATTAAGTTTATTTATAGGTTTACCTAGCAACTTATTAATATATATAGCTTTATCTATATTAATTGGAACACCATCGTTAAGCTTTATTGGGAGTATGGGTTCAGCCTTAACTCTTACTTTAAAGCAGCACAACCTTTTAATACCTTTAATCATTTTTCCACTCTTTATTCCAACTTTAATATTTGGATCAGGTGCTATTTCATCGCTAATTTTCACTGGTTTTGAGGAGGTTTTTTTTAGGCAAATGAATATTTTATTAGGAATAAGTGGGTTATCTCTGGTAATTTGTCCATTTATATCAGGTTTTATTTTAGATTCTAATTACGATTAAGCTATTCATCATCAGGGATGAATTTAAGGGATAATCCGTTTATGCAGTACCTCAATCCTGTAGGGTTGGGCCCATCATCGAAAACATGTCCGAGATGCTCTCCTTCTTTTGACATTATTTCTTTTCGCATCATTCCATGCGATGTATCTTCTTTAATTATAATATTTTCTTTATTAACATCAAAAAAGCTTGGCCAACCAGTTCCTGATTCAAATTTTGTTTCGGATCTAAAAACTGGCAAACCTTTATCAGCAGTTACATATGTCCCAGTGCGTTTTTCTTCCAAAAGATTACTTGTTCCAGGCATCTCTGTTCCAGAGTTATAAAGAATATTTCTTTGTTCGTCGCTTATTTCATCATTCATATTTTTAATTTTCCTTTATTTTTAAATAATATACTAATTGCTTTACACAGTGATGTAAAATTGGCATTTTGTCGATATTATTTGGAGAGGTGGCCGAGTGGCTGAAGGCGCTCCCCTGCTAAGGGAGTATACGAGCAATCGTATCGTGGGTTCGAATCCCACTCTCTCCGCCAAACATTGACTTCTAGAAATACAATAATGATAGACCTTAAAAATATTACATATCGGATTGCTGGTAGAACACTAATTGATAAATCATCATTATCAATTCCAGACGGTCATCACGTTGGACTTGTGGGACAGAATGGTACTGGTAAATCAACACTCTTTAAGCTTATAAATAA
>Ga0209091_10001347_pt1 | contig 21616 bp, 22 predicted proteins | sample ArcticOcean_MG_C_6_FD_187438 | JGI IMG/M metagenome (GOLD analysis project Ga0209091, IMG submission 187438) | Marine microbial communities from western Arctic Ocean - ArcticOcean_MG_CB8_128 (SPAdes) (version 2) | ecosystem: Environmental > Aquatic > Marine > Oceanic | place: Arctic Ocean...
CAATACACGAAATGTAATTTTACCACTGCGCAACTTGCTACTGATGCCGGGAAGTCATGCGGCCAAAACCAGGTCGCCTCTGATGCTTACGATGATTTCGCGGCGCTCTTCAACAACCTCGGGTACGTGCTGGCCGTTGAAGATTCCGTCGGCCAACTCATCACGTGCGACTTTGTTCAATCGGAAACCGCGGAGATCACCTCGACGTTGCACACCGTCGTTGATGCGCTCAAAATTCTCTGGGGTGGCTTCCTCATGCTCGGCATGTCTTATTTCGTCATGTGGGTCATCCTGTTAGTCGCCGTCTCGCGAATCGCGAACCCGCAACTCAACGTGGATTCGGGCGAATACGACCCCCAATGGGCGGAAAAACTCTCCATGCCGAGAAGATAAGAATAATAAAAAAGCATCATTATTCGCCCCTTGAGTAGAGAAAGCAGCGCTGATACTAATGAGTATGAAAATATTATATAAATGACGCGCTTCGTTTTTTATAATAAGAAGTATTACTTTTTGATGATATTCGATGAAACAAAAGTTCTCGTTTTATTCTCGTTGGACCGCTTATTTTTAGCCACAAAACGCTCGAAAAAACTCGTCTTAAAAAAAGATAAAAAGAAAGAAATCGTTACTTTTCTCCTTCTTCTTCGCGTCATCACGTAATCATGGGGTACGCGGGATACGCTCCCGGACACTCCGTCCAAGAACTCACCGAGGTACGACTACTACTACTCGAAGTTTTGTTCGTTTCTTATCGCTTTCTTCTTCTTTTTCTCTCTCTTTCTTTCTTCTGTTCTCTCTCTTTCGTCGTTTCAAGAAAAATCGGTCTTCTCGCGTCATCTCTTCTCGAAACGACACGGACCCATTCGTGACGCTCACGATGAATATCATCATCATCATCATCATCGTAATAAAAACAAAACAAAACAGAAACAAAAAGCGTTACGTCAGGTGGAGTCCGTCGAGTGCTTAGAAATGATTGAAAAGTTGTTCAAAAACTGCGCTCAAAATCCATCGGAGAAGAAATATCGAAAAGTAAAGTTTGAAACCAACGCGAAAATCAAAGCCGCGTTCGAGAGCGGGAAATCAACGACGAGTAATGAGATTGCGTTGCAATGTTTTTTAACCCACGGGTGGGTGCTCGAAGAAGGAGAGGACGAGAGAGTGTTGAAACTCCCCGAAGCGGTTCAACAAACTTTTCAGGACGTGAGAGAGGTGACGGAAAGAAAAGAAACGTTGCAGAAAGAGTTGCAAGCGGCGTTTCGGCGAAGGGTTGCCGCGCGGTCGAAAGCAGCGGGAGCGTCGAGCGGCGGCTGTTGCTCGGCGAAAGAAGCTCTGTTGAAACAGTTGGAAGCGGATAAATTAGAACGCGCGGCAAAAGGACCGGTGACCACGGGGAGTAAAAGAGTGGACGGCGCCTTGGGCAACGGCGGCTTTTCGACGCCGCAAGACGCCGGGTGTTGCGGTTCCGCGTGAGGATAAGCTCGCTTTGCGATTTTTTTCACGCGACGATGTGAAAACGCAAAGCGAAGAAGAAGAGAGAGAGAGAGTGGAGACACACATAGTTCTCGCGGAAGAAGATTTTATTCTTCTCGTTGTGACGCCGCGCGCGGGAAAATTTTCGTTTTTAAAATACGAACCCGCCGAGAGATAATATATATATTACAAAGGCTGATAAATCCGCGAGAATGACAACGAAAACGACGAACACTACTCGTACATCGAAGAGATGTGCGCGTGTCTGTCTGTGTGTGTGTGTGTTTGAAGAGAGGAAGGAGGTTCTCCTCGTATTACTTTTTTTTAGTAGCAAGCAAAGTGTAAAATTTTCTATACTTTTATGCATACACAAAACGAACTTAAAAACTCTTTCCACATTAGTCGCACACACGCTCACACACACACACTAGAAAGTAGTAATAAAGATAGATCATAGAAGAGCACAAAAATAATAAATACATAATGCCTGCGATTGATATCATCATCGGCCCAGCTATTCAAATGGCTGAAGCGGCGTCCTTAGGCATGCCTTTCGAGGTGTGGAAAACACGAATGGGAAGACACCGAACGGAAGGGACCGTGGAGGCGTTGAAAAACGTGTACAAAACTGGAGGCGGCGTGCACGCGTTTTGGAGAGGCACGTCGGCGAAAATGGTGGAATCTGGGACGAAAGGCGCGATATTGATGTACGCCAAAGAGGGAATAAACGAGAGTTTGTTGAAAAACGACGTAGATCCAGGCTTAGCCGGGGTTCTCGCCGGCGCCGGCGGAGGGATCGCGCAAGTCTCCGTCATGGGTCCGTGCACGTATTTAGTCACCGGAGCGGTGAACGATCCTTCCGGGAAATCGAGCGTAGAGAGAATAAGAGAAACATACGCCAGATCTGGAGTGAAGGGGTTTTACCCGGGAGGAACCGCCATCGCGTTTCGACAGGCGACGAACTGGGCCAGTCGTCAAGGTTTCACCGAAATCGTTCGCGAGAAAGCGAAGGCGGTTTGGTACCCGGACGTCGATTCGAAAGAAGTGAAGATGACTAAAGGACAAGAAGTTATATGCGGGGTAATTGGCGGGACGATGGCGTGTTGGAACCATCCGTTTGAAGTCGCTCGAATAGAAGCGCAAACCAGAGGGAGTTTGGGACAAGAAACCGGGAGCATGGTGAGCGTGATGAAGGACATCATCAAAGAGAACGGCGTCGGCGGGTTGTTTCGCGGAATCGTTCCAAGAGTCGGTTTAGGCATTTGGCAGACGCTGTTTATGGTCACAGGGGCGAAGATTTTGAAAGATGAGTTGAAGGAGAGAGGGTTGTTAGAGGGCTCGGGCGGCGGCGGCGGCGGACATTCGTGATGATGAAAACGATAATGATGAAAACGATGATGATACACGTAGACAGGCAGAATAAAATACATATACAATACACAGCGAAGGAACAACAGATTTAAACACGAACTCACACCCTTTTACGTCACAAAAATGCGCCGCACTCCTCGCCTTCGTTCACCGTTCTCGCCAAAGCCTTCAAACAGCTCTCCTCTCCTTTCACTCTGTTCAAGATTGTTCCGCAAGGAAGTTCGACGTTCGGTCCCATGCCGCATTCGGAGAGACATTTCACCGCGGTGACTTTTAAATCAAACTTACCTCCTCGTTCTTCCAGAAACTCTAACGTTTTTTGCGAGCCTAATCGTCTGCACTCTTTCTTCGTGCAAACTTTAATTTCCAGCAAAATTTCTTGTTCGCATCGAATAATTCTCGTCGTCGTCCTAGTACTCGTCGCTGCTTTTCGTCGCGACGACGATGACGATGAAACGCGTCTCAAAGAAGAAGAAGACCGAGAGAAAGAAGAAGCAGAAGAACTACTGTTGGTAAAACTCGTCGCCGAGAAGAACATTTGACCCCCCGCTGCTGCTCTTTTATCGCCTCCTTCTTTAAAGTTCTGAAGCGTAAAAAGAAATGGAAAACTTTTAGAAAAGTTCGTTACAAAAACAAACACACTTACACTCGTGGTCTCTCCTGGTTCTCTATCTCTCTCTCTTTTGTGTGCACAAAACGAATGCGTCGATGATGACGAGAGAGAAGACTTCTCAAAAAACGATGATGATTTCTCTTTTGTGTCTCTTCGAACTCCTGTTGAGTCTTTTGATAATAAAATACGTCAATTACACGGAAATCGATTGGATCGCGTACGGGGAAGAAGTGGACGGGTTTTTCAAGTTAAAAGAGTACGATTACGCAAAGTTAGGAGGGCAAACGGGGCCTTTGGTGTATCCAGCCGGATTTGTGTATTGTTACGGCTTCATACGGTGGATGTGCGGAGAACAAGTGAGAAACGCGCAAGTTTTGTTTGCGTTTTTGTACGTGTTCAATCAGTGGTTAGCTATGCGTATTTTGCAGAGAAGTGGGAAAGTGCCGATTGCGTTTTACGCGGTCACGTGTTTGAGTAAACGGATGCACTCGATATTTACGCTGAGAATGTTCAACGACGGCGTGTGCACAATTTTCTGTCACTTGGCGGTGTTGGCGTTTATGGACGGCGCGAAGAAGGAGAAGGAGAAGAAGGAAAAGATGACGACAAATAATGGACGCACTTGTTTGAGAGGTTTCGCGTGGCTTTCCGTGGCAACTTCGATTAAGATGAACGCGTTGTTGTACCTTCCACCGGCGCTAGTGCTTTTAGTCGGATACGGACAGACTCTGTGGGAGATACTTTTATGTGTAATAGTTTTCGTGGGCGTACAAGTCGCGTTAGCGCTGCCGTTTCTGTTGACGTTTCCGAAGAGTTATCTGGCGAGAGCGTTTGAGCTGACGCGCGTGTTTACGTATAAATGGACGGTGAACTTTAAATTTTTGAGCGAAGATTGTTTCGTTTCGAAAGAATTGGCGCATGGATTACTCTCAGTGCACGTCGCGGCGCTTTTCGTCGCCGCGCACAGAAAATGGTTCCGGCGACGTAATCTTCCAGGAGCAAAGGAGCAAAGGTTCTTTTGGGATTTCTTTGGAAACTTCTTTCGTAACGCAAAGAGAGATATTTCGTCTGCATTTCGTGGTAAAAGTAGTAGCAGTAGTAGTAGTACTAGAAGAAGAAGAAGAAGAAGTGGAATAGAAAATAGGAATAGCAAAAGGAATGGCCCAGGTGATGATGACAAAGAGTTGGATAGAATAAAGTATCCGAGTGAAAACGACGCAGCGCTGATGTTGGCGCAAGGGAATTTTATTGGCGTTTTGTGCGCTCGGAGTCTGCACTATCAGTTTTACTCATGGTATTTCAACTTATTACCGTTGATTTTATTCAATCGGACGTCGTTGATACATCGTAAAGGTAATGTTAATATGATTTTCGAATGCATGAGGAACGGCGGCATCATGTTGTGTTTGGAGTATTGTTGGAACAAGTACCCGAGCACGGCGTTTTCGAGTTTATTGTTGCAAGCGACGCACGCGATGATTTACGCGACGTGCGTGTTGTAATTGAATACGTGTTGTTAAATACTCTATTGCTGTACTACTTTTACTACTGGTAGGTGTATAGAATCTCTACCTCTCTAAATCTAAATCTAAATTTTCTTCTTCTTCTTCTTCTTAAATATGAATTCCAAACAGGCGTTCGTATAAGGAGCTTTTCATTCGCGTGACGTAAAAAGTTTTCCCGCTCGGCGTTTTCACCGGCTCTTCTTTCCCACCATCGTTCGCGTTGTGAAACTTTTTCGCAATCATAGCCTCGTGTATGGCGTCATCTTCCGACGTGTCCTTAAATCCTAAATCATTCAACTTCAACTGTAAAGCGTCTCGTTGCATCTGCATGTGTTCGACCAGTTTCGCCAGCGCTTGCGTCCTTTTGCGATCCATTTTCTTGAGCTGTTCAATCTGCAAACTCGAATGCACCGCCGCCTTCAACACTTCTCTCGTCTTATCTATGAACTCAATTTGCTCGTCACTCGTCACCTCTCGTATGTCCATCTTCAGCTCCACCACGTTTTGTCTTCGATCTTTAATATACGCCTCTTTCGCTCGAAGTTGTTGTTTCGTCGCCGCTAATTCCGCGTCTTGCTCGTCGTATTTCAGCGACGTCGTCTCCAACTCGTTCCTCAACCGTTCGATTTCGCTCAGTAAATCCTCAATCGTCTCTTCCGCGCCTTTACCTCCGTTCGAGAGGATTTTTAACGTTCGTCCGACGGTCATAAATTTAGCAGGTGATGCAGACGCGGGCTGAACACCACCCCCGGCGTTGGTGTTGGAGCCACCACCATTCGTCGTGGTCGTCTTAAAACTCGCTCCTGCGGCTAAAACTATCGACGCTCGTCTCACGCTGTCCAACGCTCTCGTCGTTTCCTCCAACACCGCCTCGGTGATTTCTCGCTGCCTGCGTTCTTTCACCAAAGTTTTTTGCGTCTCTCTCAGTCGTCGTTCAAAGGTCGACTCCGAGTTCATCATCGTCGCGCTCTTTTCTTCTTTCTTGTTGTTCTCGTCGTAAAGTGAAGAAGAAGAAGAAGATAAAGAAGAGGCTACACGACGAGTCTCATCAGACATCTCTTTTGCCCCCGCGTTATTATTAGTAGTATTATTATTAGTACGAGTGGTAGTGTTATTATTCCCGTCTTTCCCCGTGATGATGACGAGGAGAGGATGATTGTGAACAAAAAAAAAAGGCAGAACGAAGACGAAATTCGGCATCCGAAAGGGAGGAGCCCAAACACCAGCCAACAAACGGCCAGCAAAAATCTGTTTCCTGTTTTTCTTACTTGAAAAAAAAACAACCCCCGAAAAAGGAAAAAGGAGGAAGAATTTTCACAAATCAAAACTGATTGGGAGAGAATTTGAGGGAGAAAGAGGCCGCGGCGAAAGGAAGACTAAATTACGTCCATCAGTGAGGGACAAACATTACCACACTTTTAAGCACGAGTATCTCTCTCTCTGTCTGTTTGGGTTCACGCGCACGCACAAAGCGAGACGACGATGAAGGCTCAACGCGGGAGAAGAAAGAAAAGAACCGCTGCCGCTGCGAGAAGAGCGTCGTCGTCTTTATCGTCGTCGTTTCCTTCGTTGAAGATGATTTCGATGAAATCTGCGGTCGGGGCGGTGTGTGTCCTCGCCGCGGCCAGCGGTGGATTGGTGAAAGACGCACACGCGTGGTCTGGTGGAGCCACACTCGTGAGCGCGGTCCAGACGACCACGAATAACGATTTGCCGGTGGTTTTGGACAGCAGCAGCAATGAGAGGACCCCGGACGACGGGACTATCGCAGCAACCGGAGAAGAAGAAGAAGTAACACAAGTTGATCGAGAACAACAACGAGAACAAGAACGCGTTCCACAAATTACGACGACAAAGCGAGGTTCGACTTTGAGCAACACAAACAGTAACAAAGAAGAGGCTTTACTCCCCGTGGTAAAAAAACAGATGCTTTTGGAAGAATTGAAAGCGACCGCGAGGGAAAAGAAAGCTTTGGAGGAGTCTTTGACGCAAACAAAACAAGAAGCAGCGAAAGAAATGCAACGCTCCAAGGAAGAAAAAAAGGAAAGAGAAGACGCGGAGAGAGAGAAGCGAGAAGAGTTGAGTAAGAAGAATGCTGCTGTTTTTACTGTTAATAATGCTGCTTCAAATGGCGATGGCAACATGATCAACAACGACGAGGGCGGGAACTGGCCGGTACCGGCGAATGCGCTCGCGGATCCAAGAGCGCGGGCGGAAGAGAAACAGCGCCAGCAACGTCAACAAGAACAACGCCAACAAGAACAACATCAACAACAACAACAACAAAATAAAGATATTCACCAGGATGCGGCGAATGCGCTGAATGCGGACGAACACGCGCAAAAAATTGTCGATCGCGTCGTTGAAAACGCCAAGAAGAAAGCGGAAGGCGTCGCGAAGAAAGTGCTCGAGGAGGCGACGATGAAAGCAGACTTGATCGTACAAAAGGCGCTTGCTCAAACCACCACCACCACCAATAATAATAATAACAATAACAATAACAACAACAACAACAACAATAACAACGAACGACAAGAGCAACGCCGAGTGGAAAATGTCCAAATGGAAAAGCCGGCGAGCTTCGAGGAGGAAAAGGATGTTTTCGTCACCGAGGGTAAAAGTTTGTCGTCTCCTAAACAGCAAGCGGAAGAAAGACAACCGAAACAGCAAGAATCCGTGGAAGTGGATGAAGCGGAGGAAGCTCCAAAAGCATTTTGGCCGTCTCAGGATGAAGATTTAGAGAATTTGGGCGACGACAACGACGACGTGAAGGAATCGGCGGGAATGACTGCCCCGAACGCCAAAAAGTCTGTGTCTGTCGGCGCAGCTACTGCGTCATCATCCGCACCTGCAAAGAAAGTCTCCGAAGACGACGAAGACGAAGGCTTCTGGAAAGACGAAGACAACGTTGCAAAAGCTGGAGAAGGTGCACAAATCATCGACGAGGATCTCGAGGAGGAGCAAAACGCGGTTAAAAAAGTCGTGCCTAAAAAAGACGTCAATCCGTGGCTCGCGAAAGAAAAAGCGTCGACGATGGACGAGGAACAAGCTGCTTCGGTCGAAAAAATTACGCACAGAAAACCAGACGGTTCTATCGATTACGACTATCCTCGCGTTCACGACAAGCCGAAAGTCGATCGCACGGATGTCGATATGCTCGGCAGCGCTCAACGACAGAAACCGGTGGCAAACCACCCCGGATTCTCGCACCCGGAGCAATTCAAAACTGCTTTGGCCGCGTGCTTTCGTCAGTCTCCGGAAGGTGATTGCACGGATTCGTACTTCGGACACATCTCTGAATGGGACACGTCGAAGGTGACGAACATGGCCGGTGCTTTTATGTACAAGAGGCAATTTAACCAGGACTTGTCCAACTGGGACGTTTCGCAGGTAACAAACATGAAGCACATGTTTTACGAAGCGCAAACCTTCGACCAAGATTTAAGTCGGTGGAACACGAAGAATGTGAAAGATATGACGGGTATGTTTTACGCGGCGCTTAAATTCAACCAAAATGTTGGGAATTGGGATGTCGGACAAGTTACGGACATGTCGTACATGTTCAAACATGCGCAAAGTTTCAACTTTGACTTGTCGTTGTGGAAAGGTCCAGCAGCGGAAGCTGCTGCGCACGAAATTTTTGAGGACGCGCAGAACTTCCTCGAAAGTTTCTCGTGCCCAGGCATGTCCGTTCACGGGCCAGTGTCTGGATGCAACTGGTTTAAAGCTGGTATTGAAGATTGTTTGAAGGAAGCACCGGTTGATGGTCAATGTCATGAATACGCGAAGACCTCTCGAAGAGGCACTATGCCAAACTGGGACACAAGTCAAATTCGCAACATGGAAAATCTGTTCAAAGATCGCAAAGACTTTAACGCAGACATTACGAAATGGGATACGAGTAACGTGATTACCATGAATAACATGTTTGAAGGTGCGACCTCGTTTAACCAACCTATCGGAGCCTGGGACACGAGCAAAGTGACGGATATGTCGAATATGTTCCAAAAAGCGAGTCGATTTAACAAGGATATTATTAACTGGGATGTGTCACACGTTACGACCATGCGTTCGATGTTTGCGCACGCTGAAGATTTCAATCAACCGTTGGAGCGTTGGGATGTTCGCAAGGTCAAAGACATGTTTTACATGTTCACCGGAGCGAAGACTTTCCAGCAACCGATTCACACGTGGAAGGGTTTGGCTGCCGACGCTGTTCAGAATGGCGAGTGGGGAAGAATCTTCGATGGAGCCTGGGCTTTTAACAATAGGTACACTTGCAGAGATCGAGAAGGTATTATCAACGTCGGACCGATTTCCACGTGCGTACCGAAAGAGTTGGCGCCGAAACCTCCGTTGGCGATTCCAACGTTGGGCGCACCGCAAGAAAAGAGATCTTGGATTTCAACCGTATTACCGACACTCGGCAAGCGTAAGTCGACTTCAGTCGACGTCCCGATGGATGTTAGCGATCACTCGAAGAAGTTTACTCTCCAAGCCGGTGTCGTAAACAACAAAGCTTCGGAACAATCGGTCAAGCCTCTGATCACGGAGAGTTCAGACGGCGCGGAAGCAGAAAAAGAACGACAAGCGATTCTTCGAAAAATCGAAAAGCTGAACAAGAAACCATCGAGTAGAAAGCACGGGAAGATTATCGTGCATCACGACGATGGTGACTACGACGAGTACGAGCACGTTCCAGAGGAGGAGAAGAAAGGAATTTTTGCGAGGTTGTTTGGCAGTTGGACTTCCTCTTCTTCTCCGGCATCAGACGACACCGTAGCATCGAGCTCTTCGTACTCGGAGTCGGATGATTACGAGGATGTATTAGCTGAACGCGAAGGCAGAAAATTTGATAAGAAACACGCTTCTAGATCCTCGAAGAAAGTCTCCGCTGCGAGAGATGATGATGACGAAGACACTGATGAGGCGGCGATGGGAGCTCTCGAAGAGGAGACGCCGAAGTCACGGCGGGAACAATTGGATGCGTTTGATACCTCCTCGTATAAAATGCTCGGTGCGGTGTGCTTGACGGTTTGTGCGTTGGCAATTTCGGTGGAAACCGCGCAGAAATACGGGCCAAAGTTCAACCACGGTATTACGTTTGATCCAAAAGCTCCGTTTTTCCGAGAAGCGTCCAACGGGAAAGGGGCTTCCTCCACCCAAGAAACTGGTGGATTCGGTATTCAAACGAAATCTAGCTATGGTGCAAGCGATGCAGTTTCTACCACGGGACAAATGTCGCCAAAAAGTAGAGATATCGAGGGTGGTTTGGTTAATAAAGCTCCTGGGAGCAAAAAGTTTTCCGTTCGCTCGTTGCTGAGTAAATAAAAGAGTGCGCTCCCGGAAGTCACCCTCCTGTACAAATGTTTTATTATTATACTACTACCAAGTAATACTTTTTTATTCTATTTAATCAAAGTTCTCATTACGAAAACATTGAATGACTACGAGGTGCTAATTACGTTCTATTTGTAAACTAGTTATTGCTTCTGGTTCGTGCTACTTTTTTCTTGTTCTTCTTCCCAATCGTCGAACTGTTTGGCATCGATCGATAAGCGATCGAAAAGTTTTTTCTTCTTGCCGAAACTCCATCCCGGATTGGCATCCAAAATGGACGCAGCTCTTTGCGCAAACTTATGCAAAGGATTTTTTTCGTTGTCGACGGCTCCGTGAGCCATATCAAACATGATTTTTCTGTGCTCAAAGACATCCTCCGCCGGCGATTCTCCGAATGATTCCGTTCGAAACTTCTCCTTCGCGAGCATCTTTTCAAACTCCTCCAAAGAATCCTTCTTTAAACTTTCATATTGCGAATCTGAGGTCAAGTTCAATTGCTCCATCACAAAAGCCTTCTTTGAATCTAAATAATCTCCCGGTGATACGTCTTCGTTTGGATCCTTTTCACCAAAAATCCACGGTTTCTGGTCCATACCCACCGGCCAACTCGTATACTCACCGAATCGCATCTGCATGTCCTTCTCGAGTCTGGCGACGTCGTAGTCGAGTTCAACACCATCCGTCTGCATCTTCTTTGCTGCATCAACACGTTCCCGAAGTAGTCGCTTTATGCGATCGTTTTCGGGATTCTTTTCTCGCCTACCTTGCTGCTGCCCCGCGCCTGCCGCCGCGTTACGTTTTCTCAGTTCAAACGTTTTTCCACCAAACGCTGCGGCTCTTCGTGTTCTTTGGTCGCGAACTTGCAACGAAGGCAACGAGACATCGGTATCACTCGCACTGAGCGCATTCCCATCCCCGTCTCTTTTGTATCGTGGCACGTAACTTCTCGCTTTCATGGCTCCATCCGCTAGACGCTCGCTTCTCATATCCTTCATGACTTTCTGTTTCATTTCTGCTACTCTTTTTTGCTTCGCAAAGTGTTCTTCGCGTTGTTCGCGTTTTTTTTGCAAAGTCAACTTTCGAATTTCTAACGGGGTCATGCCCGACGTATCAATACCTTCCAGAGGATCTTTATGTACCACCATTTTCGTTTGTTCCTCCTTCTCTTCTTGAACTGTTCGTATTAAAGGTTCAGACTCCTGCGTATTTACGATCCTCGTGTTTCTAACCACGTACGAGCCCTCTTTCCTCTCGCGTCGCATTTCAGCCACAACCTCACTTTGCTTCGGCTTCGTTGGATTGTATATTTCTCCTTTAATCTTTCTCATGCCGTCGTGATTCTTATCGTCGCCGCCAACGTCATCTTCTTCGGAAGAGGGTGAGGTTTCCTCTCCCTCGCCAGCCTCTTCTTCTTCTTCTTTTCGTTTAAGCCGTCCTTCCCATTTTATCTCCGCGGGCGTCTTACTCGGTCCAATCATAATTCCTTCCTCGCTTCGTAACGCCTCCAACGCTTTCTCGGCATCCGCCAAAGATCGAAATCGAATATGCGCTCTCGGTTTTTCACCGTCAGGGCGAATAGACTTCACCGAACGAATCTCGCCAAACTTGGAGAACAATTTCCTGAGATCGTTCGCGGCGACGCCTTGCGGAAGGTTTCGTAAACCTAGATGCCCAGAGTCGTCTTTTAAGCCTTCTTCTTTCGCACGTTTGAACATTGGAACGAATTTTTTAAAGGTTCGCTTCTGCGGCGTAGAAGTCGTCGTCGTCGTCGTCTTCGTCGTCGTCGTCGTCGTCGACGTAGCCGCACTAAAACTCTCGCTTTCGCTCTTCGCCTTCACCTCCTCCTCTTCTTGAGAGGTGGACGTATCTCCTCCTTCTGTTTCTGTTGTTGTTACTGACGTGCTCTCTTTGCCGTTCCCGTCCCCGTCACCATCATCCGAGGAAGAAGAAGTAGACATCAGTCTCATCTTCCCTACCAACGAAGCAGAAGCAGAAGACGATGATGAAGATGTTGCAAAAAGACCCATCGATCGACGCGATTGTTGAAATTGTTGTTCTTCGGGAATCGACGACGACAGAAACGCGCCTCCGACTAAGCTTCTTCTCCGCGAAGACAAAGAATATACTCCTCCCATCACAGCCGTCGTCGACGTTAAGGTGTTGTTCATCGCCAACACCTTCTTCACGCAAGACCCACACCGACGTTGAAGACGCATAATTTTTCTTCTTTTTTTCCTTCTCTCTTCCTTCTTCTTGTTTTGTGTTGTTTTTTAGGTGTGTGTCAGTTTTAATTTTTTTGGCTAAAAATCCGTTCATCTCTTCTTCTCGAAGGAGAGATGAAAACTCGTTTTGTGGTGAAAAAGTCAAACTCTTCCGTCGTTTCAAAAAAGCGGTTTCAAAGAGTGCTTTCACTTTTACGTCTTTTCCGTGAAAACGTCATTCATATTTATACATTCCGCACATCAGCATTTACACACTGCAGGTACGCGCGCGCATCGTCTGTTTCTCTCTGCATTCGTTCGCGCAATTGATGTTCAAGAAGAACAACACTCTCCTTCTCTCTCTCTCTTTCTTTCTTTCTTTCTTTACTCACACCCGCGCGTGCATAAACTCTTCTCATGATTATTATTATATATCCACAATTCATAATTGTTTAACGAACAGACAGTTACGGAAAAGAAAACAAATTTAAAATTTATACTCAACAAACGAGAACAATAACAACATGGCCGCCGATGCCGATACAAATTTAAGCAACTTAACCACTCTGTGGTTGCTCCTCGGAGCGTACATGGTGTTTTTGATGCAGGTAAGCGATGATTTCCTCTTCATCTCGTATCATCCGTCTTTTTTTTCCGTACAAATTGGCGTCGCTTGGGAGATATTAAAAAAGTGCTCAGAAACGAAAGGATTGAAGCGTCGTTTTTCGACTGTCTTTTTGGTCTTCCGCAAAATGCCCAACTTTTTTTTTTGAGTGATGGTTGACTTTTTTTTAAAGAAGAAAAATTGACATTTTGACTACTACTCTCTAAAAACACCAACCGCGTCGTATTCTTTAACAGGCTGGATTCGCGCTTCTCGAAGCCGGATCAGTTCGCGCGAAAAACACGAAAAACATCCTGATTAAAAACTTGATGGATGGGTGCCTCGGCGCGCTCGTGTGGTATTTCATTGGGTACCACCTCGCGTACGGGACAAAGGACTCGTGCACGGGCGGCGACGACTGTAACGGGTTCGTCGGAAACGGCGCGGATGTTTTTATGAACAAAGCGGCGGAGCTCGCGCCACTCGGGAACGCCGACTCTGGCCATTACTATGCCGGGTGGATGTTTCAGTGGGCGTTCGCGGCTGCCGCGTCGACCATCGTGTCTGGTGCCGTCGCCGAGAGGTGCAAATTCAGCGCGTATTTAGTGTACACGGCTGCCTTAACTGGAGTCATTTATCCAGTCGTCGTCAACTGGGGCTGGAGTTCCCACGGTTGGCTTTCTCCGTGGACCGGCACTGAGCCGTATCTCGGCGCGAACGGTATGATTGACTTTGCCGGTTCCGGGATCGTTCACATGACTGGCGGCGTAGCTGCGCTCGTCGGTGCCATCTTTCTCGGTCCGAGAACTGGTCGATTTTCTCCCTCGGGAGAGTGCATCGATATGCCCGGTCACTCCTCCGTCTTGGTCGCGCTCGGTACCTTTATCCTTTGGTTCGGGTGGTACGGTTTCAACCCGGTCAGTACGCTCGCGTTTGAATACATGGAAACTGCCGCGCGAGTTGCTGTGACGACGACGTTAGGCGCCGCGGCTGGCGGCGTCACGGCGCTTTCCATCCACTACTCCTTGACAAAGTCTTTGGACGTCGGGCCGATGTGTAACGGGATCATCGCCGGACTCGTTTCTATCACCGGTAACTGCGTCGTAATCGAACCCTGGGCCGCTGCGCTCATCGGATCGATCGGTGCAGCCATCTATTACGGTTTCAGCGCGCTTCTCAAGAAGCTTAAAGTCGACGATCCGCTCGATGCCTCTGCCGTCCACGGTGCCTGCGGCGCTTGGGGCGTCATCGCCGCCGGTTTATTCGCCAAGCAAAAGTACGTCTTGAACGACTACGGAGCCGAAGGTGGTGCCGACGACTACGGCGCTTTATACGGAGGCGGCGGTAAACAACTCGGCAACCAAATCGCCGGCGTTCTCGCCATCATCGCTTGGGTCGGATTCACCAGTTCCGTTTTGTTCGGTGCGCTCAAGTATGCCGGCATGTTTCGCGTTTCCGTCGAAGAGGAAGAAGTTGGTTTGGACACCTCCCACCACGGCGGAAACGCGTACAACTTCGACAAAGAACTCGACTCCAAGGCTTAATATTTTCGAAAGCGTTGTTGTTGTTCCTTTGAAAAACTAAAAAACAATATTATTATTTATTGCGTGTGTATGATACGTGAAAACAGAGCAGAAAGATAGGTCCTCTCACGCACGACGAGTCTCTTTGTAAAAAAAAATTACCAATATTATTTTTACCATCATCAACACGCAGGAGAGACAATCGTACGCGCGCCGCACAACAACACGCACAAAAGCACTGTCAATATTAATATAATAATACAACTGAATTCGAGCGAAACTCTCAAAATTTTATCAATCGTTTTCTCTGAGTTTCTCGAGCTCGCCTTCTTGAAACTGCAACGCGTTTGGTTTGTAGTTCTTTTCCAATTCCGAGTCTTCAAGCTTCACGTAGACTCTTAAACTCTTCAAGCGCACGGTCGTACTTTTGGACGATCCTCTGCCACCTCCAACCGTACCGAATAAACTCGTCGAAACGTCCGGGTCTGAGTCATTTCCGTAGTACGTACCGAGTCGACTCGCGGCCATTTTCGATTCGAGCTGGATTTTCAAACCATCCGGTCCCCATTGAGGCGATTTACCCGCCTCGTCGATGATTGCCATTCCGCTGCCTCCAATTTTCGCGCACTTCGTTGGATTCTCTTTCGTACCTCTCGCGTACACGAACAAAAACGCGCTGATTGCGTCCGCCCACTCTCCGTATCCGACCCAACCTTTAGGATTATAACCGCCAAATACCACGCCGTCGGTTGTCTCCGCTATTAACAAACCGCATCCTTGTCCATCTAATTGCGTGTGAAAACTAGACCCACTCCATCCGTGCGTCTCGGCGTCGTACGCGATGCCCAATCTTTTCGACTCCATTTGCGTCTGCTTCAGAACTCTTCGAACTAAACGCAACTCTCTCGTATCGTCCACATCCACAATCGGTTCTAAAAACTCTTCGCAATTCGCCGGCCATTGGTCCGGCCATTCCTCTCTTGTCATTCGTTTCAACCCGGCTGGTTCTGGGTCGTCTAACATCCCCGGGAAGAGTTTCCCAACTAGATTGGTGATGAAGTCTCCGCTGTCTTCTTCTTCTTCTTCTTCTTTCTTGTTGTTGTTGTTAAAAAAACTCCGCGTGATGATTGTTCTTCTTCTTCTTCTTCTCGATGATGATGATGGTTTATTATTAGTATTATTCGTTGTACGACGTAAACGACGACGACGATGATGTCTTCTCATTCTCAACGATGATTCATCGCGAGCAGTAGCTGCCGAAAATGTCATCATCATCGTCGTCGTTCTTCTTCGCGTGAAAGAAGTGTGTCTTGTTTTTAATGGACTAATGCGGAATGGAAAAGATACGGGGACGACTTTACTCAGAAGTCTCTTCACTTATATTTACGCGCGAGTTTCTGTTGGACTCTTCAAAGTAAGCCGAATACAGATAGAACAACAACAACAACGTAAATGTTCGCCCGCTGCTACGCATCGTCGAATATAACTTCTTCTTCGTCGTCGTCAAAAGTCGGATTCGTCGTAAAGAAAAAACAATCATCATCATCATCATCATCATCATCATTCAGAACGAGAACGAGAACGATGAGTGCTGCTTCTTCGAACGCAAACATCCAGCGACTCGGCCCGGAAGATCCACGGTTGTCGCAGATTGTCATTCACAACAACACGGTGTATTTAAGCGGTCAAGTCGGAAGCGGAGGCCTTGATATCAAAGCGCAAACGAAAGAAACGTGCGATAAAATCGACGCGTTGTTAAAACTCGCCGGGACGGATAAGACGAACTTGTTGCAGTGCATGATTTGGGTGAAAGATATCAAGAACGACTACGCGGGGATGAACGAGGTATACAACGAGTGGATCAAAGATGGGAAACCGGTGCGAGCGTGCGTGGAGAGTAACATGGTGTATAAACAGGAAGGCGTGCATCTGTTAGTGGAGATACAAGCGACTGCCGCTCTGCCGCAATGATATGAAATGTAGTTACAGACACACGCACACGTGCACGCGCCAGCATTGTGATGAAGTTACACTTGTCGTCTGCTACTTATATATACTTTATTTTTACAACTCTCTTTTCTACTACGTTTTGTGTTGCTATGTGTGTTTGATTATTATAGTAATATTCTCTATCATCATTCGGAGTAACTCATCTCTCGACTGCTGTGACTGTGATGGTAGAACCCAAGGGTGGAGAGAATGGTTTGAAATCTTTCGCCGAAAATTTTCTGTCTCGCGGTGCGTTCGCGAGGATGCGGTCGATAATATTTCAACATTCCGTCCCAAGCGACCATTTTTAAGCCGGCTTTTTTAGCAATCATCGCCCGAACGCGTTCGGCGAATTCTATGCTCGTTTCGTTTTCTCCAATAGTTTGCGGTTCCACGAACCAAACGTCCGCGACGACGCTCCACGAGGACATTAATTTTATCAAGTGCGCGGTAAAGCTTTGTTTCCGAGAGTTCCAAAACGCGTCCACGAAGGTTTTATCGTACTTAATCGCAATCGGACATACCGGGACGCCTAAATCAAACGCACCTCGTTTAAACATGACGCAGTGCTCGTTGTTCACGCACGTGCCTTCTGGGAAAATCAACAGCGGTAACTTTGTGGGATCTCTTACGTGTTCTTTCAATCGTCTCGATACCGCTTGTTTATCTTTGATATCGGTTCGATTAAACGTGATGCAATCGACTGCTTTCAACGCGGTGTTTTGAATAAACCCAACCCACCCGGGGTGTTTCTGCATGATGCACGCGAACAAAGACACTTGCGCGACCACGTGATAATCAATCATGGACGTGTGATTGGACACGTACACGCACCCGCCTCTCCTCGTTGGTTTCGGTCCGTGGTATTTAATCACGCCCGTCCACGACATGACAAAAGCTGCGGCTAAATACTCCAACAACTTTCTCTTCACCACTTGCGCTTTCTTTTCCGGCAAAGTGTAATGGACGATAAAGAACAACAAGAAGAACAGAACTAACGATAAGACCAACCACGTGAATCGTAACGGCAGTAAAATGCAGTGTCTGATGACAAAGCCAACCACCCACAGAGGGTACAAGTAAAAGTTGAAGTTCCACGGCCTTTGGTCTTTCATTTGAAAACATCGATTGAACGAGTCGTCCACGATGGCATTGCACGCGTCTTGAACGACCCCAGAACAATTCAACAAAGCCGGCAAAATCGAGCTCTTTTGCTTTTGCAGAGAAATCAACTGCTCGGGCGTTTTCGGTCGTCGTTGTTCGTTCAAAGCGCCGCCGCCGTCAAAAAACTCAACGTCTTTTTGTTCGAACGATTTCTTATCCAGCTCAAATCCACTTCGAAACGGCCGAATTGATGGATCGTCTGGATCTGGTTGAAACGGTTCCTCGCCGACTTTGAGAAAGTCACCTTTGCCCAAGAAGAAAGCGTCCGAGGATTGCACTCTCGGGACGTTCTTTTGAGTATTCATAATTGAAGAAGTTTTCGTTGGTGCGAGATTTCTGTCGTCGTTAACGTTGTTGTTTTCGGATGATTCTGGTGTTGTTGCGATGCTGCTGTTATTCTTTTTCTTTTTCGAGGAGGAGAGTGACATCGCGCTCTTCATTTCTCTCTAAAACTCTCTCGTTAATAATTTGCTTCTTTGCGCGTTGTTGTTGTTGTTGTTGTTGTTCTCAGCGGCGAAAGTATACGTAGTATTGAGTGAAGAATTCTGTCTGAGTAGTGTCTCAGATACAACAAAATGTGAAAATGATAATAAAAATATAAAAATATTAACAACAACGATTATTAATGATGCTTCAGAAGATGATGAAAATGTTTTGTTGTTGTTATCGCGAAACGGCCATGCCTTTGTTTGCTCTAATCATGAATTGGGCGAAGCAGTTATCGGAATCGTGCGGTCCAGGACTTGCTTCCGGGTGATATTGAATGGTCATGGCCATCTTTTCTTCCCAAACCATGCCGGCGCACGTGCCGTCGTTCAAGTTCAAGTGCGAAACTTTCACCTCTTTCGGCAACGAGTTCAAATCCACGGCAAAGTTATGGTTTTGCGCGGAAATCTCAACAGCTTGGGTGAATTCATTTCTCACCGGGTGATTACCTCCGTGGTGTCCAAACTTCATCTTGAACGTTTTGCCGCCAAAGGCTTGTCCCAAAACTTGATGTCCCATGCAAATGCCAAACACCGGGACTTTGCCGAGTAACTTCTTGCAGTTTTCAACCGCGTACGGGGCAGCGGAAGGATCTCCAGGTCCGTTGGAAAACAATATCCCGTCCGGGTTCAACTTCATGACGTCTTCGGCGGAGTAGTTTGCCGGCACGACGGTCAAATCGCAACCAAACGAGGCCAATCGGCGCATGATGTTATTCTTGATGCCGAAATCAAAGCAAACGACGTTGAACTTGTCCTTGTTGCTCTTCGCCTTTTCCGCGAATTCCCACTCGCTCGCGGTTGGGTCGACCCATTTGTACGGTTCTTTCACGCACACTTCACCGATTAAGTCCTTACCGACGATATCGTAGCCTTTGGACATTTTCAACAACTCGTCGTCCGAGATGCTCATATCCGTCGTGACCACGCCATTCAACGATCCTTTCTCGCGTAATCTCACCGTGATCGCGCGCGTATCGATATCGGAAATCCCGATAACGCCTTGCTCTTTCAAGTACGAGTCCAACGTTTGCGTCGAGCGGTAGTTCGATACGTTCAAGGCCTCGTGTCTGACCAAAGTAGCGCCCATGTGCACTTTCGTCGATTCCATGTCGAGCGGGTTGATGCCGACGTTCCCGATGTGCGGGCACGTGAACAACACAAACTGACCGGCGTAGGACGGGTCGGTCAAGATTTCTTGGTATCTGTTGTTGTTGTTGTTCAAATATGAATATGAGGAAGGTGATGATACTGTCAGCATTATTCATACTCCCACATTCGTCGTTCGAGGAATTTTTTTAAATATTTTGTTTTGTTTTTGATGAAAAAGAAGAAGAGAGAGAAGATATTTGAACGTTGCTTGCTTGTTGCTTGGGGCGGCCGATCTCTCTCTCTCTTTTCACACATCACACGACGACGACGATACGAAAGCGCGATAATAACAAAATAAAAAGAGAGAGTAAAAGAGTAAAAGAGAAAGTAAAAGAGAAGTAAACTTACCCGGACAGAGAGGTGTTAAACACAACCTCTCCAACTTTCGTCCCGTCCGCCCCGAACGCTTTCCCTTGCCACACCGACCCGTCTTCCAAAACCAACTTACAGGGCTTCTGGATTGCCCACGGTTTTGAAATCGCTCCTCCTCCCGCCGCGAAGCACTTTAAAGTTGCTTTTCTTCCTCCTCCTCCTCTCGACAAAGAGGAAGAAAAAGAAGTCGAGCACGACGAGGCAGAAGAAGAGGTCTTCCCGACGCGGCCTCTGAACGACAATTGTTGGTGTTGATGGTGTTGCGCGCAAGACACCGAGGACGACATGTTTGTTTTTCAAACCTCTTTTTTTTTGTGAGGAAATGCATTTGCGAATTCAAAAAACATGAAAAAGTCGATTTGTCGTCGTGGCCTTTTTGTGTTTTTTTGGTCGTGGGAACCCACCAAATCTCTCTTTCTCCGTCTCCTTCGTCGTGAGGTGCACAGATGGTGTTCCACCTCACGTATATTTTGTGGTCCAGAGAGCGAAAGATATCTTTCTTCTTCTTCTTCAACAACAACAACAACAACAACAACAACACTTTCTTTATTCCTACGCGAAAAGCGCGTCGAGACAACTTCCTTTTAAAACATGCAACTGATGAGCGTCGTCGCAAATTCTCAAACGACGACGACGGGTACGTCGAGCGCGCGCGCGAGTAATAGCTTTACTCATAATAACGCTATTAAAAAATCATCACCAAAATCATCACCTTTGTTGTCCTTTTCCCGAAGACGACGAGAACGACGAGAACGAGATGGATTAGTAAAAACGTCCGCTTTTTTCGACGATTTGAAACAGAAAGCCTCGCGAGTGTTGGAGAAATCCAGGGACGACGAAAAAGAAAAAGAAGAACGAGATGTGTATCCAGAAGAGTCGACGGATTACGACGACGAGAACGCGAACCCGTTCAAGACGATGTTGCAGAAAGGAATGAAAAAACCAGCCTTCATCAGTCGAGACGAAGGCGACAACGAGGAGTACGTGAACTACGACAACACCGTGGACGAGATGGAAGAGGAGATGGAAACGAACAACAAAGGGTTTTCATCCGCGGCGGAGAATTTGATTCCAAAGTTTTCCGTCCCGAAGTTTAAAATACCAGAAAAGAAAGCCAGCGCCGCGACGCAAACGCCGGCGTACGAAGAAGAAGAAGAAAAGGAGGAAGAATCGACGGAAACCTCGAACCCGTTCGCGAAAATGCTGAAAAAGTCCAAGTCGGTGCAAATGACGAAAGCTGCGCAAGGCGAACGAGATTTTGACACGGCGATCAAGGAGAGAGTGTCCTCGAAAGCGGCGACGGCTTTGATGGAAGCAACAGATACGAGCACCGCGAAGTGGACGTTAACGCCAGACTCCTCGACGACGAAGAAACGTTTGGGTAAGATCAACTTGAAAAACGGTGACGTTTTCATCATTGGGAGAGAGAAAGGAAATGGCGTAGACGTGAGCGTGCCGTTACCGTGCGTCTCTGGCGTCCATTGCCAACTCGAAATGGAGAGAAATAAGTTATACGTCACGGATTTGGGATCGACCAACGGGACGTACGTGGACGGATTTCAGTTGCGAAAGAACAACCGATTTCGCATCTTCAATCAATCTGTGGTCAGATTAGGCGCGGAGAACAGAGACGGGGAAGATTACGCCAGTTTTGGAACCGATTTAACCGGCGCAGATGAAATGGAGAAGAACTCTGAATACGGACAGTTGAATTATTTCATCGAATTTTTGGGAGGTCCGAAGGTGGTCATCAACTTCATCTTCATCAACTTGGCTTTCCAAGGTACTTTCTTCATTCTTTTAAAGTACTTATAATATAAT
>Ga0209091_10001351_pt1 | contig 21552 bp, 24 predicted proteins | sample ArcticOcean_MG_C_6_FD_187438 | JGI IMG/M metagenome (GOLD analysis project Ga0209091, IMG submission 187438) | Marine microbial communities from western Arctic Ocean - ArcticOcean_MG_CB8_128 (SPAdes) (version 2) | ecosystem: Environmental > Aquatic > Marine > Oceanic | place: Arctic Ocean...
TTTGCAGTTATGGTCTCACGGACCATTGTGTTTAATTTTTATCTATTAATTATAAAATGACACCATTTATGCAGTCATAATTATCTTCCCAGTTTTTGTTTAAGCAGTCGTCAACTGTTGAAACCAAGCCAACAAAAAACTTTTCGCCAAACCTGTGACGCTAACCAGTCTTAAAGGAGAATTATTTCTATTTATTTTTATCTCATTGTATATAGAAATTGAAATGAATATTTGACACGGCTCCGCCGATCCCCACGGGTGTCAAATATTGTTTAGGCATAACGCCGCATTTTGCAATTTATTAACCCTTTATTAATTCTCTCCGATTTATATTGAACTGTCTAAACAAACTCATCCGCTGAAAAACAATCGTCTAATTGTCTAATTTGATTATAAATAATTTCTACCTCGCGTCTTTCGCGCTCATGGCAATTTTTATTAGGACAACAACAAAATATACACGCACAAAATTTCGACATTACTGATCCCATATGATATTATTATAATAATATCATATTATTTTTTTATCCTCTAGTTCCATCTTCCCCAACTCATCTAATATCTTATGGGATTCTACCCAAGCATCTCTTTTATTTTTGAAACTTGCTTTAATAATTGTATTGTACTCCTTCCACATTATATATGACATTGCAATTGATATCATACCTCCCATTAATCTATGAAGATAAATTTTTTTTTACTAATTTATTAACTACCATGCAGTCGCACAACCCCAATTAATAGGCAATGAAGAACATACTCCCATAGTATCTGTATCGGGATTCTTCTTATATTGACTCCAAGTACAGTTTTTATTTTTTGCACAAGTAGCAGAACCTAATTTTAAACACGAGCGAGCAGGCTCACAAGAAAATTGCTGATTTACGCCATACCATATTGCAAAATTCTTTATACCACTAGAATTTCCATTCAATAAGCTATCAATATTTTTGTTGGATAATCTTTCATCAAAACAATCATTTCCGTATAATAATTCCTGACAATCACCAGACCCACACACAGTAGGTACAATAAAATCATTTGTCCCCAATTTACTTTTTATACCAGTCCAAAATGTATTGATTGCTGTTTTCTCCATAGATACACACGTTGCTCCACCCACTTTTTTATTAACCCCTTTGTAAAATATGCGGTCGAGTTCGTTTGTACCTTCTGTATATACCTCGCTAAAAAATTTATCAAATGTAATGCCATATTTTGATGCTGGAGGAATTGTGTTCCTTAATCCACCTACAATACCATATTTATATGCAGAGCCTTTACTTTTAAAAATGCCCACAAATTCAGCTATGGAGCTGGCATCATCTTCTGAGTCGATTAAAAATCCCTTAATATCAGGAAATTTGCTTATTAAATTATTTATTAACGTTGATGCAGGGGTTACCGCCGAACTACAACAAACAAAAACCCATTTTTCTACCGGTAATCCCAAATTCTTTACCAATTGATTGTCCCATTGTCCAGTCATTATGTGCCCGTCAGCTACAGGATCTTTGTATTTTGCTGAGTTCGCCGCCACTACTACCTTATCAAATTTTGCTTGCGCAATCAAGGGATCCATTATCTTTTTTGACATATTTAGCTCTTGAACATCAAAACCCGGAGCTTCTAGTAACAAATATAGTTCGCCCTTTGCATTCTGCAATGGTTCTATATCTCTCTTGAAAAGACATCCCACTATTATTGATATTAGCAGAATTCCCACTACTATCTTCCAGTCACGCATATATAATATTACAATATTATTACTCTACCGTTAGCATTGCATCTTTTATACCTGTATTCTCTCCTATATTCTTCTTAATCGTCTTAGTATCTTTTGCTCTCTCATTGTCATCAGATGGCCCAGTTAAATTATGGATCAATAATTGCCATTCCTTCAATTTTGTGTCATTTGTTAAATAATCTGGATTTGCCTTCTCCCAATCCTTTATCTTTTTAATCTGTTTTATCATGACGAACTCGATTACTTTATCTACCTTCTGATTACTTGCGTCAATATTCCATCCTTCTTTATCCTTCACATAAAATTTTTGTCTTTTAATATCCGAACAGTGGATAGGACGATCCAATGTTGGTAAATCATTTAAATTTTTGATTAATATATTAGAGACACCCCCAGCAAATCCTAACTGCGTTGTTTTTGCTACATCTTGCAGCGTCAATTGTAGCTTACTCATAAAATCTTCCAAACACATTGCGTCCTTGCAGTATTCATTCAGAAATACATTGATATTATATTTCTGATTGTTGTTGTTAATTGTCTGATTTATCTTTATATTTTGCATTTCTTTTCTTAATTCTCTATTCTCTTCCAAAATTGCCTTCAATATTAAATTTGTATCAGCTGATAAAGATTCTGTCGAACTTTCGGGTTTCTCTACAGTGTAGGGACACTTTTTTTTATGCTTAAAAAGTCCCCCACGAGTCTTGTAGGGCTTCCCGCAGGCACAAATGTGCATATTTTTCGTTTCCAAATGTTTCCAAATGTTTCCATTATGTTTTATGGTCTTAATATGTTGAGTCCATAAAAATTTTCGAGAGCATACATAGTCACATTTTTTACAGTGAAATTTCGCGCATATATTTTGCATATATATATGGAAACAAAAAATATGCCTAAATCCTTTCGCAAAAACATCTAAAAAAAACTCTTCAAGGGGAGAAAAAACAGAACCATCTATTTATTTTCCTACATACTTCTAAACAATACAGAATTGTGCAAAAAAACGACCACAAAAAAATACTCAGATTCCCATTCTGGACATTTTATAAATGTCCAAAACCCAAAATGTCTACCGACTTTTAACTCCAAAAACGTGAGTTCCTTTTTTTCAGTGCCTTTTTTTCAGCTCGTTATATTTAGTGCCTTTTTTTCAGCTCAACCGTAATAAGACATATTAATGTTTCATCTTATAAAGTCTTATTTAGATATATAAATTATAATATAAGACTTATATAAGATGATATCATTCAAAAATATTCATAAATATTCTAATTTTGAGAGCTACCAACGGATCAAAAAAGTTAAACAACAACAGAGTCAAGACAGGTTAAGTAAAAATAACTGTAGAAAAAGAACCTACCAAGATTATTTAAATAAAATATCCGGATTTAAATGTTGCAAACCAGGCAAAAATTGTTGTTATTGTGTTACTGGTCAAAACAGTAAGGGCGATAATTGCCTGGATCCACCCACCGGACAAGCGTGTTGCGATTGCTCTGGCACAGCAATGTACATTAAAACAAAATAAAAATTTAGAACCACCATCGAATCAACATGCCATCTTCTCCAAAATCCATTTGCGAATTTCAATGTTCATTGGTTCTAATATTAATGTCAATCCATCTAATAATTTTTGTTTAAATTCAGTATTTGTTTCTTCTTCCATCATCAGTAAGGTATTATGGGTAATACAAAGCAGTTTGGTATCATATATACTAATAATTTCTTTGAATACTTGGTCTATTGTAACAGTATCCTCTTCATTATCTTTAAAAATTTCGTCTGTTTTTAAATCTAATACATTCCTGTAAAGTGCTAAAGTATGTCGTATGTTATTTTTGTCCGCCTTATTGTAGGTCTCTGATAATTTATCCAATCCTTTTACGGCCCAGGCCAATATATATTGATAAACGTCGTCTTTTTGACTTTTATACCATTTGTAATACCTTCTAATTGCATGAAATAAATAGTATAAGTCATCTTTATTATCATTATTCCACCATCTATAAGCACCTTGCGTCATAGAAGGTGGTTGTATAGTTAATATGTTATTACTAACACTAATTTTAGTACCTATGGGACTATGCGCTAATAATGCCAATTGGATCATTACCTGCATTGGTTCTAGTATTAAATCTGCCCTTTCTTTCTCCTTCGCTCTTAATATTTCCATTATATTCTTTCCAGCAAAAAAATAATTCATTTATCCTTATTACACAACCCATATAAAAAGTTTTTCTGTAATTATACATATATGAACAAAGAAATATCAATGATTGATTTTTCACTCCCAAACAACCCCGATACATTAAAATTTATAAAACTTAATCAAGTAGACAAGCTGAAAGCCGTAGTATTAGGTATGCGTTTCTTATCAACGGGGACACAGCAACTGCAAATGTGGGATAATTCTCAATGGGAAACACGCATAGAACAATTAAAAACTCAAAACCAAACTAAAATCGATGAATCGCACGAAAAACTTCAACTAGAACAACTCAAAACTCAAAAACTTATTCAAAGACAACAAGAAGAATTAAATGTCATCATAGAAGGAGTTCGTAATAGAACTGAGAGTAAATTCTTAGGAGAAATAGCTAATTTAAATGATAACGTGGAGAGAATGCAGAAAAGAATTCAATCCCAAGAAAAGCACAAAGACGAGTTGTATAAATCTATAAATAACGAATTTTATACAAAGCTTCTCTCCAAAGAACAACATTGGGAGGGGAAAATAGATAAACTGCGTAACTATTATGAAACCAAACTCGAATCAGAGCGAGAGAGAACCGCCGCCTGTATTCTGACAACCAAACATTCAACAATGAAAGGTCAGGCTGGTGAGGAATTTACTCATCATGAGTTAAACAGGCGTTTTCCAACTGCTGAAATTGAAGATACGCATAAAATACCCGGTCGTGGAGACTTTATTATGAAAGACAAAGGCTTTACGATGCTCATTGAAACGAAAAATTATAAGAATAATGTTACTAAACCCGAGATTGAGAAATTTTATCGTGATATGGAGAATAATAATGACATTCAATGTGGTCTTTTTCTCAGTCTTAAGTCTGGGATATGCAATAGAGAAGACCTCCACCTCGAGGTCATTAACGAAAAACCCGTCATTTTTGTGCATAATTGTCTTAAAAATATGGAAAATATAGATTTTGCCGTTAGGATTTTTAAATTAATCCTAAATACAGATTCCATTGATCTAAGTAACAAAGAAGTTTATGAAAAAATTAAAAATACTATTCCAATGGTCAAAAGATATTGGAATAAAATAAGATCTAAAATTCAGAAATTCGAGAAAGAAATGACAGAATGCGTTCTAGAACAGGAAACGATGGTTCGAGATATATTTAAACTATTGGGCTTCAATTATTGAATAAATTAATCTAATTTATATATATATAATGTCAAAAACTCGCAAAAAAGCAAAAAATAAAAAGAAAATTTGTTGCGTTGGTATTGGCTGTCCTGAATGGAAGCATTGTATACACGTTTTAGGCGATGGGGACAAATATAGACCAAAAAGGAAATCAACTTTAAAAAGAATGAAACGAAAGCGTAAAAAAGCTCGAAGACGTAAAAAATCGCGAAAACGCAAAAAATACCGCAAAAGGCGTACAAGGAAGAAACGAGGTGGAGCTGTCGAAATGATACCAATCCCTGCTAATGTGGAATCGTTAAGACGCATTTTAGAAGAAGGGGGTATTTCTACGATAGATTGGGGAAAATCCAAGAACACGAAGCCTCTTTCTAAATTATTTAAGGAAGTTGTAAACGGTGAAACTAAATTAGCAAAAATAGGTGATAAAATTAAAAGAATTGTAGACACTGTTTCCGTAAAAATATATGATAATCCATCGAAAACACATTTATTATGGGAGGAAGGTCATTACGAAAAAGATAAGAAAACAAAAATAAAAGATAGAGGCAATCCAGATGTACGCGAAAAAATGAATAAAGGGGAAAATCCCAGACATGCTGTAAAAAGAGGAATTGCAGAAGAATTGGGTGAAAATTATTCAAGAAATATACGGTTTTTCAAAGGATCTCCGGGGACAGACATCGATAAAGTCGATATAAACGAAGAAGATTCGAATAGTTATCCTGGATTACCCGCTCAATATCGATGGTATAGAGAGGAAGCTTATATACCAAATTTAACAAATGATACGCTATATACACCGAAAAAACAGTTTTTCCATGAGGAATTAAAAGATGATGGCACTTTTAAAAGAAACATTTTATGGAAGTGGAGACCAACTAATTTATGACACATTCTCATCGGAAACTTCCTTAGAAGGTGGGTGAGGCACCTGTCTTTTCGTCTTTTCTTCATTATTCAAATGTTCAATCACAAAATCTTTTGGTCTTTTTATTAAATGATTTGGTGTAACTGTGCTAGTATATATTTTACCTTTGATATATTTCCTGTCCTTGGTATTTTTTAATTTTCCTTTATTGAAAGGTATTTCAAGCTTATTTTTATGTCTGATTCTTATAAAACAACCCACTAATACGGCTATCAGTATTAAACAGAAAGTTATTACGAAAATACTCCCTGTTGTATTATCAAACACTGGTGACGGAGACAATCTCGTTAAATTCGCCAGTGGAGATGGAGTAACTATTGCCGTGGAACCTCGAATAAATCGGGATGATGGTGCAACCGAAGTATCATCTGTAGGCATCACAACCAGAATCTCCTCTATTACAGAGGGCGATGGTGCAACAGTATCATCTGAAGGCGACGGTGCAACAGTATCATCTGAAGGCGACGGTGCAACTGCATTATCTGATGGTGTATAAGTATTTAAAGATGTATTAGATATATTGAAAGGCATTGAAATATTAGATATATTTGCAGGTATATTTAATGATGTAGTATTTGGTAGAGTATAGGAGTAATTCTGGAGAGAAGACATGTTTAAATCAGTATTATTTGAAACCATAATTAGAGGTTGTGGTTCAATACACACTTTCATAGTCACGGTTTGCTGACTTTTTACGACTGTCCATAAAATATCACACTTATTAACTGTTAACATAATTAGAGTTAAAATAGGGTTATCTTAAAGTGTTTTTCGTTAATATAATAACTGCGCATAATATATATGTTTGGGTTATGTAAGTATAAAAATGCGTTAGGTAGACCAGGAAAAGGTATTCACAGCTTTAGAATAGCAAATATCGCCGTTGTAGATGTATTATTAACTTTTGTATTAGCTTATGTGTTGTGGGTTATTCTTGAAAAATATAACTATTGGATCATATTGTTTTGCTGTTTTATAGCAGGCATTGTCTTGCATAGAATATTCTGCGTAAAAACTCCAGTAGATAAATTTTTATTTTCGTGATTTTCTCCGCTTTGTTTTCTTAGATTTAGGAAAACTTATTTTTTTCGTTCTTCCAACCTGTAGGATTTGTTTATATAGATTATCTAATTTTTTCCAATTAATTTTGTGCAATTGTTCTTTAATCACCTGTTTTTTGTTTTTATGCGTGCTAGTTTTCTTACGAAGTTTTAATTTTTTAGATACATATCGAGCATTTTTTGACGATTTTCGCATAAAAGAAGATATATTTACTATTAAACGCCTTTTATATTCACTAACCACTTTATGTTGGAGGGTAGTTTTTTTCATTTTCTTGTATGGGTCTACTCCATTATCTACTAGTGTTATGGCCAATAATTCCTCCTTAGGAATTTTTATTCTATAACCAAGGTCATCGATTATTTTGGACATCTTATATTATTGTTATATTTTATTGTTATAATATAAGATGTCATATGATTATTTATTTAAAATAATATTTATTGGAGATACGTGCGTTGGCAAGACTGCGTTGGCAGAGCGCATCACTAAAAATGAATTTCATGAAAGTTATAATGCAACCATTGGGGTCGATTTTTCTACTGTTTCTTTGGATATTGACGACCAAACTATTAAAACTCACATATGGGATACTGCCGGACAAGAGTGTTTTGCATCGATTATATCAACATATTATCGCGGCATTGCTGGTGCGGTAATAGTATTTGATGTTTCTAGTCGCAATTCATTTCGCAAATGCTCTTTTTGGCTTAATCAAGTAAAACAAAACGGGACAATTGGACACTTGCCGGTAATCGCGCTCGTAGGTAATAAAATAGATAGAGCTACCAGGGATGTGACATATGACGAAGCTGTTAATTTTGCTGAAAAAAATAATATGAATTATTACGAAACTAGTGCTAGAAAAAACATCGATGTAATGAAATTTTATCAGGGATTAATTAAAAAAATCTATAATACTGCTGACCTAGATGCAGAGGATGAAAAACATGGGATAAGAAAAGGTGTGGTTTCTCATTCTAAAGTTCAAATAAAAGATGAAATGGAGTGTTGTTGCTGTACTACTCATTAATATTGATATAATTGCTCCACAATCAAAGAAAATGAAAAATTATTGCAGAGGTTCACGGGATAACCTTTGTCATCCAATAATTGAACTCGCAATCGCTTCAATGTTGTAGGTCCAAAATATGTGCGTTTTTGTATACCATCATTTTCATATACCATAGGCACTGTTCGTTCAGAAGAAGCTGGATCTACGGGAAACCTTAATAGAATATCAGTATCCGTTGGTGCGAAATATCGATTTTGATTTATATTTTTCTGTGCTATTACGATTTGCTGCGCAGTATATTTTTGCGCATTGGTTAAATTATTGCTACCATCTATAATTGGAAAAGGATTTTGTGTTCCTTTTCTACACGCCCTTGTAAATGTTTCGGTTCCTTGGGAATTGGGTCTCTGCAATACAGCACCCGAGGGGTCAGTAGGAGTTTTAGAATTGATTGTTCCATTTACATTAGTCGAGCAAAATGGCATTGAAGCCTTTACTCTCCTGTAATAACTTGGTAGTTTGAATTTATCTTGATTATCTGTTAATGATATCATTCCACCAGTGACCCTATTTGATTGGAAATCATTTACTTTCAACAATAGATAACGCGTTCCGAATATATCAACACAACATTCACTTGTATAACGTTGTCTATTACCCCCAACCATAGGATATTTTGGTTGCCGAAATCCTAACATCCATCCTAAATTATAGTCAATCTTAGCACCAGAATTATTAATATTGCAACCGGATATATCCGGCACAAAATTTAATGTAAAATTATCACTACAGTCGATAGTTGTCTTTAAATTATTGGAACAAATATCTATATTACAAGATAGATCTGTTAATTGACTTTTGATTGCTGCTTGTAATTCAGCTGTTGTATCATAGAATCCTTCTGGGATAGTAATTAGATTGTCACTCATTTCAAAACTATTAGTACCAAATTGTTCATTGAAAGGATACCACGTTCTGGGAACTTCCACACTGCCTACAGTTATAGACACTACATTGTTCAAGGGTTCACTTAAATCAAATGTAAAATCGGTGCTTGTCCCTAAATAATTATTTGAAGTGTCTGCTGTAACACCAGAACATTTTACATATCCATTTTTAATTTCGCGATACTGACTATCAACATTGATAATATTTAAATATGTATTTCTCATAGTAGGATTCATGTTTCCTTGGATTGTATTAACATTGTGTGTATTGGGAATTAATAACCTTTCTTGTCCTTGTGTCATATGATTTGCGGGTTCTACGACAGATATATTCTCTTTTCTATTGGGTAGCATGTCTGCCAATGTAGTTGATACATCTCCGCTATCATAATATTCATTTTCAAACATATTTTGACCAGGATCGGTAACTTCCCTTTGATCTAATGTATCTATCAAAGTTTGTAATTTTTCAAAATTATCTAATAATTTTTCACCAACTTCTTTAAAAAAAGCTGCAGCTGGTGAATTTTGCAAAGCTTCAAATTGTCGAACAGCATTATTCACCGCACCTCTAATACTTTCTTGGGTTTGTGAGGAGGGCGCTCCTATTAATTCTATTAAATCTTCCAATGAATAATTTTCAATGTTAAAATCGGGTGAATCAGACATATATTAAATAATAAGTTTTTAATTTAATATTTAATATCCTATAATCTTTTTTTACATTGAACACGCAATGCTTCTCCTACCGTATTGACATGATGTGTTAATTTTGAATGTTGATGTCTCAATATCTTGCACTTTTTATGGGATAGTTTGCGCTTTCCACCTCTTCTTCTGCGGCGAGTTTTGCGTTTTCTTCGTTTAGTGCGCCGGTGCTTTTTTTTTAGTGCTTTTTTTTTGGTTCGTTTTATACGACGTTTTCTACCACCCATAGATTGTTTCAGCATACCTTGTACCTGTTGTGTTGTTGTTGGACCTTGCACTTGCTGGGTCACTTTAGCCACACCTGTTGCAGATTTGCGTGCAGGATTTAAGCCTGCAGTGCTTCGGGCTGCTTGAATGATTTGTTGAGTAAAAGGAGTTGAGTATGCATAAGTATCAATACCAAATTGTGGGTTATTATAAAAACAAAAATACATTTTATAACCTTGATCTTCCCAACCCAAATTTTTTAGAGCTTCGATTATTCTTGACACTTCATACATTTCTCCATCTCCATCAAACATCTCTATGGAGCTTTCACGTAATGTTAATACTCTTGCAGCTTGCTCTTGTGTTGTTTGGGCATTAAATCCAGAAGCTGAAAGAAGTTTTAGAAATTCTAGCCAGGGAGTATGTCCATATGCAGCATCATCTTCCGGCAAACGTGGGAGTCTTGGTACCATATTATTTAAGGCTCTAAGTTGTTCTGCTGTAAGATTTTTTGTAGCACCATCACCATAACACCCTTTGCGAAATCTGTATGAAAACTTTCTAAAATAGAATTGAATGACATACACTAAGGCTGATAATTTACACCCTTGATATATATCAGACCCCGTGTCTAATGCAATCCGATGCACTAGATCCATCATTTGCATTCCTGCTCCACTACCTGCTGCCTTGTTTGCACAGAGTCCCTCAATATATAACATTGGTTCATCAGTTAAATGAGTTATTAATTGTTCAAAATATTCAGACCCAGGATATGCCTTCTGTTTTTTTTTTCTAGCAATCGCTGGAAAAATACCGTTGGTGACTCTTGTCAAATCTCTTAAAACTACAAAACCGTGTGTAGCTACAGGAGTTACACCACTTCTTGCTTTTATAGCAGATGAAGTCCCCATGGAGCTTTTGTCACGCGGCGTTATGAGCAATATTACATAATTGATTGTATATAACATCTTATCTTCATCAAAGAAATTCGGTCCTATTACGCCACCACATGCGTATCCGGTATTTCCCCCAGCTTTTCTTACTTGTTTGCAAGCCCAACGATATTCAGATTGGTCGGTACTAATATTGGTAAATGCACCAGTATTATTAACCGTAGTTAGCAATCTTTGTAAATTTTGATCAGTTGTGGTCATTGTATTTACATAAAAATACAATCCTGGTGTACCTGTTGCAATTGGATTAGTTGATTGTTGTGCTAGACTTGCCATATATATAAACGAGTTAAAAAAAAATTGAACAGAAAAAGATTTAATAATAATTAATATATAACATAAACATAATGAGTTCTGAAACCAAACAATCCTCCAATTGCGACGTATGCATGGAAGATTTCACATCTTCTGTTAGAGCACGGGTATCTTGTCCGCAGTGTAATTTAGATGTTTGTCGGACTTGTGTTCGACGGTATTTACTAACTACTACACAACAAGCACATTGTATGGGCCCCAATTGCAAATGCACCTGGGACAGAGAATTCCTTATTACAAATACATTACGGTCATTCGTAAATGGTGATTATAAAACACATCGGGCGAAGTTGCTTTTAGAGCAAGAGAAAGCACGATTGCCTGAAACAATGCCTGCGGTAGAAAATTATTTGAAGATTGACAGTATGAAGAAAACTATCGTCGTTGACAATGCAAAAATGCAAAAAATACTAGCAGAATATCACAAGATAAAAACAAAAATAGCCACGGATAAACAAAATATTAAACGATTTCAGCGAGGAGAAAGTGGAAAAAAGGAAGAAAAACGCGTATTTAAGCAAAAATGTGGCGTAGAAGATTGTCGTGGGTTCCTCTCTTCTGCGTGGAAATGTGGTCTTTGTGCGACCTGGACTTGTCCAAAATGTTTCGATGTCTTGGGCAAAGAGAAAGAGTGTGGTCATGAATGTGACCCAAATAATGTGGAAAGTGCTAAACTGATCAAAAAGGAAACACGCAATTGTCCTTCCTGTGCTATTCCAATCTTTAAAATAGAAGGCTGTGATCAAATGTGGTGTACCCAATGCCACATTGCTTTCAGTTGGAAATCTGGATTGAGAGTCAATGGCGTTGTTCATAACCCTCACTTCTATCAATGGCAGAGAGCGGGTGGAGGAGCCGCACCAATTCAAACCCCTGGTGCTCAAGCTTGTGGCGGATTACCAGGTCTTTGGCAATTCCGACGACAACTGAACAGAGCAATGACAGGTGATCCTTACAAAGGAAACAAAATAGGTGAAAGTATTATTCAATTACATCAGGGGTGTGGTCATTTTCAACAGTGGGAATTAAATCGTTTGCGTAGGACTTGTCAAGGAGCAGCCGATAATACGGCGTTGCGAATTCAATATCTGTGCAAAGAAATCACCGAAAAAAAGCTTATGCAGAAAGTCCAACGACAAGATAAAATGAGGGAGAAAAAGTTGGCGCAATTGCAAGTCTATGAATTATTGAATACTGTGTTTCTGGAGAATTTAAATGATATTCAACAGTTGCTTTTGACAGAAGTTGCGGACGATGACGAGCAGGCAACGTTGAAAGCAACTTTGATCAAAACCTGTATGAAAAACTTGGAAAGATGCCATAAAGTGAGAATTTATTCTAATAAACAATTGGCAAAAATTAGCCGGGTTTACAGTCAGTCAGTAGGAATGATTGACGAACGATTTCGGTCTAAAAATTATAAAAACAACAACGAGGATTCTATTCAAGCGCGTTTTATCACTCTTCCTGAACCCCTTGATCCCACCAATGTGTAGGAGTATACCATTAAAATAAACCCTTAAATAATTTATAAATATCAGAACCACTCTTTCCAAACCGTTTCCACGGAATAGTGGTGATTCCCTGTCCCCTTTTAAAATGACCAGACCCTTTAAATAAAATTAACTCCAATGCACATAATAATTTTTTATTAATTTCTGAGCGGTCCTTTCTGTGCGCACTATTATACACATATCTATTGTAATTAGTATCCGATTTATAAATACACATTTCGTACTTTAGATTAATATAATTTCTAACCAAACCAATACCCATAATTTTATTGGTGTCGTTATTCATTTCTATCACATATACCAATGCCAAATGTGGCACATTTAGCGGCATTTTTTTATTGCAACCATAAACGCAACCTTCCCATTTAAATCGTTCTCTCCATTCCGAGTTTTCTTTGTATGTATCATTTGTAAATCTAGTTGTTCCAATGTAGAATTTTTCCGCGTCCATTTATACTACATTATGTAGTCTTTTTAACAGATTTCAATTTATCTTTTTGTATGCCTTTTTCGTATGATGTTGAATGGCTTTAATTTCAATATTACTTAAACTAAAATAGGCAGCGATTGTTTCATCATTGATAATGGTCGGGAAATCAGGAATAACGGTAATATCTGGTATCATCTCAAATATATATTTCTCCAAGTACTTCATTCTGTATCGTGTAGCCTCAAACATATATAAGGCAAATTTAGTAGAAAAGAACTGTTGCAACTTAACAAAATCTTCCGGTGTTTTATTTAAAATCACATAATTATCCCTATTTGAAATACCATAAATCCCGCTTGCATCATAGTAAGGGAACCCATACATTTTATGAGCTAGTACTAACTTCGGTTGATTTGCGTGCACGCATTCTTTGTTTGAATAATTAATAACTAATTGCGGTTGTAAATCATTGAGAACGCATGTCGAGATGTTTGGGAAAGGATGTTCTTTATCCGACTGTTGTTTAACCGATAATCCTTTATAATCGGGTCTCATGCTGGTTTTGATTACATCAATGCTACCATAGGTATCTACTAAAAACAGGGTTCTTTGGATAATAGATTGGGCAAATAAAGGCAATGATATAAATTTACCGTTTATTTGCCATTCACATTTTACATACTTTTTAACAGATTTATCGTAAATAGGAATAGGCCTGTATAATGGATGCGTTTTCACTAATGTAAAGTAACAAGTAGGTGTCTGTGCTTGCCCGTGAAATGCTTTGTTTGTTTCCGTATTTGTCATGGTATGAATTTTCTTGATATTATGCCGTGTCATATACTGATACATTGGGTGATCGCGCTTCATCCATATGGAAGGCGTAATAAAAGTCAGGTGACCGCGTCCTTTGAGAGAATCGATGCTTTTTTTAATAAACTTTTGCCAAATAGAACGACCGTCTGATTTCTTACTAGACTTTGTATTCGTTGGGACTTTGACAATACCATTGCAATTAAATGGTGGATTTCCAATAATCATATCATAACTACCAGTTGTATCTAAGAAATTAGCGCATTTAATATTGACATTCTCTCCAAATAATGTTTTTAGAACAGGAATATGTTCAGGATTAATTTCAGTCATGTATATCATCTTAGTAATGATATGGGTATGTCTTTCATCATCGTCTATAATAGGTATGTGTTTATAAAGGAGTTTATACAATACGATAGAAAAATAGCCCGAGCCGCAGCAAGGGTCGAGCCATTTGAGATTTGGATTCGTGAATTTATGTTTGGGAATAAGCTCGAGTATTTTGTAGATCAGTGCAAAATCTGTATTAACTTCACCGAATGTATGCTTGTTCTGGAGAGAAACATTAAATAATTGCGGATATGTGTTAATATCAAGACTCCTAATTGACATTACATATAAACTCTATTTATAAATATGGAAATAAACGGATTGAGCTGAGAAGTTTAGTGAAAAATGAACTTTTAATATCATATATATATATATATAATGGCAACAATCATACCAGACGCGCCTCAAATTGAAAATCTAGAAGACAATATACCGATTACACAAGCCCAAGATGTGGAAACACTAATAAGACAAAAAAAACAAGAAATCAGAGTTTGTATGGCAGAATGTAACCGATTAAGAGGCGAGCTTAAAGACATACCCAATTTATGTACAGAAGGAGGACAATGCAATTGGACTGGCCATCAATGGTACGGTTCTCACGGGAAAAAAAAATGTTCTAAATGTGGAAGAATGGGGTACGATCTCTCTAAGGGCGGCCGTAGAAAATCGCGTAGAAAATCGCGTAGAAAATCGCGTAGAAGACGGAAATATAAAAAAAGAAAAACAAAAAGACGTAGAAGATAATGCTAAAGCTATATCAAAATAACTTAATAAGTTATTGAATAAGTTATTTAAATGATAATACGAGTCCCAACAAATGACTTCACAATTGAAGATGGTGAATATATAAATAAACGAGAGGCGTCAAATGAACCCGTAAAGAAAAAATCATACTGCACTCATGTTTGCGAAGCTCTTCCGTTAGTATGTAAGAGTTTTAAAATGAAAATGTCAGACCATCTATTGCTAGGGGGAGAACATGTTAGAAAGATATCTCCCGGATTTCATTCCCCGATAAAACCCGATGAAGAAACGACACCTGATGAGAAAAAAGAAATAGTTAAAGGCACACCTTCGTTTGGTATGTTCAGCTTGTTCAAGTATCATTTAAAGTATGGTTATCTCAATAAAGAATTAAAGAAGACTAACAAAATATACTGTTCGCACATATTTTCTCTCGTTGTGGCTCTTCCAATTTTGGTTTTTATGGCTCAATGGTTATTGTATATAGCATTGGTATCGCACGAAATAAATAATTTCGATGGTAATATTTGCAGCAATACATCCGCTATGGAAAATAAATTAATGATTAGTGGAATATGTATGATTTATTTCGTAAGAAGTTTCTTCTTATGGGACAATATTACAAATAGTATTAGTCTTAAAAAAATGAATAAAGTAAGTAGTCTTACTTCGATAATAGATACTTTTCAGGAATTCTCTTTTACTCTCGTTGTATATGGGGCTAATATTTGGGTGGTATTTGTAGAGAACGATATTCAGAATATGATTTTAAACTCCTTGGCTATGGAATTTCTGATGATGTTGGACAACGAATTCGAGGAGTTATATTTTCAATATATGCCTGGATCCGCAGAGGATATTTATGATAATATATTTGTTTCTTATGAAGAAAATAAGATATTATTGGAGGATAGACAAAAAGAAGATAAATGTTTCCGTTGTTTCAGTTATTCGGTATTTATACCATATAAATTATTGGTCTTGGCTATCTTTTTATTTCCGTTGTTCTGTTTCTTTATGATATTTGCTGGACCTATGTGCAAATAATCCACTGGTCTATAATTTGAAATAATCAGATAATTTAATCTAAGCATATAATATAATATGGTTAGATACACTGGAAGACAAAAGATAATAACAGGTGCTGTTAATAGAAACCAGGTTGGACTTAAGATGTCTGGCTGCCCTTCGCGAGTAGGAAGAAGTGGGAAAAACATACGTCTTCTGGGACGCCGTGTTAATTGTATGTATGGACTATGCGGACCTACAATGGTTAATGGAGCTCCTTGGAGAACATCTGGAAGAAACTTTCCTCCATATTGCAGACAACGGTCTACATCCTGTGCTCAAGCAGCAGGAGGTGTAGGACACATTAATTCACCGTATACGCGTACTCGAGTTCCAGCTGCTGGTAAAGAGGGATGTACACAGGTTATAGTTAAGCATGGTTGCCAAATACAAAGCTGCCCAGCCAACACCCCCTTTAACCACCTGGGAGGTCCTGCCTTGCAAGGAACATTGACTGCATCACCCGCCCAGCCCGGATTTTTGGGCATTCAGGTAAATAATTGTAATCCCCTGCCACAATTGACCTGGTACCTACCAGGTCAATTGATGGGAACGGGTAACTTCGGAACAGATTTGACCCCGGATTGTATGTCAGCACGTATGTATCATAATGTAGCGACGGCAACAGGATCCAATCGAGATATAGAATTAATACTTGCAGGAATAAATAATGAGGCAGGTCTCGCTGCCACATTCCCCAAAAACATTTCAATCTTTATTAATCGGAATTTGGGCGCCGCCTGGGAGTTGATAACGACAACCGGCCCAACCTACGACCAAATGGCCCTTCTCCCTGTCTCACCTTCGTGGGGCCTTCAAGGAGTGGCCGGCAGCAGCGGCGGTCTCACCGCCGCTCCAGATGGGATAGCTCCCGTTCAGGGGCAATGGGGTTTTACTTCGGGAACCAACCAGTTGCAGGCGGGATACGGAATACGAATTTTTTATTTCTAATTAAAGATTTTCTCACTATTTCAATACTTCTATGATTTGTGGAATGAATCGTTTGTACCAGGGTCGAAACATGCGTTTTTTTCTATCTAAAGTGGACAGTTTCATCCATTGTAATTTATCTTTCTCAAATAGACCGTTATGTTTTTTAACGGAATCCAAATTATTTTTAAGTGCCTCTTTAAAATGATTTCTGAAGATGCTGATAATGTCTGGATTATAATCAACTTCAACGAGCCAAATACTGTATGCTTTATCGTGTATTTTACCCATTAAATGGTGTTTAATGAGATTTCTCACATCTTTTTTATCTCCTAAAATACCACTTGATTCTTCCACACCTTCTCTTACGGCTGTATGATACTGTGTTTCTTTTCCTTCTCTGGAGCCACCAAAGTCACTCCATTTACCTCTGTCTCTGTCTCTGCTGTGAACAAGTCGTTCTCTGGAAAATAGGAGATAAATCTCTCCATTGTGTCTAGCAACTGGTAGTATTCCTCCTCCCATTATAGTTTACTGATATTTTATCTACAAGTTGTTTAGATAAAATATTATGAATTACCGCTAGCATCTAATACTTTACAATAAGATGCAATTACATTATCTTCCTTTTTAGTATTTTTTGTAAAATTAATTTTCCTGGTGCCATTTTCCAGACAAGACATGTAGCTTTGTCTAGTCGCGTTGTATTTTGTTTGATTTAATGATGGTGGTATTGTTCCTTGAATTATACTAAATGATTCAATCAGCCACGGCCTCAAAATGATCAGCCACCATTTATAAAACCTGACTCTTAAATCAGGCAAGCCAAAGCGTTGATAATCTAGTATTGATGGATCATAACGATTTTTCGGTGATAATAACATACCATTCAATTTGTCATAACTATTGATATTTAATAATTCTACGTATAAATCGAAAAACCCACACTCTTTCACCGAGGTGCCCACCGCTGGAACAGTGTATATCGTTCCTTTACAACATATTGATTTTATTTCTCCTGATAACCAATTTTCAGAGCCGTCGTCGTTGTCTTTTCCAACAGATAAAAAACTACCAATCAAAGATGTGCCACCTGTAGCGCTGTTGTACGGCGGAGGCACCGAAAATGCAATATCATTGCATGTATAAAAATCAGAATCTCCAGGTTTGTATGGCAAAATTGTTGAAATCACTAAATAAGTTTTCAACTGTGAATGTTTTAAATAACGAAAAGGCTCACATAATTCATCTGGAAACAACTGATTGGAAGGATCAATGACAACACCCCTACCATCTAGATTTCGAGGAACATGTATTAAATTATCAATATAACCATAACTACAATCTGTGGGAGTAAGACATATATTTCCTTTGTAATCATTAGCACTAGGATCCCAAACACCACTAACGTCTGATTGAATGACGGTAAATCCTAGCGATTGAGTCAGGCTACCAGTGATGGGGTTTTGCACCAAACCACCACCACCCCAATATTCAGACACTATATTATTACCCATTCGAATCGATGCTAGAGCATCGTGATTTGCCACACCACCACACAATAAACCTTTATCATCACAATCCTCACATAAAACATTTCCTCTTGCTAAACTTTTTTGAAGTTTATAACTTTTAATACTTCTGACAGCACCATTGTTGTAGTATTTTACATTTTTGTTTCCACAGGTTTTTTTATTTTGAAATCGTTGTTTTTCTGCTTGATAAATAGTTGCATCTCGTTTATTACGAATTCTTTCACTAGCCGATAATCTTGGTGTATTATTATCAAATGGTTTCATATACTAAATATCTAGAATATAATTATGTAAAATTAATCTTTCTAGTTTTGTTTTCTAAACAAGACATATAACTTTGTTTGGTTGCGTTGTGTTTAGTTTGGTTTAATTCGCAAGAGCCTTGGAATATACGGAATGATTCCATATAATTACTTGATCCGGCATAATTTTCAGCACCTTTGGAAAAAACAATTTCTAATGTGCTCGATCCAAGAGGTGATATATTTGGACCCCAATCCCAAAGACCAATGGAGCCGCTGGTTTGCGTCCCGACCAGAGTAGATAAACCCTGATAATTTAAGATATTAAATAAGTTTATATACACATCAAATATACCATAATTTCCTACCGGAATAGGGGCATAGCCGCCGCCAAAGAAGAAGATTGTAGTGTCTACAAACCCTTCATAAACACAACATAAACTATCAACTTGACCGTTCATGATGGTACCAGAGACGATACCAGTACCACCGCCACCATCCAATTTACAAAATGCCCCAGGGAAATTGTTATAGGAAGGGTCATCGCAAGTGCTGGGTATGGAGAAAAATGAAGACCCGGTGCTCTTACTGATAGGAACAATCATTCGTACAACCAAATATGTTTTTAAATTTGAGTGTTTCATATAAGGAAGGTGTGATTTGGTGTGTTTAAATGCGTTACACATTTCATCTGGGAATAAATTATTGCTAGGATCTATGACAATTCCGCTACCATCTAAATTTCGAGGAATTTTTATTAAATTATTGATATATCCCCAGAACATATTTGCCGACGGGTCGCTGCCGGGCAGTTTTTGACCAGATAAATCAGCTTTATCCGGTGCACCACCCCAGGCACCACTAATATCAGATTGTATTACCGGGAAAGCGATAGACTGTGTAAAAACTCCGCCGGAGTATATCAAATTTCCCCCACCCCAATATTCCGAAACTACATTATTTCCCATTTGAATAGATCCCAAAGCACTTTTGCTTGAGACTCCTCCACATAATAAACCTTTATCATCGCAATCTTCGCATAATACGTTGCCTCTTGACAAACTATTTTGTAAACTATAACTCTTCATACTTTTAATCGCGCCGTTGTTGTAGTATTTGACATTTTTATTACCACGTCTTTTACTTTGAAAGCATTGTTTTTCTGCTTGATAAATGGTCGCGTCTCGTTTATTTTTTAGTCTGTCACTAGAACTCAGAACAGGTCTATTATTACCAAAAGGATTCATGCTACCTTTAAGATTTGCAAAACGGGGCATTATTTATATGATATATATGACATATAAATAAATTAACTATAAAGACAGGTACAAGTCAAAGATAATGAAATATCCATATTATTCAGATTCATTACTCTACCAAATTCATCAACAACGCTAATATGTAGTTTTTCTATATCTACTGGACCAAAGTAATTACGGATTGACTCTCCGCGACCGAACTGACTGGCTAAAGACGTACCATTAGAAATCGTGGATAGTAATGGTGATAAAGACACGCGTGCCAAGATATTATCACGCCCTAAAGACGAATTATATACTGGTTCTATAAGATTTGCAAAATTCTTATTAAAATCATTAATAATAACATATAAATATTTATTACCCCAGGCATCATATAATCCTTCAGAAACATAAGCTGTGGAAGCCTTGTATTCCGCCATTCTAAATCCTAAAATCCATCCAAAATTCTGGTGAATAGTTTGTTGTCCAGAATTAATCTCAGCAGGAGACAAAATATTTTGGGATGCATCTGTAATAGTATTTTTACCACGAGTTCTATTAAATGCCAGTTGAAGAAAAGCCGCTGTATTTATTGTTGTTATCGGCAAAGCAAATACAGTTCTAAAAGAATGAGAATCAATTGAACATTGCGGGCATTCTGACGCTTGCTTTCCCGTTGCTTTCTGAATTTGTTCATTAATGATCGTCTGCATAGATAACCTTGAAAATGTTCCATCTGGTATACTAATGTAATACCAATTTAATGTCAGAGCGGTTGTTTTTTGCCAGCCCAACCAAAAATAATTATTTCCTGTTGCTTTCGTTATCTGGAAATATGTATTTGGAAATTCAAATCCTGTTAATTCGATACTCATAACTTGACTAACCTTTGTTGGTAAATTTAAAAGAAAATCGGTCGACAAGGTTCCATAATAATCATCACGAAAAGTAGAATTTATAGCTAAAATTTTTTTATAAACTGGTAATGGTACACCTTTAGCGTTAACAGCTGCGCCTAAGCCAGGGATATAATGACTTCCAAATATTGGTTGATTGTCCGCCCTTTTTTGAACTGCGCGTGAATTGCCCGCATGAATGTTCGTTTTAAGTAGTTTTGCCATACTTTTCCGTTGTTGTTCAATTAGTTTTTCCTTAGCTTTACTTAAAAATGCCAAAATTTCTTTCTTCTTACCCTTATCTATACTACCATCTGTGTTAATACGGTCAGTTAACGTAAGGTCGGCATTAATAATATCTTCTAGTGTGTACGGGTCTTTTAAACCAAACAAATGTGCAATTTCATGTAAAGTATAATCTTTAATGTTCAACTTCCAATAATCGCTCATATATATATAAACTGTGCAGAATATTTAAACAATATTTATTTTAAACATTGATTTAATCTCTCCATTGCTAG
>Ga0209091_10001354_pt1 | contig 21539 bp, 20 predicted proteins | sample ArcticOcean_MG_C_6_FD_187438 | JGI IMG/M metagenome (GOLD analysis project Ga0209091, IMG submission 187438) | Marine microbial communities from western Arctic Ocean - ArcticOcean_MG_CB8_128 (SPAdes) (version 2) | ecosystem: Environmental > Aquatic > Marine > Oceanic | place: Arctic Ocean...
GAATTAGCATTTCCTGCAATTAATGTAAATGATTCAGTAACTAAGTCAAAATTTGATAATTTATATGGATGCAGAGAGTCTTTAGTAGATGCCATTAAGAGGGCAACTGATGTAATGATTGCTGGTAAAGTTGCAGTAGTTTGTGGTTATGGCGACGTAGGAAAAGGATCTGCTCAGGCGTTAAAAGCTTTATCAGCCCAGGTTTGGGTAACTGAAGTTGATCCAATATGTGCACTTCAAGCAGCTATGGAAGGCTATCGTGTGGTGACTATGGAATATGCTTCTAAACATGCTGATATTTTTGTATCTGCAACAGGGAATTACAACGTGATTAATCATGATCATATGAAAGCAATGAAAAACCAAGCAATTGTATGTAATATTGGACACTTTGATAATGAAATTGATGTTGCTTCATTATCAGAATACAAATGGGAAGAAATAAAACCACAAGTTGACCATGTGATTTTTCCAGACAATAAACGTATTATTCTTTTAGCAAAAGGTCGCTTAGTTAACCTTGGATGTGGAACAGGCCACCCAAGTTATGTTATGGGATCTTCTTTTGCCAATCAGGTAATTGCTCAAATAGAATTATTTTCTGAGAAAGATAAATATCCTCTTGGTGTTCATGTACTGCCTAAACATTTAGATGAAAAAGTAGCGAGGTTGCAATTAACTACACTAAATGCTGACTTAACAACGCTTACTCAAGAACAAGCGAAATATATTGATGTGGATATTAATGGACCATTTAAGACTGAGACATATAGGTATTAAGATATGCCCAATATGTCATCAGTAAGTTTTGAATTCTTTCCTCCTCGAACTGAGGAGGGAGTTCTTAAGCTTAATCAAACAATAAAAACATTATCGGAATTTAACCCAGAGTTCTTTTCCGTTACTTTTGGTGCTGGCGGTTCAACTAAGGCTAAAACATTAGAAACAGTTTTAACCATTGAAGCATCAGATAATAAGGGTGTACCTCATCTATCTTGCATTAATGCTTCAAAAGAAGAAATTAGAAACCTCTTAAATGATTATAAGAGCCATGATATTAAACATTTAATTGCTCTAAGGGGAGATAACCCATCAGGATCAATAAGCCATGGAGATTTTAAATATGCTAATGAGTTAATCTCATTTATAAGGGAGGAAACAGGAGAATATTTCCATATTCAAGCGGGTGCATATCCGGAATATCATCCAGAAGCAGATTCTGCAACTGATGATTTAAATAATTTTAAAAGAAAAATTGAAGCTGGAGCAAACTCGGCTATTACCCAGTTCTTTTTTAATGCGGATGCCTATTTTAAATTTATAGAGGAATGCCAGAAAAAATCTATTTCTGTACCTATTATTCCTGGCATTATGCCCATCTATAATATCAAGCAACTATCAAGATTTTCATCAAATTGTGGCGCAGAAATACCTAGGTGGCTAAGGTTAAAACTTGAAAGTTATAATGATGATATTCAGTCATTAAGAGATTACGGTGTTGATGTTATATCAGAACTATGTGAAACATTAGTCCAGTATGGTGTACCTGGGATTCATTTTTACACTTTAAATGAATCAAAAATTGTTTCAAAAATAATTAAGAATATAGGTAATTAATGCAGAATTAACTGTTCTCTTTGATATAAAGAATCTTCAACAAAAAGATAATCATTTTCACGACCATTATTCCATAATGTCATCATTACTATCCAGCGTACTTCATCAATATTAATTATGTTTTGATTAAGTGCCATTGCACGATCAATAATAATTTCACGTTCAATTGAATTTAAGATATTAGCTTGTTCAAGAAATAAAATAAAACCTAACCCATCAAGAGAAAACTTTTCTTTTTCTTTTTCTGTAAAAATTCTTAATTTATCATTTAGTTTTAATGAACGAGATTGAGGAATTTTTTCAGACATTTCTTTAAGGTCTGTGAACCAGTCAAGAGCAATTTCAATATCTTTATTCTTAAAACCAGCGGCTTCAAGCTCTAAGGTCATATTAGTAAAGTCTAAATTATTTTTAGAACTTAGGTAGTTTTCAAACATATAGATAAGTAAATCAAACATGAAAAATCCTTATTTTTGAAATTAATAACAGATAAATTACAAAATTTTGCAATGAAAAAAAGAAAATGAACCTGTAAGCAGTATAATTAGTTTTATTAAATTTTATTTTACGATCCACTACAAATAATTTAACAGTTAATAATTAATTAATCAACACAATATGACAATTTTGATCTTATTAAATTATCTAGCTTAATTTTTTTAAAAGTTGATAGTATTTAAGAGTATATTTCCTCTTGAAGATAACAAAATCACAAATGATAAAAGAAAACAAAATTTAAAAAATTAATGACGAATAAAAAACTAAAGATTATTTTTGCTGGTACTCCAGAGTTTGCTGAACCAACATTAAGTGCACTGCATAAAGAGGGCTATCAGATTTTATTAGCTCTTACTCAGCCGGATAGGAAAGCGGGTAGAGGAATGAATATAAAACTAAGCCCAATAAAAGAAAAAGCTAAAGAGCTTGGAATTCCTATCTTTCAGCCAGAAAAATTAAATAATGATGCTGTATTTAAAAAATTATTTGATCTTAATGCAGATATTTTAGTAGTGGCTGCATACGGGCTAATCATACCAAGTAAAATTCTGGATATCTTCATTAAAGGCACATATAACGTTCATGCATCACTCCTTCCAGCATGGAGAGGAGCAGCACCAATTCATAGAGCAATTGAAGCTGGAGACCCAGTAATTGGGGTAACTATTATGTCAGTTGCACCAGAATTAGATACAGGAGATATGATTAGAAAAGAATCCATAAACTTAGGTAAAAATACAAATACTGGTGAAATGACAAAGTATTTAGCTAAATTAGGCGCTGAATTAATGGTTAATGTCGTTAATGATATTGCTGATAATAAGACCCTCAAATTAACTAAGCAAAACGAAGCAGAAGTAACTTATGCAAGTAAAATTAAGAAATCTGAGGCAAAAGTGATATGGGAAAATGTAACTTCTAAGACGATAGTTAATAAGGTAAATGCTTTTAATCCTTTTCCAGGCGTATCCTGTAAGTTTAGAGGTAAAGTTTTAAAAATATGGAAAGCAACTAAAGAAGACAATATTAAAATAAAAAAATCAGGGAGCTTATTTGTAAACACAGAAAAACATAATCTTTTTATAGGCACAGTTGATGGAGCTATCAAGGTTACAGAAATTCAACTAGAAGGTAAGAGAAAAATGACAGCAAAAGAATTTATTATTGCAAATGAAATTAATAACGGCGAACTTCTATTATGATGAATCAATCTCAACTGCTAGCAGCAAAAATAGTTGAACAAGTTCTTTTAGGAAAAAATTTAGATAAAAGTTTTCAACTGGTGCTATCAAAATATAATAACGAGGAAGAAAATCTTCCACAAATAAAAGATATGACATATGGAGCCATAAGGGACTTAGGAAAATCTAATTTTTATATTAATAAGTTAGTTAAAAATAAGATTGAAAATTTATGTATTGAATCACTTTTGCATATAGTTTTATTTCAAATAAATCATGCAAGATCAAATGATTTCACATTAGTTAATCAAGCAGTTGATGCAGCAAAAAAAATTGATCATAAAAAAAGCTCATTTATAAATGCAGTGTTAAGAAATTTTTTAAGAAATAAAGATAATTTGCAGAAGGAATTAAATGAAAATGAATCTGCAATGTATAGCTATCCAAAGTGGTGGATTGAAAAAGTAAAAAAACAGTACCCACAAAATTGGCAAGAGATCCTTAACATTGGGAATCAGCGTCCGCCTCTAACCTTAAGAATTAATTCGAAAAAAATTGCGATTAAGGATTATTCCAATACATTAAATAAACAGGCGATAGATCACACCTTAGTGAGTGATGAATGTCTGATTATAAAAAAACCATTAGATGTTAATAAGATACCAGGATTTTTGGATGGTAAGGTATCTGTACAAGATATGGGAGCCCAGTTAGCAGCTCATATAATTGATTTAAAAAACAACCAAAAAGTATTAGATGCATGTTCTGCCCCGGGGGGGAAGGCATGTCACATGTTAGAATTAAATAAAATACAGCTAACTGCAATTGAAAGTGATGAGCAAAGAGCATTAAAAATTATTGATAATCTTAAGCGGCAGGGATTAATAGCTAAAGTTTTAAATGAAAGAATAAATAATCAAAATGGGTGGTGGGATAAGGAGTATTTTGATCGTATATTATTGGATGTCCCATGTTCGGCATCAGGAATAGTTAGAAGGCATGTTGATATCAAATGGCTAAGAAGAATTAATGATTTTCAAAATTTTGCAGACAATCAATTATTGTTATTAAAAGCAGCTTGGCCAATGCTAAAAGAAGGCGGTAAATTGTTATATGTAACTTGCTCAATATTTGAAGAAGAAAATAGAGGAGTTATTGAAGAGTTTAAGCAAGGTGAAAGTAATGTCTTAGAAATAGATATAAAATTCCCGTCAAATATATCGCACATAAAAAATCAAGTTCTTCCTTCAGATAATCATGATGGTTTATTTTATGCCCTTCTCCAAAAAAAATAGCGTCATTATTATTACAATTATTATATCTATTTCATTATTTATAATGAATAGACCCCCTCACTCTGGAGCCAATGAGATACTAATTAAGGATGTTGTAATTAATGATAAGGGAAAATTAAAATATGTAAGTTTTAATCAAGATATAAATATTGATTACTTAATAAGGAAAGCAATTAACAAGGGAATACCATTGATATTTAAGGTAACCTTAAAGATAGTAGAAATAAATGATATTTGGCCAGGTAAAACAGTTTTAAAAAAAATAGGGTATTATCAAATTGAATATAAAACGTTAAGGAAAGTATATAAAATACAAGACATAAATGGCAAAAAATATGAATACAAGTTTATTGATGAAGCAATACAAAAAATTTCAAAAGTGGAAAGCCTAGAATTTTCATTTATTAATAATAATAATAAGAAGAATTATGAATTATGGCTAAATGTGAACCTAGAAAGGAAGAAATTACCCAAGCCTTTACAAGTTAATTACTTCGATAGAACCTGGTATATGAATTCTAATGAAAGTACACATAAACTTTGAAAGTTAAATTAAAATATATAATCACAACAGTTGCATTTATTGGCATTGCTTTACTTATTTTGTTAGCCAAGTCTATTTCAAATTCAGAAGTTATTTCAAGTGATTCATTTAGAATGTTACTAGGACTCAACATATTTTTTATATGCTCCTTGATTATATTGATAGCAGTACAGATTTTTCGCTTACTTCAAAGTGTTAAAAAAGAGATTGTAGGCAGTCGGCTGACATTAAGACTTGTATTATCATTTGCACTAATGGGGATAGTTCCAGTTTTAATTGTATATTTAGTGTCTGTTAATTTTTTAACAAAATCGATTGAGTCATGGTTTGATGTCAAGGTTGAATCAGCTTTAGAAGGTGGATTAACCTTAGGGCAAAAAACAATCGATATTTTAATGGATGATATTGAGTTAAAAGGAAAAAGTATTGCGTACTCAATTGGTAACGCAGACCCAGAACAAAGAAATAACATATTGACAGATCTTAGAGCAAAGTTTGGAATTCAGGATGCTGTCATATTCGATCAAGACTCAATAATTATAGAAGTTTCAAGTGAGAAAAATGATTTAATACCACCAATTCCAAATATTGAAGATTTAGAAAGGGGGGGTCGAGAATTTTTTGGAAGAATTGAAGAGGTAAATGAAGGAGAAATATACTTAAAAGCATTTACACCAATTATTTCAAAAAATGTAATGTCAAAAAAATTAATTCTTCAATTAACTCAACCAGTACCTCCATCAATCGCTAATTTGGCATTGTCTGTAGAATCTGTCTATGGTGAATATCAGCAGCTAACATATAGTAGAAATTCGTTAAAAATTATTTACATTTTAACGTTAACATTAGTATTATTATTGGCTTTATTATCATCTGTATCAGCTTCATTCGTTATTAGTAGAAAATTCTCTTCACCTTTGGCCATGCTTGCAGATGCAACAAGACAAATATCAAAAGGAAATTATAAAAAAATTATTTCAGAACAAGGAAAAGATGAGATAGGGGTTTTAATAAGCTCATTTAACAGCATGACCTCCCAATTAGAAGAAGCTACAAAAAATTCAGAAAAAGATAGAGAAAGATTGGAAATTGCAAGGACGTTCCTTGAAACAATACTGGCCCATTTGACAACAAGTGTCATCGTAATTGATGAAAAGAAAATAATTCGTTTAAACAATGTTTCAGCATCAAGAATGCTTCAAAATAAAGAAAGCAAAATGAATAATAGGATGATGAGCGAAGTAATATTAAACAATAAAATCTTTCAACCATTATATGAATTTGTTAATGCATATATAGATGCTGATAAAAAAAATAAAAAAGAAATCAGTCAAGAATTTAAATTAACTAAAGATATGCAAGAAAGAACAATAATGTTACAAATAACTCCATTAAATGATAAAAAAAATAAATCATACGTATTAGTAATTGATGATATTTCAGAAGTTACTCAGGCACAAAGGCATAGTGCATGGGGTGAAATCGCAAGGCGACTAGCCCATGAGATAAAAAATCCATTGACACCAATACAATTATCAGCGGAAAGAATACAACATAAGTTTAGCAAAAAATTGAGCGAAGAAGACTCAATTATTCTTGAACGATCAACAAATACAATTGTAAATCAAGTAAATTCATTAAAAATAATGGTTAACGAATTTGCTGAATACGCAAGACCACCAAAGATTCAAAAAGATATGATAAGAATTGATAAGCTTGTAGATGAGGTAATTGAACTATATGAAATAGATAAAATAATTCAAGTTAAAAAAGACAAAAACATACCAATTATATATGCAGATCAGAATAAACTAAGGCAAGTAATAATAAATTTAATAGAAAATTCACAAGATGCATTAAGTGATGTTAAAAATCCTAAAATAAAAATATTTATAAGAAAAAAAATAAATGAGATTGAACTGATTGTTGAAGATAATGGGGTAGGTATCCCTGATGAAATTATTGGAAGAATTTTTGAGCCATACGTAACATCAAAAAAAACAGGAACTGGTTTAGGATTAGCAATAGTACACAAAATAATTGAGGAACATAACGGTAAAATTAAAATTGAACGGATAAACAACTTTGGAACAAGAGTAATAATAAACCTTAAAAGCGGAAAAAAATAAAAGATATGGCTAAGACTAATATATTAATTGTTGATGATGAGCAAGATATCAGGGAATCATTAAGAGACATTCTAGAAGATGAAGGACATAAAGTATATTTAGCAGAAAATGCAGAAGTTGCCAGATTAATGAAAGATAAGGAAGAAATTGAATTAATACTTCTAGATATTTGGATGCCAGATTGTGACGGGATAACACTACTTAAAGAATGGGCAACAACCAATAAAATAAATTGCCCAGTAATAATGATGTCAGGACACGGGACAATCGATACGGCAGTTGAGGCAACAAAAATAGGTGCGTATGATTTCCTTGAAAAACCGATTTCATTACAAAAATTATTAAATACAATAAACTCAGCATTAAAAAAAGAGATACATGTAACAAAAATTGATCAAACTTTTTTAAATACTTCTCAAGTAAATTGGATAGTTGAGTTTAGAAAGAAAATAATAGACCTACAATCTTCTAATTTAATATATTTAGAAGGTTCAGAAGGTAATTTTTTAAATATTTGCATTAACAACCTTGTCGGAACAAATTATTTACTAATTGATTCAAATTCGGTTATTAAAGATAATTTTATTGAAAAAGCAGCACAGAAAGGCTGCAATGCGATACTTTTTAAGAATTATTCACAATTTGAAAATTTAAAAAAAGAAAATATTAGTGGATTTTTAAAAGATAATAATTTTAAAATGATAAAAATTATATTCATTGATGACAATATTGAAAGCATTTCTAACAGTGGTGCTTCAAAAGATAATATTTTAAATATGCCTGATTTTTCAAAGCATCAAGATTTAATTCCTGATTTTTCAATAGCAATACTTAAATTTTACCTCTCAATGAATAAACATTTAGGATATAAAGAATTTGAAATTTCTGCATTAAATTCTTTAAGAATATGTGAAATTATTACTAATATTGATTTACTTGATAATATTGTATTTAATTTAATTAAGATTTCTGAAGGCCAAAAAATAACATCAGAAGATGTTGTAAATTACTTACAAAATTATAAATTTGAAAACCAGAAGGTTTATGAGGAAAGAGATGTTTTTGCAATAAGCGAAGAAATTTTAAATAAAACTCTCCGAGAGTCAAGAGATGAGTTTGAAAAATTGTACTTTAAATTTCATATGCAAAAAAAATTATCTGTATCAGAGTTGGCAAAGAAATCAGGGGTAGAAAGAACTCATTTGTATAGAAAGTTAAAATCTCTTGGAATTAAAAGCAACTAGTCAACTTAATTCAGTAATAACAGGGGCATGATCGGATGGCCTTTCCTTCTCACGCGGATGCTTATCAATGTATGCTTTTTTTAAATTCTTCAATAATGAATCTGTTGTAAGAATATGATCAATCCGCATCCCTAGGTTTCGTTTTAAAGGGATCCTATAATCCCACCACGAAAACTCTATAGAGTCAGGATTAAGATATCTAAATGAATCAGTGAAGCCTAGATTTAGTATTTTCTTAAAATAATCTCTTTCAATATTAGAGACTAGATTTTTCCCTCTCCATACAGCTGGATCATGACAATCAATATCCTCCGGAGAAATATTAAAATCTCCAGTTACTATAATATTCTCATATTTTTTCTTTAAATTGGCCAATAACATTAAGAAATGTGCGAGCCATTTTTTTTTATAGACAAATTTATCCGAATCTAGTGATTGGCCGTTAGGTATATATGCAGAAATTATTCTAATTTTTTTATTTTCACTATCCTTATATGTCCCAGCAATTAAACGACTTTGGATATCATCAAATCCATCAATATTTAATGAAATATCAGTTAAAGGTTTTTTACTAATAATTGAAACACCATTATAAGTTTTTTGGCCATTATGGTAAGTGAACCAATTAAGGGCCTTAAAATCGGAATGGGGAAATTTATCATTATCTTGTTTTGTTTCTTGGAGGCAGAGAATGTCTGGCTGATTTTTGTTTAGCCATTCAATAACATGAGGAAGTCTAACATTTAAGGAATTAACATTCCATGTTGCAATTTTCATACTAGAAGGCCATGGTGTCTTAAAAGGGCATCAATTGATGGCTTGCGACCACGGAACTTAACGAAAGACTTAATAGCAGGCCTAGACCCACCTTTTGATAAAATCTCTTTTCTAAATTTATGACCTGCTTCAGCTGAAAGAATACCCATTTCCTCAAAAAGACTATATGCATCAGCAGATAAAACTTCTGCCCATTTGTAACTATAGTATCCTGCAGCATATCCACCAGCAAAAATATGAGAAAAGCTATGGGGGAAACGGTTCCAACTGGGTGGGATCACAACCGCTACTTGCTCGCGGACTTGATTAAGTAGTGCGATAAAGTCTTTATTGACTGGATCGTAGACACTATGAAGCTTAATATCGAATAATGCGAATTCAACTTGACGAGTGGTTTGCATACCAGATTGAAAATTTTTAGATTTTAAAAGCTTATCAAATAGATTTTTAGGCATTGATTTTTTGGTTTCCGGATGTTCAGTCATGTTTTTAATTACGGACCATTCCCAACAAAAATTTTCCATAAATTGGCTTGGTAATTCTACAGCATCCCATTCAACACCTTGGATACCAGAGACACCGTAGTCATTAATTTCTGTTAAAAGGTGATGAAGGCCATGACCAAATTCGTGAAAGAGTGTAATAACCTCATCATGTGTTAACAATGAAACGTCGCCATGAATTGGTGCTGTAAAATTACATGTTAAATAAGCAACAGGATAAGTTTTTTCATTGGGAAACTTAAACTTTGAGATGGCCTCATCCATCCACGCACCACCCCTTTTATTTTTTCGAGCATAAAGATCTAAATAAAAATAACCAATTATTTGATTAGATGAATTTGTAATTTTATAAAATGTGACATCTTTATGCCAAACTTCTGTAATTTCTTTTTCGATATAAATACCGTAAATAGATTCAACGACCTTAAATAGACCCTCAATTACTTTATAATCTGGTAAATAATTCTTAATTTCTTGTTCAGAGTAGTTAAAACGGTCTTCTTTTATTTTTTCTGAGAGATAAGCAATGTCCCATGCTTCAATATTAGAGATATTTATTTTCTGACCATAATTCTTAAGATCATCCATATCTTTAATTGCAAATGGCTTTGCTTTTTTAGCTAGTTTTTCAAGAAAATTGATAACTTCTTTGCTAGAATTGGCCATTTTAGTTGTCAAAGCCATCGATGCATAATCAGAAAAACCTAATAAGCTAGATAATTTTTTCTTATTTAAAAGAATATTATTAATATTATTAGTATTGTCCGTTTTTTTATCACTAAGATCGGATGCTTTAGTAGCGTAAGCATAATAAATTGTTTCCCTTAATTCTCTATTATCTGCGTATTGCATTAGGGGTAAATAACAAGGAAAATCAAGACTAAAAGACCAACCATCATTATTTTGTTTCTTTGCTTCAATTCTTGCTTTTTCTAAAATATTTTTTGGAATTCCTTTTAATTTATTTTTATCTTTGATTAAAAGTGAATAATTATTTACTGCGTCTAGTAAGTTCTCCTCAAAACTTGCACTAAGTTTTGATAATTTACTTAAAATTTTCTTAAATTCTATTTTTTTGCGCAAATCCAGTCCAACCCCTCCTAACTCAAATCCTAAAATTTCATCTGAAATAATTTTCTTTTGCGGAATTGTAAGTTTTGGATATAGTTTTGATATTTTAATTTCTTTAAATTTTTTATAAATTAATTCATTTTGTGAAAGTTCTGAATGGTATTTCGTAACTTTGTTTAGATTTCTATTATAAATTATTCGTAATTCTTCATTATTAACTACAGAGTTTAAATGATTAATTTGAGACCATACACGACTTAGTTTTTCATTACTTTGTTGTAAAGGAAGTACAAAATTTTTCCAGCTCGGGGGGTAATTGTCAGACTCAATTTTTTTAATTATTTGCATATTTTCACTCAAAACTTTATTGAGTGCAGCAGATATATGATCTACTTTAATTTGTTCAAATAAGGGTAAACCAACTCTATTTAGTAATGGGTTCAAAATATTTATATCTCCAGTTTTTATATATGTATTATTGATTAATTTTTTGAATTAAAGTTTCTATATTTTCTGATTCTTTTGTTTTAAGAATTTTAGCAGACCAAGCTTCTAATTTTTCTGTATTAGAATTTAATACTTGTTTTTTTACACTTAATATTCTAGATGGATGCATTGAAAAATGTCTTAGGCCCATCCCAAGAAGTAATTTAGTCAGTCTAGAATCGCCAGCCATTTCTCCACAAATTGAAACTTCTTTTTTATGTTTCTTACCTGCCTTTATTGTTATATTGATTAATTTTAATATGGCTGGATGAAGTGAATTATATAAATGTGAGACCCTGTCGTCAGTTCTATCAATTGCTAATGTATATTGAATTAAATCGTTAGTTCCGATTGATAGAAAATCTAATTCCTGTGCAAAAACATCAGCATTAATAGCAACTGCTGGAACCTCAATCATAGCGCCAATATTAATATCATCATCGTATAAAATTTTTTCGTTACTTAATGATTTTTTAGCTCTTTGAATTAATAATTTAGTTTGTCTTAGTTCTGATAATGAAGAAAGCATAGGTATTAATATCTTAATCTTACCAAATCGGGAAGCTCTTAATATAGCTCGAAGTTGAATATTAAATAATTGCGGTTCTGATAAGCACAATCTTATTGCCCTAAGACCTAATGCAGGATTAGAGCTAATAGTTGTATCAGCCGATGTTAATTTATCAGCACCAGAATCTAAAGTCCTAATTACTACGGTTTTATTTTTCATAGATCTTGCTACTGATTTATATATCTCAAATTGCTCATCCTCATTTGGTAACTCTTTTCTATTCATGAATAAAAACTCTGTTCGAAAGAGCCCTATCCCTGAAGCTTTATTATTTTTTACCGATAAGATATCTCCAGGAACTTCAATATTTGCTAATAATTCAATTTTTTCATCATTTAATGTTTTGCATTCTATATTTTTTATTTTGGAAAGTTTTTTTTGCTCAATCCCCCATAAATTCTGCCTAACTATGTAATCCTCAAGAATATCTTTTGAAGGATTTATAATCACTATGCCTTGATTGCCATCGACAATAATTTGTTCGTTATTTTGAATTAGCTCTCTAGCATTTTGGAGAGCAACTATGGATGGTATATTAAGACTTCTTGCAAGAATAGCTGTATGAGACGTTGATCCTCCCATATCTGTAATAAATGCAGCATATTGGTGATTCTTGAATTGAAGGGCATCCGCAGGAGATATATCATGAGCAACTAAAATAGTAGAGCTTTCATTGTTAAGGTGGTTGGTTTGGTTTGGGTGACCAAGTAAGACCTTTAAAATTCTTTCAACAACTTGAATTACATCATTCTTTCTTTCTTTGATATATTCGTCTTCTATCTGTTCAAATTTTTTAACAAATAAATCCATTTGTTTTTTTAATGCCCATTCTGCATTACAAAAATCATTGCTAATTATTTTCTTAGGCTTTTCTGAAAAATTTTTATCAGTAAGAATCATTAAGTGAGTATCGATAAAGGCGGAAAATTCATCAGAGGAATCTTTTAATAATTGCTTTTTTATTTTAAGTAAATCTTTTTTAACCTCGTTCATTGCTCCTGATAATCTTTTTATTTCATTCGAAACTTCATTTCTCTCTAATTGATAATGAACAACTTCTAATAAAGCATTGGAAATAAGATATGCCTTCCCAATAGCAATTCCATTAGAGACTGGCACACCGTGTATATTAAAAGTAGACATTATTCGCCCTCTCCAAAATAATCAATGAAAAGTTTTTCAATCTCTAAAATAGCTTCTTTTTCATCAGAGCCATTGGCCTCTAATGAAATAATTGTATCTTTGCTAGCAGCTAACATTAATACTTCCATAATGCTTTTAGCATTCACTTTATTTTCATCTTTAATTAAGAAAATTTTTGAAGTGAAAGTACATGCTAATTTTGTTAGCTTGCTTGATGCTCTTGCATGAAGGCCTAATTTATTAATTATTTTTATTTTTTTCTTAATCATCAGGAAATCATATCTTTTTTATATTTTTTTTAGCACATTCAATTGAGTCATTTGCTAAGAGGCTTAAATTATCTTTTCTATCTGATATTGCTTTTATTAGCATAGGAAGATTAATCCCAGCAACAACCTCTACTTCTTCTTTGACAATAAATTTATTTAATAGATTGCAAGGAGTTGCCCCGTAAATATCAGTCATTATTAATACACCATTACCACTTTCAAGTTCTTGAATTTTTTGAGCGATGATATTACTGTAATAATTTAAATCATTTTTAGAATTAATTGCTACAGATTCAACAGAGACTGGATATTTGTCTAGAATATGAGCAGCACAATCAATGAGAGATTTCCCAATTTCACCATGTGTAACTAATAAAATACCAATCATTTTATCTTGCCTATTAAATTTGTATTATATATTCTCATTTATGCTTTTAATCAGATGATTTGTTTTTAATAGAACCTTCTGATTGATGATGGTCCTTATTTTTTTCTTTGTATTTAATAACTTGCCTGTCTAGCTTATTAATAACTAAGTCAATAGATTTATACATGTCGTCGCCAACTGACTTAGCATTGATATCTAAATGAGGTAAATGTAGGGTGGCGTCAACAATATTATCAAACTTTTCGACACTCAGAATAAACCTAGCATCAATAACATGATCAAAATGATTATTTATTTTAATAAACTTATGTTCAATGTGCTCCTTAAGTGAAGGAGTTATTTCAAAATGTCTTCCAGTAATATTTACATTCATGGCAATCCCCTTAATTAGATTTTTTTTCTTTGGTTGGAAGGTAGAATCTTTAAAACAATTCTATATTTAGCAATCGTCCTTCTTGCAACTTGAATTCCTTCATCCTTAAGCAATAATGATAATTTCTCATCAGAGAAGGGGGTAGCTGAGTTTTCATTTTTTATAAGTTCATTTACCCTAAAAAGTATTGCTTTTGATGATAGGTCATTTCCATTATCGTTTTTTATTGTAGAGCCAAAAAAGTATTTAAGTTCAAATATACCATGTGGAGTCGATATGAATTTATTTGTTGTGACTCTTGATATAGTAGATTCATGTAAATCTAGTTCTTCCGCAATATCCTTAAGAATTAATGGTTTTAAAAAAAGCTTACCTTTATCAAGAAATTCATTTTGTTTTTTCATAATAGCTTTTGAAACACGAATAATGGTTATAGAGCGTTCCCTTAAGTTTTTTATTAACCATTTAGCTTCTTGGTACTTATCTTTAGAATCTTTATCAAATTTATCCGATTCATTTTTTATCATATTTTGATAATCATCGTTTATTGTAAGCTTTAAAAAATTATCGTCAATCAGACTAACCTCCCAATTATTATTTGACTTTTCAACTATGGTGTCGGCTCTAATAAAATCTTGAGGAGAAATTCTTTGAAACACCAGACCAGGCTTTGGATTAAGATTTTGTATCAACTTTATCGCTTCATTTAGCTCATTATCATTACAATGTAAATTAAGTTTTAGTTCGCTGTAATTTTTATTTCCTAATAAATTTAGAGATTCATTGCATATTTGTACTGCAAGATTAATTAATTTTATATTTCCTTTTATTATTTTTAATTGTAAGCACAAACATTCTGACAAATTTCTCGCACCAATTCCAGGAGAAGAGGAATTTTGTATGAGTATTAAAATATTTTCTAATTCTTTTAGTTCTGGTTTGGGTTCAAAAGGTATTATTTCAATAATTTTTTCTAGCGACTCAATTAGATATCCATCATCGTTAATTGAGTCGATTATGATTAATAAAATAATTTGATCTCTATCAGAAAACGAAAATATGCTTAAATTTTCAATTAAATACTCTTTTAATGTTTGATTTTTTATTTCAGTATCAAATAACTCATAAGAATAATCATTCTTAAAAGATATTTCTTTCGAGCTATTAAAGTTTGTTTGGCTAGCTAAATAATTTTCTGTAGCCTCTTCTAATTCTAAAAAAATATTATCATTGGCATACTCTTCTATTAATTGATTCAATTCTGAGTGAGATGCTTGAAGTAATTTTATTGATTGCTGAAGAAGGGGCGTGAGTTTTAGTGACTGAGATAGTTTAAGATTAAAGCTTAGCTTCATATTTTATAGAATAAAGTCCTTTCCAAGGTAGATGTCCTTAACATTTTGATCGGTTACTATTTCTTTTGGTTTTCCTGATGCAAAAATTTTTCCTTGGTTAACAATATAAGCTCTATTGCAGATGCCAAGAGTTTCTCTAACATTATGATCAGTAATTAATATTCCAATACCCATTCCTGCTAAGCGCTTAATAATTTTTTGGATATCAATTACTGCAATTGGATCAATTCCTGCAAAGGGTTCATCTAGTAATATGAATTTAGGATTTGTTGCCAGGCATCTTGCAATTTCGACCCTTCTTCTTTCTCCACCTGATAGGCTAATTGAAGGGTTATTTCTTATGTGGCTTATACTTAATTCATTCAAAAGAACTTCCAGACGTTCAATATTTTGTTTTTTTGAATATTTTCCCAACTCTAAAATAGATAAAATATTTTCAGATACTGTCATTTTTCTAAAAATAGAAGGTTCTTGAGGTAAATAAGAAATACCAAGCTTTGATCTGCTGTGTATGGGCATTCTTGTTAAATCATGACTATCAATTTTTATCGTTCCATGTTCTGTGGAGATTAAACCAACAATCATATAAAAAGATGTTGTTTTTCCAGCCCCGTTTGGCCCTAATAAACCGATAACTTCCCCACTTGAAATTCTAAGAGAAATATCTTTAACCACAGAATTTTTTTGATAGGTTTTTTTTATATTTTGAATAATTAATTCTGACATACTAATTAGTTATCTTTTTTTGGTTTAATAATTGCTCGAGTTCTTCCTTTTCTAACTTCATTACCATTTTCATCTTTAGTGGTTCCAGAAAGTGCTTGAGCAAATTCAGCATTGGTATCGTACATTATATAATCCCCAAAAACTGTATCATTTCCCCTTTTGACTGAGGCCCCACTGTACAAATGAACTTTATCCATATGACCATCATATTCTATCCTCTCAGCACGACCCTCTATGAAGTCTTCCCGTCCATCTCGTTTTTGTTTAAAAGTTGTTGGTTTGCCAATCGCAGTACTATGCTGGAAACCTTGGCCGTCCTCTCTGACTGTTAATTCGTTTGCTCTAATAATTAGTGTACCTTGAGTCAATATTACATCACCTTTATATATACTAATACTTTTTGCATCGTCTACAGTCATTGTATCTGATTCAATTTCAATTGCCTTGTCCCTATCTGCTTCTTCAGAAAAAGCAACAGTAGTTATAGACAATGATATTGTTAGAATACAAACTATGATCAAATTATGATTAGTCATTATTGGATTTTTCTCTTGGGTTATCATAGTGGACTCTGACATTGCTTAATAGCTTTACAATTCCTTCTTTATTATCATATTTCATACCAACACCATAAATTTCTATACTTGGTTCTTGTATTATTTTTACTGGTTTTTTCGTGAGAATGATGTCTAAATTTGGCAAAATATCTAATTGATCAGTAAAAAGCTTCATCTCCCTCTTTTTGTTCGTTTTAACTCTGGTTAGAACGACATTGTCTGTGAATAAATATTCATCACCACCGCTTATTACCTTTCCACTATTACTTTTTATATATGAATAAGGCTTCTTATTTCTATATTTTGTGAAATAAGGTTTATCTAAAATAGCATATTCAGCATAATCGAACTGCTTCATACTTTTAGCACTGATTTTAAACTTTACAGCACCATTTTTTTTGGTCTGTATGCTGTTAAAGTTTTTTAAATAAAACTCAGGGCCACTTACATTATTATTTTTTTTGCTTAACAGCTCTTTTTCTACTTCGATTTTAAGCCAATAAGTAATTATGGCGATTATCAAAATAAGAAATAATGCAAAAATTGTCGAAAGTTTATTTGCCATTTGTTACTAGATTACTTTTGATTCAAAAAGATCATTGATATTTAACATTCCAATAATTCTTTTATTATTATCAGTTATAAGAAAACAGTTGACCTTAAATTTTTCCATTATATTTACTGCTTCAACAGCCATCTCTGATCCATTAAGGGTAATTGGATCTTTTGTCATACAATCTTCAATTGAGGAATCAATATTTTTTTTGCTAAGCAAGGCTCTTCTTAAATCCCCGTCAGTTAATATCCCCATTAGTTTATTTTCATTATTTACTATCCCTGTGAAACCTACTTTTTTCTTAGATATTTCTTCTATTGCATCTTTTAGCGAAGATTTAATATTAATAGATGGGATATTTTCACCAATACGCATAATATCTTTCACTTTTATTAATATGTTCTTACCTAAATTTCCACCTGGATGAGACCTAGCAAAATCTTCAGCAGTGAATTCTCTTAAATCTAGAACGCATAATGCAAGTGCATCACCTAGAGCTAATGAAACAGAAGAGCTTGCAGTTGGAGCGAGACCCAAAGGGCAGGCTTCTCTAGTAACAGCGGCACTTATATGAATATCAGTCTGACTAGCCAATTCTGAATTGGTATTACCAGATATACCAATAATCTTAGCCCCTATTCTTTTTATTGTGGGCAAAATGGATATTAACTCATTACTCTGGCCTGAGTTAGAAAAAAAGATGACAATATCTTCTTGCGTAATCATGCCTAGATCACCATGACTTGCTTCACCTGGGTGCATAAAAAAAGCTGGCGTCCCAGTGCTTGCAAAAGTAGAGGCAATTTTTCTTGCAATATGGCCTGATTTCCCCATACCACTTACCACGATTCTTCCTCTACAATTAAGGATTTCATTGACAGCATCGCTAAAATTATTAGAAATATTCTTGCTTACCTTAAGAATTTCTTCTGATTCGATAGTGAGAACTTCTTGTGCAAGCTTAATAATCTGATCTGAATTTTTATTCATTAGTCTTCTTCAAATATATTTATTTTATAAGTATAAAAGGGTTTGATAGTAGAATAAAGTTATATATGAAATTGCCTATAATTTATGTTTGAATCAATCCAGTTAATTATTCTTTTATTAGTCAGCTCCGTTCTTATGGTGGCCTTATTTAGATATTTAAGATTACCACCTATGATAGCTTATTTTGTTGTGGGCTTGATCCTAGGCCCATATGCACTGGGAGTATTACCTGATTCTGAATCAAGCAGACATTTTGTTGAGTTTGGCATTGTCTTTCTTATGTTTACAATTGGTTTAGAGTTTAGTTTGCCTAAATTAAACTCCATGCGACATATTTTATTTGGACTAGGCGGTGCACAAGTCGCCATTACTCTTGTGACAACCATGGTATTTTCAACATTCCTAGGGTTAGATCTTGCAGCAGCATTTATTATTGGCTCAGCATTAACGATGTCATCCACTGCAATTGTATCTAAAATATTAATGGAAAGAATCGATCTTAATAGTCGTCATGGTCAGTTATCTATCGGAATTTTATTATTTCAAGATATAGCTGTAATTTTTATTTTAATCTTAATCCCAGTTTTTAATTCACAGGTAGTTGATCTATACAGCGTGTTATGGATGTCGTTATTTAAGATTATAGTTTTACTTTTTATTCTCTTTAGAGTCGGACAACCCGTGATGAACTTCTGGTTTGGAATAGTCGCTAAACAAAAATCAAGAGAGTTATTTGTACTTAATGTTTTAATGATTACTCTTATCTTTGCTTATGTAACAAAGCTAACTGGACTATCTTATGCTTTAGGAGCATTTCTGGCGGGCATGTTAATTTCTGAAACAAGGTATCGATATCAAGTTGAGTCCGATATAGCATCTTTTAGAGATATTTTATTAGGACTTTTCTTTATTAGTATTGGCATGATGCTTAATATAGAAGTCCTTATTGAATATTATCCTATAATATTTTTATTATTTTTTGTTTACACTGCTTTCAAAGTAACAGTCATAACTTATTTAGCTAAGCTATTTAAGTATGAATTAGGTGTTGGAATTAGGACAGGAGTAATTTTAGGACAAGCCGGTGAATTTAGTTTCGTCATTCTAGCATTGGGCCAAGAGCAAAATCTTATATCTGGCGATATACTTCAAATTATTTTATCAGTCTGCTTGTTATCAATGCTATTTGCTTCTTTTATTATTCCATTTAATGGTCGGATTGCTAGATATATATCGAAAGAATATTTAAAAAATAGTGAAAAATTAGTAAATAAAATAGAAGAATCCAGTGAAGATTTTAGCGGCCATGTAATTATATGTGGCTACGGAAGAGGGGGCCAGTATTTAGGAAGGTTTCTTAAAGAAGAAAATATTTCATTTATCGCAATTGATATGGATTTAAATCGTGTAAACGATGCTGCAAATGCTGGAGAAAAAGTGATGTATGGGGATGCTAGTAGGAGAGTTGTTTTAAGAGCGGCTGGTATTGAAAGAGCAAAAGCTTTGGTAATTGCATATTCTGATGATAGATCTTCATTAAAAGTAATAAATGTCATTCGTGAAATATATCCAGATTTACCGGTTATCGTTAGAACTCGTGACGAATCGTCAATTCAACAGCTTCAAGATGCTGGAGCAACAGATGTCGTTCCAGAGGTGTTAGAAAGCAGTTTAATGCTAGCATCCCATGCTCTTGTTATATTAGATGTGCCACTAGCAAGAGTTATAAAGAAAATACGAGCTTTTAGAAATGAAAGATATAAAATATTTCGAGGTTATTTTATGGGCTCTTCGGAAGCAGGCGATGACTTGCAAGGCCAAGATCAATTACAACTTCATTCAATTGAAATCAAAAATAACTTCTATTTATTAAATAAGCAAATTAGTGAAATACCATTCGATAAGTTTAATATTGAAATACAGCACCTAAGAAGACCAAATATGCTGGAAGATATTGAAGCAAGATTAGATATAAGACTTCAGGGGGGAGATGTAATAGTGATTTTAGGCTTACCAAGAGATTTAATCGAATTTGAAAAATTTTCAATAACTGGTGTGTAAATAATTGAGTAAAAAAATTGCAATTATTGGTGGAGGCATCATAGGGTGTTTAACAGCAATTAAATTAAAGGAAAGCGGCTTTGAGGTTTCAGTCGTAGATAAACATGAAATTGGAAAAGAATCATCATGGGCTGGAGCAGGTATTTTATTTCCACTAATGCCATGGAATTATGAACCAAAGGTTTATGAATTATGTAAGCTAGCTTCAAGTTTTTATGAAAATTTTTCAAAAAAATTATATGATTCAACAGGAATAGATCCAGAATATAAAAAAACAGGGATGACATTAATTTCCCCATATAAGAAAGATGATGTTGTTGAATGGGCCAATTTACATAGCCTTCCGTTCAAGGAAACATTTTTTAGAAATTCTGAATCAATTTACTTTCCATCAATAGCTCAAATAAGATCACCAAGGCTAATGAAATCAATTAAGTTATTTATGGAGAAAATGGAAATAAAAATAATTGAAAATATGGAGCTTGCTGAAATTCAAGATAAAGAAGGGGAAGTAAAAAAATGGCCAACTAAAAAAAATAGCTTTATTGTGGCTGATTATTATGTAATTACATCAGGAGCTTGGACATCAAACCTAAAAGATAATTATAAAAGTAAAATATATCCTGTAAGAGGCCAAATGATTCAGTACAAAGCATCAAATTTAAAAATTAGAAATATTCTTTACTCAAACGATTTTTATATTTTACAAAGAAAAGATGGAGTAATAATTGCTGGAAGTACAATTGAAGAAGTGGGATTCGATGAAACAGTTACTATCGACACAAAAGAAGCATTAATGAGAAAGGCTGAAGCATTAGTTCCAGACCTTGCAGATGTTCAAGTGGAAAATCATTGGGCAGGTTTTAGGCCGGGGACAAAGGAAAATATTCCCCTTATCCAAAAAGATGATGATTATGAAAATGTTTTTGTAAATTCTGGACATTTTAGGTACGGACTGACAATGGCACCTCAATCTGCAGAGAAACTAAATGAAATATTGATAAAATCAATATTATGAAAAATACAAAACAAAAAAAGACTGTGATATGGAGATTGTTAGATGGTAAGACGGGCCACGAAAAACAAACATTGTCACTTGTTAACGCTTTAAAAAACGAGACAGCTATAAAAACTATTGACATAAAAAATCGAAATTTATTATTTTTAATACTTTTTTCAATGAATGAACTAAAAAAAATCCAAAA
>Ga0209091_10001361_pt1 | contig 21495 bp, 17 predicted proteins | sample ArcticOcean_MG_C_6_FD_187438 | JGI IMG/M metagenome (GOLD analysis project Ga0209091, IMG submission 187438) | Marine microbial communities from western Arctic Ocean - ArcticOcean_MG_CB8_128 (SPAdes) (version 2) | ecosystem: Environmental > Aquatic > Marine > Oceanic | place: Arctic Ocean...
GTACGGCGTCAATCTCTGGCTCGGAGTCCAACATTTCGCGGTAGTCGCGATAGCGTTTAACTTTTTCTCGGAAGGGTGCAGCAAAATCTTCGTTTAAGGTACTGGCCAGACGGTTGTCATCGATATCGCACAGGGCATAGATGTTTTCGTGAGCGACACTGCGAATATCTGTCGTGCCCTTACCAGCGGCTCCGACTGCGGCTATATTGATCTTGTCACTGGGAGCAACATAAGCCGGCCCGCCTAATACAGAGCGAGGCACTATCATGAAGGAGGTTGCTGAAAAGGCTGTAGCGCTTGAAGCATTCTTTAAAAAATCCCGCCGCGTCAACGCACCTTGGTTCAATTCGCTGTTGATGGGATTTGATTTTTTCAAATCTTTTTTCATTTGAGTCTCCTATTATTTTCCCTCGTCGTTGCAGAATAATACTGATTAGCGTTCGGGGCCAGCTGATAGAATGAGCGCCTTTAAAGTGCTACTTAATTTGAACCTTCTAACTCGTCTCTGCGAGCACCTGCTAGGATTCCTGATAATGCATAGTTTCCCTCATGGCAGGCATATTCATAGAGCTGTCCTTCTGCAGGCCGCAGCGGGATTTGCGCAGTCCATGGTTGCGAGTAAGCTTGTTCGTCCTCAATGGTAAATTCGTAGAGAATTTCATTTTCTGCTGTGCGAGTAAACCGCTCAATAACTTTAGCTGTCTGAGGCAAATATAGCGTGTGTTTTATAGCAAAGCGAAAACTTTGTTGAGGATGAAAATTAACTGTTTCCACCACCAAAGTATCTCCGTCCCAAAAGCCAATGGAGTCACCTAGCCAGGGTTTGAAATCATCCCCTTGATGTTCGGAATCCAACCTAACAATCCGCGCATCATGATTCATTTCAACTAAGATCATTACATAGTTTTCATTCTGAACAATCTGATAATGGTTGTTATATAGCACAGGCAACATGGGTGGCCCTGCACTTGACCCAAAGCCCACCATGCAACGCTCACCCAAGGGGCGTTGCTCTGGACCATCAAAGCCACTGTTTTGCCGATAATCAAAGAACGCGCGGCCAGAGGATTCAGTGTAAGGAATTTGTCCGTTTTCTGGATCTATAATAAATGAAGTTCGGTATTCGTTGCCGATGCGGGCTATTCGCTTACCGGGGTCTATCCAGAATGCGTTGTAACCAGCGTCTGCATTCCCGTCCGTAGGTGCGGTACGATTCGGATCGCTAGGCACATCGTCTAATACCGAGAGCAAATTGAAAGCTGACGTCTGCTCCATCCTCAACGCTTCTTCAGCCGTTACGACCAATTTTTCTCCTAATTCTGGATCGCGTTCAAGCGTGGTAATGCTGGCCGATGTCCAAGTACCTTGCAGATCGGGAGCGCCTGTTTCTGTCCGCGGAACTTGCCAGCTGTCTTGCGCTGTCGAAGCTGAAATAATCAGTGTTGCAAACAGCGTAAGCAACAACTTTGCGAGTTGAGTTTTCAATTTAGTCCCCTTTGCATTACAAGTAAGTTCTTGCCCATTCTCAATAATTTTAGCTTCTACTATCTTACAAATTTTCTCTCTTATTACAACCTATAGATATTGTTCGACCGCTCAGGGCAGCGCGAGGGTAATGACCGTATTGGTAGCGACCACACTAACGTATTGTTTGCCATTCACTTCATACGTGAGTGGGCTTGCTCGAATAGTGCGTGGTGCTTCAAACTGATACAAGGTCTCACCTGTTTGTGCATGCAGTGCGTAAAAACTGCCATCTTCTATGCCCTGAAATACCAGATCACCCGCAGTTACCATATTACCGCTGGCGCCGATTGAGGAGACCGCCGGTAATTCACGCTGCCAAGTTTGCTCGCCGGTGACGGGGCTGTAAGCGGAGACTGTTAACAAGGGAGTGTAGTTTTCTGAAATGCGGTCCAGCTCGGAAAAATTTTCTGTATGACCACGGCTGTCTGGCCCCGGGATTAGGCTATTGCCTACAGGCTCAACCAAGAGAGTAATCGCGCCGTTCTTTCCAGTAACGTAGATCAGTTCGGTGCGGGGGCTAAATGATGCAGAACCAAAGCTGGAGCCGCCGTGTGGAAGAATAAAAGGCTCAGTGGTTGAGTAGGGCGTATATAGTTGCTTGCTGCGTGCGGCTAGTTCTGGATCATCGAATTCAATGTAAGTTGCACACAGAGGATCCATTGGAACACCTCTGGCAGTGTAGGGAATTGGTTGAGTGGGATAAACCACTTCACCAGGAACATCTGTTTGTGTGGGCACTATCGTTTCTACCATGGCGTGAACAGGTTTCCCCGTAGCACGGTCCCACATATAGAATAGACAATTCTTGCCAGCTGCAGCGACGCCTTTTATAAGCTCGCCATTATCTGTGGTGACATCAAATAGTAGCGGTCCGGTAACATGGTCCCAGTCCCATAGGTCGTGATGTACAGCCTGATAGTGCCAGCGCAATTTTCCAGTGTCCATGTCAATGGCAATAGTACTATTAGAAAACAGATTCGCGCCCACTCGAGCGGAACCATCATAGTCAGGCGAAGGATTGCCGGCGTTGACATAAACCATGCCCAGCTGAGCATCTATAGCCGGTGGAGTCCAGACCCCGCCACCTGCGCGGGCGCCAGTACCCCAGCTTTCTTGCGCTAATTCCCAGCCTGAGTCTCTTGGGGTTTGTGGAATGGTATTGAATACCCACTGGATCGCCCCAGTAGTTGCATCAATAGCAATGACCAGACCGCCAGGAATATGCCCCTCAGAAAGAGCTGCAGCGACATAAATGATGCCGTCATGGAAAGTAGGTGGAGTAGTTAAGCGATAGCCAATTGTAATCGGATCGATATCCGTCGGATACGTATCTGGATACTGATGATGCAGTCCCTGTGCGACTACTTTGAGAAATCCTGCGTCACCAAAACTTGCTAATGCCGCTCCGGTTTCTGCATCGAAGGCATAAAGATCCGCACCTCTATAAGCATAGACTCGGCCTTCGGCATAGGTTGATCCTCGCACGGGACCGTTGGCGGGGCCTAAATCGAGAATGCGCCGCCACAACTCCTCACCGGTAGTCGCATCCAGGGCATACATCGTGGCTCGAGAGTGAAGATACATAACTCCATCCACTACCAGAGGAGTTACCTGCGCAATATCATCTCTAAGTCCTGGTTCAAAAGACCAGAGCATGTTCAGCTGATCAACATTGCTGGTGTTGATTTGATCGAGTGTGGAGTAACGGCTGTTTTCAATATTTAAGTTTTGACTAGGCCAATTGGCTGTATCGGATTGTGCAGACACTGAACTAAAAATCATCAATGAAAAAAAGCAAAGAGTGTGGTTTTGTATTATTGAAACTTGATTTTTCATAGAGGCGCCTTTTGAATGTTATTGCTTTTCTAGGTGTCGGGCTGCTCGCAAAATATTCTTCAATCCGTAATTTCCTTCATGGCAGGCAAATTCATAGAGAGGCTCACCACCTTTAATCATTGGGAATGATACGGACCAGGGCCGCTCCCAAGTAGTGTCATCGGTGACAGTAAATTCGTACTGCAACGTACCGTCGGCGATTCTTGTATAACGCTCTTCCAATTGTAGGTTTGAACTTGAGCGGCGAAAGCTAGATTTTGCTGAGAAATTTTTCGTCTCAATTACTAATGTCTCATCTTCCCAGTGACCCCGAGCATCGCCATGCCATTGAGTAATTTTTTTAGATATGTGGGGGCGTCCATCGAGGGGGATTATGCGAGCGTCGTGCACCATTTCAGTGAGTATCATCACTTCATTGGGTGTCTGAATTATTTGGATATTGTTGTTGTACGCCTGTGGGAGCATGCCGTTGGGCATTCCCCAGGTGAGGCAGCGCTCATTTAAACTACGATCAGTCCAGCTGTCGGCTGAACCTCTGCTTTCACGAACTTGTGCGGCGGCGGCGGCGCGCTCATTGGCAGCTTGAGTGTAAGCAGGAATGCGCCCATCTGGTGGGTCGACCACTAAAGAGGTTTGTCCGGTAGCAAGAACAGTAGAACCATAGTCCAAATCTTGCGGATCATGCACTGATATTCCTGCGCGGCGGGCATCCAATGGCCTGCCATCAGGTCGTGCAGCGCTTGCTTTTTCGTAGGCGATTATTTCTTCTGCTGTCAGAAAAGATTTGCCCGCGAGGCGTTCTGGTCTCTCTAAGGGGGTGATGGTGCGACGATCCCAGACGCCTTGAAAATCAGGATGCCCCCAAGGAGTTGTGGCTGCCGTGTAAACACTGGTGTCGTCGGGCTGGGCTATCCCCAGCCGCGGCACAAGAAATACTGCCACAAGAGTAGTAACAACAAGGTTCGATCGTTGTTTCAGCATTATTTACCCCAGCTCTATTGGTTTGGCTGTTAAATATGCAGACATCGGGTTAGGTAAAAATTCTTACATATCGTGAGCCCAGCCTACACCCAAAACTTAGGCACCGCTAGGCGTTGAATTTTGGAGCGATTCGAGCAAAAAAAGGACGAAGAATAAAAGGACGAAGAATAAAAGGGGCCTGAGTACTTTGATTCACACAAATTTCTGGATCAAATTGCCCCGATCAAGTTACTCTGACTCGTTAGCTTTCTTAACTACTACTCATGGAGACAAGCATGAATACAAGCCCTTCCTCTGCCAAACCTGTGGTTGATGCCCAGGCCCTGCGAGATCAGGTCAAACTAAAATATCGCGATGTAGCTACCAACCCTGAGCAGGAGTTTCATTTCCACACAGGGCGCGCGTTGGCACAACGCTTAGAATATGATGAAGCCAGCACCTCACAAATCCCAGATCATGCGGTGGAGTCTTTCGCTGGAGTGGCGAACCCATTCTCGCTGCGCGACTTAGAGGCTGGGGAAAAAGTAGTAGATCTAGGTTCCGGTGCTGGGTTCGATTGCTTCGTCGCTTCAGCTCTTGTTGGCGATGAGGGTGAAGTAGTCGGCGTCGATATGACCGAAGAGATGCTGAGTAAGTCGCGCGCCTTAGCTAATGAGTTGGGGTTGAGCAATATCAAGTTTCGCGATGGCTTACTTGAAGAGCTGCCGGTAGAAGATGCTTGGGCTGATGTCGCCATTAGCAATGGCGTAATCAACCTGTGCTCTGATAAGAAAAAGGCCATGGCAGAAATCTATCGCATTCTTAAGCCCGGAGGCTATTTACAGTTTGCAGATATAGCCAATAGCAAGCCCGTTCCGCCGGCGGCGATTGAGAATATCGATCTCTGGACTGCTTGAATCGCCGGTGGCCTGCCGTGTGCAGGCTGGGAGAAGATGTTAACCGACGCGGGTTTTGTGGACCTGCAGATTGGGCCAGGAATTGATACGTTCAAAGGTGCATCTGGGGAGTCTAATGCTAGAGAGTTCGGCGTGCTTGGTTATGCATTCTTAGCAAGAAAGCCTGTTTGACCGATAGAAGAGGGCGGAAGGATGAGATTCGATTGCTCCGCCCTATTTTGTTCCGTTTATACTCTTAGAGAATGTCTTTTCTTGAGATATCTTTTATTCACTACTTTAGTTATAAACTACAATCCACAATCCCGACTCCTTGTATATTAGTCTTCGCTACTATTTTTAACAGTCGCCACTGGAATCAGTCATTTTATTGACTCATTTAAATAAGATGTTATCAAGTTTACTACCAATTCCTAGGATCAAGCTTGTAATAATCTTTTAGCTGCTGATAAAGCTCCTGATGATAAGCGGCCATCTCCTTAGGTCGTTCAAAGAATGTTTCGGTAGCCACGGCAAAAAACTCTGCGGGGTTAGTGGCGCCGTAATGATCCAATAAACTATGCCTTCCGCGCACCGCGTCTTTTTGTAACTCTTCAAACTCTTCGCTGAATACATGTGCCCAACTCCTGTAGGCGCCTCGTGTGTTCAACACTGGAGCTCCATTGGTTGAGCCGGACTCGTGATCCAATTGATGTGCAAATTCATGCAGCACGACATTCTGACCGTCCTGCAGATTCATCACTCCCTTCTTTACATTGTCCCAAGCAAGCACGACTTTGCCCTGGCTCCAGGATTCTCCCAGCATGGCAATGTGATTCGTGGACACAAGCCCGAGCTCGTTGGCGACTTCTCGTGTCGCAACGAAGGTCGAAGGATAAATCAGAATGGAATCTAGGTCGGGGTAGGGAGTGCGGTCTTGATTCAAAAGAAGTAAGCAGGCCTGTGCCGCTACAGTAACGCGAATGTCGTCATTAATTTCCTGTCCAGCGCAGCCATAGAATTTCTTGTCCGCTAGAAAGACTCTGATAAGAAATTTTAGCTGTTCCCGTTCAGCGAGCGGGATATTGGCGACGAAGGGCAATCTGTCTATAAGCGTTTGCTGCCAAGGGTCAGGGAAAGCCCGCTTTTGAATACGCGCGATGCGCATGCCTGGCCAAAATAAGACTCGAAAAACGACAGCTACGAGAATCAACAGTAGAGCTAGTAAGGAGATAATGGCTTGTGTGGTCATGTGTCATGATACCAAGACGCTGTGGAGCAATGCATGTTGTTTCACGATGGGATAGAAGGGGCTAGCGATCAAAGATTGAGACAATCTCTCGTTATGGATTAAATCACTTCAGCTCCTTTCAATATCCTTCTCTTGTTCTCACTAATTTAGAAGCGTACTTCGAGATAGCTGATAGCACCCTCGACGACCGTGTACTGATGCGGCGTACCTTCGGGAATAAGTACTGCATCGCCAACAGTAACTCTACGCGCCAATCCCTGCTCAATATTTGCTCTGCCGCCGTCAGCTGGTCTGACAACGATGCCGCCTGTAACCAGAGTTCCAACCCCTTCTGTAATGAAATGAAGCTCCATGCCAACTTCATGCACAATTGCGCCTGCAGCAGCGGTACGTCGGATCAGATTGATTCGATAGTCTTCGCTATTACTTATGGTTCCCACAGCCATGTTTTCTCGCTCAGTGGCTGATTTTTGTAACGCACTATTTATATCGTCTGCCTTGATGTACAGGGCCGGGGGTACGGCTGTTTGAGCAATCGCCAACGTGTAGATGAAAAACAGTATGCTTCCAATAGTAAGTTTCTTCTTCATGCTTTTTATTCCTGGTTTCTGAAAAATTTCTGATTTTCTTATTAGGTGATGGCCTGATTAAGATACTACTTTTTACGTGTGGTCACGACTTTAATCAAAGACTTCAGGGAGCTTCGATGCATATAAAATTCTGGATAAAATCACTCTGATCCTTGTGATCGCAGCTTGTTTCTTTCACCGAACACCCGTAGATAATCTGCGGCAGGCGGCGAATATTTTGTTAGGAATCAATGGGATCAGAGTAACTTGATTGCTCTACCCTATTAGCTCGACCTAATCTGTTATTCTATGGAAGGACTTCGTTACCCAAGACTAAAAATAAAGCTTACCCTATGATCTCATTCATCCGCTTCCTGTCTTCTCGCCCCAGCTAACACCCCAATAATAGAATAATTTCCCTCATGACAGGCAGACTCATAAATCATCTGCCCCTCACCCATCCTAGCGAGCGGTATCTCCCCAGTAAAAGGCTGTGCCAACGTGACTGGGTCTGCATAAGTAAAACGATACAGCAGCTCGTTCTCAGACACCAAGGTGTAAACTTCCGTGATTTCCAATTCGCTCGAGGAAAGGATTCTTCGATGGGATTGTTCTGCTCTAAAATTCTTCGTGTGTACAATGAGGCTGTCACCTTCCCATTTTCCCGTCGAAGTACCCATCCATTGTGACCATGTGATATTGCGGGCTGTCTTATTTAGAGGAACAGCTCTAAAGCCAGTATTGTATTCTGCATTTAGAAGCACATGGTCCTTTGTCTGAAGAATCTGCAGCGTCTTGCTGTCTTCGGGTTGGATCTGCATGATAAGTGGTAGCTGGCCGGGGTAATTCATACAGCGTTCATTCGCAGTTCTCGATTCTGGCCCATCGAACTGTCCGAAGCCTTCGGACAATCGCTTCCCATGTATATCCGTCGCGCCTTCGCTATAGGCGATGCGTCCATTCGGTGGATCGATGACTATCGAGGTGCGGTATTCGCCGTTCACGATTGCTTGCTGTGTATTCAAATCAGGATGAAAGTTCCCATCGGCAATATTAGTAATGAATTCACCGACTGGTGGGGCAGGGCGGTCTGGATCGGCGGGCAACACTCTGACGTGCTGTTGTTCAACAGCTGCATCTATTAGTGCCTGTGCCTCTTCTTCTGTATAGAAACGCTTTTCGCCTAACTCTGCGGATCTCTCGAACACGACGTTCTTGTTGTTAATCCAATAACCCTGAAAGTCTGGGTGTCCGGCTTCTGTTCTGGGTACTATCCATTCCTGTGCTGCTACTTCGATGTCGCTAAAAACTGAGCAAGATAGCGCAGCAATGGTCAAAACTTCTCTTACTCGCATTACAAATCCTAATTTTTCATTAAAGCTAACTAATCGGGCAGTGCAAAGACCCACATTGTGGCACCTGCCACTGGCAGTGTAATCCCTGCCGCGCTCTTCATCGTTCGTGTATGGATGCCGCCGACATTCGTCGCTACCGCCACGTACTGCTTATCATCCACTCGGTAGGTAATCGGGTAGGAGTTCAGGGCATTGTCTAGCCTGCGCTTCCACAGCACCTCTCCGGTGTCCTGATCTAGCACCTTAAACCATCTATCCACCGAGCCAATAAACAGCAGGCCCGATTCAGTCGTCATGTTTGCGCTAGCTAGCGGTCCGCTCTGACGCTGCTCCCAGACGACTTCCTGCGTCTCAAGGTTTACTGCCTTGATGATGCCCCAGGTACCCTTCGTAGCGTCATCTGGATATTTTTGCCAGCGTTCGCCGCTGTCATCATCCAGGCAGGTATCCGATATTGGGATATACAGCATCTTCGTGTTTGGATTGTAGGCTGTGGTCTGCATGTTTCTTGCGCCTAACCAGTCGGGGCAGATTCCGGGCAGGGAATACTGACTGATGACCTGATCTAACTCGGGGATAGCTGCGGGGCTTATTGTTTTTCGGCCGGTTCTGGTATCGATCTCTGTTACAACATTTTGCATGTCCAGATCGAACGAGAAAAGGTATTCGCCGGTAGCAGCATCGAGCGCCTCGAAAATCGCTAGCTTGCCGCCGGTTACCACCGCCTTGCGATTTACTCCATTGATGCGTAGATCCATTATCTGTCGTTCGAAGGCCCAGTCATGATCCAGTTGGTCGTTGGAAATATGTTGGTAGTGCCAGGCTAGCTTGCCGGTGTCCGCGTCGAGTGCCACCGTGCTATTGGTATAGAGCGCATCTCGCGTCATGTTCGGGTCTGGATGTGGTGCGCGTAACGGATTCGTGTCGTAAGTAGGGGCGGGCCCGAAGTAAACCAGGTTCAGATCAGCATCGAAGCTACCCGGTATCCAGATCGATCCACCATTGCGTTCCTCTAGTGGCAGTCCGTTCCAGGTATGGCCGCCTGGCTCGTCCGGTCTAGCGATCGTATAGAAACGCCAGACTTCTTCGCCGGTTTCCATGTCGAGTGCGAAGATGAAGTCGCCGCCTTCTACGGCGACTCGTCCAGTAAGTCCGATGATCGCCTTGCCATTGGCAATAAGTGGGGCGCTGCGAAACAGAAAGCTATCTTCGCCTCCGCCGTCTACCTTGTGATCCCAGGCAATCTTGCCGGTCTTCGCCTCGAGGGCAATTAGATGAATGTCAGAAGTCGCGATTACGATCTTGTCATCATAGATGGCAGCGCCTTTCTTCATGCCAGGAGATTTTCCGCCTTCCAGTTCGCGCTGAAAGCTCCATAACAGTTCGCCTGTGGCTGCGTCCATGGCCTGCAGCACATCACCATAGCTGTACGCGAACATGACACCGTCATGCACAATGGGTGTCATCATGTTCTCGCCCTGGGGCAGAGACCAGCTCCAAGCAAGTTGTAGTTCTTCGACGTTCTCTTTGTTTATTTGATCCAGCGGGCTATGACCGTATGCGTCGCGAGTGCGGCGCCAGTTTAACCAGTCATCCGCGGGTGGGTTCAGTAGCATGTCGTCGGTAACGGCGGTCAGCGACTCCAAGCGGCTGGAGCTGACTAGTGGGCCATCGCTGTTATACAACAGTGGCGCCGATGACTCCGCACCTATATTGCTCAGTTCGGAAGCTGGAATAGTTAACGCAGCGAGAGCATCGATTCCAGCCGGCAACGCGGTATCACCAGCAGTCATGCCATTGCGCTCTAAGACATAGGCAAGAATTCGTGTGTATTCCGAGGGTTCGAGACTGCCTTCGGCCCCGGGCGGCATGCGGTTCACACTATTGGCTAATTGGTCGGCAGACTTATCACCCCAGCGGTTGGCAAAGAGTGCGCCAGTCAGGCTCGGAACTAATCCAAACCCTTCCAATCTGTTCCCATGGCATGACGCGCAGTTTTCCTCATAGCCTGCTTGTCCGGCAGTGGCTTGTTCCTGCGTGAAGGTCGCTGCTGCTTGGTCTTCGGCGGCGAGGAGCTGAGTAGTAATAAACGTGAATGGGAGCAGGCAGAGAGCCAGCCGGGTGCTGAGTCCTGTTATAGCTAGTAAGAGAGTTCTTGTCATTATTATCTCCGGACACGCGTAGGTGCGAGGTTAAATCCTGCCTTTGTCGCCGCAAACCTATACTTTACAGGCCTATGCGGGAGATTAAAACAGCACCTCTTTTAGGTTTACGCTTGTTGTTTCCCTGATTTTACTAGCAGCCCACCTGCGTACACTAAGGGTGGAATCATCACGACTACCATTAAGTTATACCAATCTGACAGCAGTCCCCACAGCGTGTAAAACGCGTCTAGGCGGCATAGCCAAACAAAGGGATAATCGTTACGCATACCAGCTTTTTATTTCCGCTGATGCGTGCGGTTACCCTACCGGCAATCGGATTTACCCAGAGATACATTATGATAAGCATTATCAGCATCGGCGTAGTGATGTAGCTTCAGTCATTATCCTGAATAGCAGGTCTTCCCTCCTCGATAAGGGCGGGCCATATCGTTAGGAATATAGCAGTGCTGCCATAAAAGGCAGCCCGCCAGCTAACAAAGCCAGCAATGACTGCCGGCACGGGTTTTATTGTCATTTTATCTCCGGGGCATTTGCCGAGAGCTGCTTACTGTCGTCAAACTCACAGCGCGCCCTTCTGCCAAATCTCGGTAGGTGATGCACTCGTGGCGTCGTATATGGCTACCTGAGCCAATTCGTTCTCTGCAAAAACCTGGTCCAAGTATTCGACTGCACGGTTATAGGTCATGAGTTGGGCAGGGCTCATGTCGCTAAATTTCACGATCGGAGCCGCGCAGGATGTGAACCCAAGTAGAAGAAGGAATGTGATATGTAGTTTTCCCATTACTTCTCCGTGTCTTAGTACTTGTCATTGTCCAATGTATCTCACTGAAACTAGTGTATAGAAGTCTGTGTTCGGGCATAAGTCAGGCTGTTGCCCCTTATCCAGTATTTCGATTTGTTAAACGCAATATTTCAATGGTGGCAGGGGAAGAAGGGAATGCTCGCCTATTCAGCTAAAATTAAGCTGCATTTTGAGATGCTGCACCTCGACAACAACCAACAGTAGAACGTAATGGGATTAGCAATGAGATATTTATTGATTTTAGGAGCCATAATAGGTGGAATATTATGGACAATTCCCTTCCTGTGGATTACTGAGTACAGCCTCATCACGGCTACGACTTTGAGTGTGTTCCTAGCAGGGTCCAGTAGTTTCTAGGGGGCGAGCAAGGCGTCGAAATCGCCGCTGGCTGTGCTCGCCAATAACTCCTGATAACCACCGATCGACTTCTCGCCGACAAAAATTTGTGGAACGGTGCGTTGCCCGGACTTTTGCATGATCTGCAGCATGAGCTCCTGATTGCCTTGCATATTAATTTCTTCGAACTCGTAGCCTCTGCTTGCTAAGAGGTTTTTCGCCGCAGTGCAGTAGGCGCAGTATGTTGAGGTGTAAATCGTAATAGAAGTCATAGTTAATTCTTACGTCTAAATAGGTGATGGAGAATAGAAAAAGGATGCGTGTGTACTCGCCTTTTCGGTACTACTTCTAGAGCTTGATTGACCTAAGGCCCAAGGCTTACTTTAGAAATCAAACTCTTAATAGCCCATTCTTATACGAGCGCAGTAGAACGCCAGTATGTTGTTAATCCTCATTCTGTGAAAATTCGGCGCATGAACCGATCAGTAATGGTTAGAAGGCACAGATTTCCACCAGAAATCATTCAATCCTATTTCTTGCTTTAACAGCACCCAATAAAAAGGACGGTAATTGCTTACCGCCCTTTTTATTATTTTTCTCTCGAAATCAAGAGAGAGTAATACTGGTTGCCGATTTAGAAATCAGCAGTTAGACGTGCAAACCAGTACGACCCGTTCCAGTCTAAAACACTACCAGACTCGTAAATACGTCCACAGCAAGTATCGCCGATGTTGCCCTTATTAGGGTACTCATCGAATACATTACGACCACCAGCGGCGATTCTTAAGGTATCGTTGATCTGATACTGAGCTTCGAGATCGACGAACCAGGTAGCATCCTGAACTTGCCGACGAGAAGTGCCAGAGTTTGCATTCTCATGCTCACCCCAGTAGCTTGCTCTCGCGATCAAACTTAGATCGTTGACAACGTGTGCAGCAGTGAAGACACCACGCACGTTTGGATTGTAGTTTACATAGTCAAATTGAGCCTCTGCATTTCGATAAGCGCTCGGATCAGACTCAAAAGCCTTCTTGTTATAGCTTAACGCCATAGACAAGTTGGTGTTGCCAGCGGAGCCAAAGTCAAGAGGATAGGAGGCAACAATGTCAACTCCCTTGCTTGAAACATCGAAGCCGTTAGCGAAGTACAAAACACCGCCGATGGAATTGGCGCCGGCAACTCCGGCATTATCCAGCAGCAGGTAGTTATTGTAGGCGGCACCAGAAGTAGGATCAGTGGACACGTCACGAGTCGATATCGCGTAAGTAGCGTCATCGAGATCGATTCGATAGAAGTCCACAGTCAGATCCAGTTGACCCACATTAGTCGTAAAACCAATGGTGTAGTTAGTGGATGTCTCAGGAGCAAGGGGGCTTGCACCTAGTGCTTGAGCTACTGGGCCACCGGCTGGGAACAGACCTGTTGCAACCGGGAAGCCATTGGGCAGTCGAGTCGATACATTGATCGTTCCCTGCTGTCCCGGCGTCGGTGCACGAAAACCTGTACCGATGGATCCACGAAGGGCAAAATTATCCGTAAATCGATAGAGACCTGCGAACTTAACAACGGTCTCGGCGTCGAAGTCGTCGTAGTCCTCGTAGCGTATCGCTGCTTGTAGGAAGAGGTTATCGGTTACGTCCGTACTAAGGTCACCGTATACCGCGAATGAACTACGTTCATACAATTCGGAGAACTGTGGCGAGAACCCTGGGAATCCATTCGAACCTACTCCTACTACCTGGTAAACAGGGTCACTGGAGTCGGCGCAATTCAGAGTCGAACCACCAGAGATCGCAGTGGTACCGGCTGCCGAAGCAGTCTTATCTGCGTTACAAAGGCCGAAAGGATCCTGTGTAGCGTGTGGGCCTGCCGCATAGGAATTTGGTTCCCCTTGCACTACTTCGTAGGACTCGTTCATGTAGCTTGTTCCGAAGGCAAGCAGCAAAGGGCTGGCGAAGTTGGATTCAAACTCGTAGTCGAAATCCGCCTGGAATTGAGTTTCCGAGTTAATTAAATCCCCTGGCTTAAAGGACGTCTGGGAAGCTCGTCCCTGTGAAGGATTAATGGTGTTAGCCAGGGTATACCTGATCTCGCTTTCACCGGTTCGTCCACTGAAGTCGTAGTTGAGACCGTTGTCGAATGAACCTCGAATCCCTCCTAGTAAGGAGAAGTCGGATACCTCACCAAAGAATCTTGGCGTGAAACCACCGGGATATTTCTCTAGCGGGTTGTAGATGCCGCCATCTTTTTCTCTTAAGTCCTCTATGGTTCCATTACCAGGGTAGCGATAGAAAAAACCGCCATCGGATTCGCTCTCCGAGATGTTACCAAAGAAATAGGCCTCTGTATCAGCATCAATCTGATAGCCGGCATTAACGAAAAAGCGCTGGGCTTCCATATTCGGTTGACCCCATGGTTGGACCACAGAAGAGTCTTGACCTATATTGGCAGAGGATAAACCTGCCAAGAAGGCGGCATCTCCGCCGTTATCTGCAGAACGAATGTTGTACGGGCTGGAACCGTTCTGATCGGCACAGAACCAGCTTTCACAGTATTGCTCTGACCGAGAAGTAGCATCCGCCTCAGAAATTTCAGCGGATAGATTGATAAATCCACTGTCTCCTAGGGGCAATCCGAGGTTGGCCTGCACAGTAGTCTGGTCACCGTCGCCTTCACTGAATCCACCACTATCGATAGACAGACTAAACCCATCGTCGGCATCTTTCAGAATGAAGTTGATTACACCGGCGATGGCGTCAGAGCCATACTGTGCCGAAGCACCATCTCGCAATACTTCGATGTTCTTCAATGCGATGGATGGAATCGTAGATAGATCGGGTCCCTGAGTACCAGAGCCGCCGATGGATACTAGCGCGGAACGGTGGCGGCGCTTGGAGTTAACCAGCACCAGGGTTTTATCTGTGGGCAGACCGCGAAGTTCGGCGGGCCGGATGAACGAGGATCCGTCAGAGATGGGCTGCCTTCCAAGGTTGAAGGACGGCACCAAGGTCTTGAGAATGTCGTTGGTATCAGTATAAGAGACAGCTCTCAGATCTTCTGAGGTAAATACGTCGATAGGTACTGGAGAGTCGGAGACCGATCTAGGTCTACCTCGTGATCCCGTTACGATGACCTCTTCTAGCTGGACATCATCCTGTGCCACTACTGGGGCACTAATGCCACTAGCAGATAAGCACGCAATCGCTAATAAATGCTTAGGATGCTTAAGAAATTTCATATCATTAATCCTCTTCCTCAATTTAATTGTGGCCAGTCAAAGATTATTATTATTAGATAACAATGGCCTGTTTTTTTTCAGTACATCACATACTACCGAGCAATTACCCCCCCCATGCTGCTGGAAGATCCGGAATCTATGACTACTTACCGAAATTCTAGAGTATAAGTAGAGTAAAAGCTACCTAGACAGGGCTTTCTAGACACTAAATGGCATTAAAATGTAAGTCTATGAGAGGCGCTTATGAAAGACATACAATATATAGGGGAATCCTAGAAAGAAATGGTTAGGCAGGCCACTGGATGAGGTTATTCAGTTAGAGATGTAGCTAAGCGACTTGGCGCCACCCCACAGCTTGTATTTATGGTTGGAAATACGCTGAGAACGACCCTCTTCAAGCCGATAAGGCGACTTTGCAGCAGAGATTGCCCGTCTCAAGGCTGACTGGAAACGCGTGACAGAGGAAAGGAACGCGACATTCGCTCCAGCCGGAGTGGGGGCTTTTTGTTTGGGAAATCGCTATTCGAGGAACAAGCCATGACTGACGACGCCAGCACAGTAAATCCATTATTCACGGATCCTCTAGTCTATCAATTGCCTTATGCGGGTAATGTGCGAGAGGGCATCAGCTATGCTGGTGATAACAGAGATTTCGACATCTATCTTCCGGAGCAGGTCGAAGGGCCAGCGCCAGTTGTGGTGTTCTTGACGGGTTATCCAGATTTGAGCTTTAAAGAGCAATTAGGCATAAAGCAGATGCAAATTCCGGCCTATAAGGACTGGGCAAAACTGTTGGCAGCTAGCGGCATGGCGGCTGTAATTTACAGCAATGTCGAGCCTGTAGAAGACGCGTTCAAGCTGCTGGAATTCCTGCGCTGCGAGGCGGAGCAGTTGCAGATTGATCCTGAGCGGATCGCTGTTTGGTCTTGCTCTGGTAGCGTGCCGAATGCGATCAATGTCCTGCACAAAGATAGCGCTGTGCGCTGTGCGGCGTTGCTATACGGGTTTATGTTGGACACAGGGGGCTCTTCAGTAGTGCAAGAAACAGGGGACATACTCGGTTTTGCGAACCCCCACGAGGGCATGGAAAACTTTCCTGAGAATACCCCTATCTTAGTTATTGGTGCGGGCAAGGATGAATTTCCTGGTTTGAATGAATCCATCGATAACTTTGAAGCGGAGGCAGTCGCTCGTAATAGCCCGGTGAGTGTTATTCGCTATCCCGAGGGAGTGCATGCCTTCGATATACTCGATGATTCGCAGCGCTCGATCGAGATGATCAAACTCTGTGTCGGTTTTCTAAGGCTGCGACTAAACGTGTATTGATCTGAGCGCTCTCCCTCCAGTCGGGGGTCTAGTCGGCGATCTTTAGCCATGGCTCGCCAGAGTGTGCAGTAAGTGATGTACCTGTTGGCGGATATTTGATTAAATACAGAGCAGTTTTCTGAGGCAGTTGATGATTCCCCGAGGTTCCGGTTTTTAGATGTAGGACTTACTAGATTAGAAGAAGCACTTTATTAGAAGTACTCTAGTTGAAGAACTCAAAATAGGGAAATAATAATAATGCAGTTCTGCCGTACTTTGAGGTTATTACTCGCTACCCTGATTCGCCGATCCACGTTTTTCGCTGCTCTCGCGTTACTCCCGGCTATTGGCCTGGCGCAGGCGGGTTTAACCGATGCCGACATTACGCTGCTGAAAAAGGTTATGCCTGACGCGGCTAGTTTTTCCGAGAAGGCGGGTGATCCGCCTGTCTACAGAGCATTTGCTGCAGCTCAGCAGGGCATTGAAGGCGAACTGATCGGTTATCTATTTGAGACGCCAGACTATCCCCCTGAAGAGATTGGCTACAGCGCACCCATAGAAGTCTTGGTTGGAATGGATCTTGAGGGGATGCTGTCGGGAATAGAGGTTCTGTACTATCGAGAATCGTATAAAAGTATACGCGGCGATTTCATCAATTCTGAGCGCTTCCCCAATCAGTTCGAAGGTATGTCCGTATCTGATGGCTTCCGTGTTGGTCGCGACCTCGATGGTGTGTCCCGCGCCACTATAACCAGTTGGGCTGCATCGCGCGGCATTCGTAATGCAGCGCGCAGAGTTGCTCGTAACTATTTGACGGACTCCGAATTTGTTGCTAACGCGAACAGTGGTGAAGCAGCGCTGAAAATCTTGCAGGCGCAGTCCTGGGAAGAGATGAAGGAGTCTGGGCTCGTCAAAGAATTTCCAATCCTTCTCGAAGATCTAACAGAGTTAAGCCTTACGCTCGCGTTTATAGGGAACGAAGCGTTAGGTGAGCTAATCGTCGGCCCCGATGACTATTCACGCGCAGAGAGGGAAGCGAGTAACAGAGTGGAAGATGGTAATATGTTACTGGTAGGTATAGATGGTAATGCCTCTACGCCCTTTCGACAGGAACGCCTAGCAATAACGCAGGGCGACGATGTGTATAACATTGAGCGTCGCCGCTTTGTTTATGTTGGCAGTGCCGATAACGGGAAAATTGCAGGTCAGGTAAGGTTTGCCGGTGCGATTGTCATGTCTAGTGACATTGATCTGAGCCAGCCCTTTACTGTTCTGTATGACACCGGTCTTCAGGTTGAGTCCGTTGAGGAGCTCGCGCAGGTCGACTATCAAGTTCCTCCCGTTCCGTTTTCGTTGGCTACAGGAGCTCCCCTGCCGGCAGAGTTTTTGCCTAAGTCTGCGAACCCGTATCCCCAGTTTGATGATTTCGAAGAAGTAGACGAGGGTGTATTAGCTACCCTCATTAATAGTGCGCCGGTGGCGGAGGTGCTTGCTCTGTTGCTTCTGTTCGCGATGGTGATGACGGCATTCTTGCGTAAGAGTTCGACAATTCGTTGGGTAACGCTCGCCTATACTCTGTTCTATCTAGGGTTCTATAACGGAACCTTTCTCTCGGTGTCGCATATCACCAATGGATTAAAACAAGGTCCGTCTCTGTTCTTGAACGACTTACCGCTATTGTTAATCGTCGTCTTTACGATCGTTACCACACTATTCTGGGGTAGAGTGTTTTGTTCGTCGCTATGCCCTTTCGGGGCATTACAGGACTTTATTACTCGTATTATGCCGAAGAAGTGGCAGCTTGAAGTGCCTCAGGTGATTCATGATAAGGCGCTATATATCAAATACGGGATCCTCGCGCTGCTGGTCGTGACATCGATGACATTTAGCGATCTGAGCCTGTTTCAATACTTCGAGCCTTTCGGCACTATCTTCTACTTCAGTCGATCTATGTTGTTATGGACAATACTGGCAGTATTCATAGTGGCCTCGATGTTCGTCAGTCGATTCTATTGTCGCTACGCCTGCCCCCTAGGAGCTGCACTCGGCGTTACTTCCTTTCTTTCGCCATTTCGTATCAAGCGCGTTCAACAGTGCGAGGTGTGCAAGGTCTGTGAAAACAGTTGCCCGACTGGCGCGATTCGCGCTCATGAGGTCGACTTCAAGGAATGCGTGCGTTGTGATATTTGCGAAAGCAAGTTGATAACCAAGGCAGGAGTCTGCAAGCACACGGTTGAAGATGTGATGGCTCGTCACAAGACCTGGACGCCAATCACAGTTACTTAATTCCTTGTAAACAAAACCACAAGCCAAAAAAAAAGACCCACTGTTATCCGGCAGGTCTTTTTTTTGGTCGATCTAAATCTGAATCACGACCTTAACGTCCTATCGGCTAATCGCTGTCTTCGGTCAACCAGTCAAAGTCATCTTGACTCTGGTCTAACAGGTTTGCGCGTTCGCGACGAGTCTGCTCTTCTTTCTGTGCCATCTCGAGAATATCGGCCGGTATATCGTTGCCTACTACGATGCCGCGCTTGGTCGTTGGCGCATAGTAGATGCGCGCGTTTGCCATCTCATCGGTAGTAGCAGGACCGTATTCAACGGCTGCGGTAGAGTCAGGATTCCAGCGATTCTGTGTAGAATTATCGAACCACCAGCTCATATGCATGACCGAGCCGGCCGGCAGGAACTTGGGTTCCTGATATTCGTACAAGAACTGCCAGTTGAAGTCATAGTCGGGAACCCACAGCAGCGTTTCTCTCTCTCCGTCGGGATACTCCACCTCGTAGCGCATTGCCTTGCCGCGGTAGTGCATGTGCGGCCCCATGGATAACAGATATATATCTTCTTCTATCTCATGCGTGTTGGTTACCTCGAAGTTGGGATCACCTGGCGGGATGGTCCAGCCGCTATGAGGTAGTAGATTCGTTTCCACGACGTGATCGATAACGGTGCCATCTTCATAGAAGACGAATCCGGCGCGAGTCATGTCAGTTACCGCCGTGCCTTCGCCCGGATCCTTATGGTAGTGCATGTTCACTGTGATGAATGGATCTTCTGGCATGAGTACGCCCCAGCCTTCGGGATAGGTAAACGGGCCGCGACCGGGAACGCCAACACCCATATGGCTAGATACTATGTGATGGACCCAGGGTCCACCGGGAGCGAGTTCGGCCTTGGAGACCCACTTCGGCTGAGTGTGTGCACCTTCGGGAACAGGCATCTGCACCGTGGGTTGCCAATCGAGCACGTCATCTTTTACATAAACTGGTTTATCGAATTGCACGACTAAATCTGGATCGCCAATCCACCACCCAGACTCGGGTAAGACAGTTCCGCCTGCCTCGGCAATTTGGCCTGATTGGTCGGCAGCATCAGCAGGGCTACCCTCTACAGCACCGCCATCTACCCATGCTACAAGCGTGGCTAGCTCATTGTCTTCAATATAGCGTTCATCTTTGAACTCGCCGCGATGACGCTCGTGAGCACCCCAAGGCGGCATGTATCCAGTGATGAGCGCGTTCTTGATCATCGGCGCCCAGAGCTTGGCCTGGTCGTAATCGATGAGAGACATCGGTGCGGTTATACCGCCGACCTTGGGGCCATCAGGCTGGTGGCAGGCGACGCAGTTCTTCTGGAACAAAGGAAGCGCATCGGCATAGAACGTGGGAGCTGAATCCTGCGCAGTTACTGCCCCGGACAGCAGTAGAGAGCTGAATCCTGTTAGTAGGGCAGATGTGGGTAGTGCTTTTAGGAATAGGGAGCGAGTTGTGAGTTTCATTACGGGCTCTTCTTAGTAATATGAATCTTAGAGACTAATCGCAAATATCAAAAATGTCTAACAAATATGGGCTTGGGCGCCGCAGTGCATACTGCCATTTACTTCTAAATTGCCTGATTCAGCGCTTTGGCTCAGCTCTTAATCTCGCTATCCGGCGATCTGGAATCTCTCAAAACGGTTGTAGCTGATTTTCAGAACTAGGGTATTCAACATTCGGAAGTCAGTTCCTACGATGTGGACTTGGATGGAGATAGTCATTATTCTAATTAGAATCAAGAATATCGATGGTAAAATCATGGAAGCTTTTACATGAAAATAATCAAATTTGGCGGTCTCGGGCTAGTCGTGTTAATTGTCTTTACCTTGATTTCACTTCGGTTTTTTGGCTTGGAACCGAATGATCAATGGCCAGGGCTATGGTTAAGTGGCGAAGTCAACCAAGAGCCAATTGAGGATTGGTCTTTTACCAATGAGTTTGGTGAAATTTACGTGCAAACCAACACCCGCTATGGAGTTCCCCATTCCATTACGGCCTATTGCACAACCTATGATGGGAGGTTCTATTTGTTCTCCGCATACTATCAAGGCGGAGACTTTCCTGATGATCGAGGTTGGAATCGCAATGTAATGCGGGATAGTCGGGTGCGGCTGAAACTTGGTGATCGTCTTTACGATCAAGAGTTGAGCTATGTGTCAGACATGGTAGTTAAAGAGCCCGTGGTTCAGAGCTTTATTGATAAGTATCCGCAGTGGAATAGCCCTGGAATCGGAAACGTCTACGTCTTTCTGGTGGAAAACCCAGTCTAGAGTCAGATAGTCTTTGCCAATTTTTATTATTGGTGTGCTATCTCCAATCCGCTGCCAACCTCCCCTGCTATTTAACCCTTCTTGCCTAATGCGAAATTTGTGAAAAGGCCTGGTCAAGATCATTTCCTGTGTGGAAGACCCGGCAGTGATTGGGAAAATTCTAAAGCATCTTAAAGTGAAGTCCATATCAAGCAATAGTGCTCGACTACCATCAGGGCGAGCACGACCCCAAATTGGCCTATTTAATTTCAACTAACACCCACTGCGACTTGGTGCCAAGGAAGAGGGCAGGGAAGGTGTCGGGCTGAAATTCAATTCCGCTCAAAAGGGACGATGCTTAGATTCGATGAATCGTTAACATGGTCAGTCTTGGGGAGTTTCTCATAATTGGCTGAGCTAACGGAGCGATCTTTCATGATGGGAAGGGAGGTGAATTTGATTTGAGATAATCTTTATTCTACCTATACTCTGCCAGCTGTTGGGCGTTATTCTGAGAACTAAGCTCATGCTCAGATTTTCGTACTCGCTGAGAAAGTGATTGTTGTCGGCTACTCGAATCTAAGGGTGCGTAGTGATCTTCAGCTCTAGTTACTGCAACCATGGGTCGTCCATAGCGGCAAAGAATTCAGCATGACCGGCTATAATGCGTGCGGTGTCTTCTGGGTCTGG
>Ga0209091_10001363_pt1 | contig 21474 bp, 17 predicted proteins | sample ArcticOcean_MG_C_6_FD_187438 | JGI IMG/M metagenome (GOLD analysis project Ga0209091, IMG submission 187438) | Marine microbial communities from western Arctic Ocean - ArcticOcean_MG_CB8_128 (SPAdes) (version 2) | ecosystem: Environmental > Aquatic > Marine > Oceanic | place: Arctic Ocean...
CTTTCCTAAAAGAAAACACAGTAGTTTCTTAGATGCAATTACTTTTGCTAATAGGGGTGCTGGTTACTTTAAAGGTACAGGAAAAATTAGCGACATATCATTAACACCTGATTTACACATTGGTTATTGGGAAGTTAGAAATGGCGCACAACAATTATTACTTGGTTCGGACCAAAACCTTAGTGGTGTAGATGGTACTGGTGCGGCTGGACATGTTATTACTTTAGTGGGTACTGCGGTGGATGCTTGGGCTACAGTTAACGGTGCGGCAGTTAGTGTTACTAACGTAGGATATGGTATTGTAGGAGTTCCGGGCGCTGGTAATACTGATGATGGATTTTACTTTTCATATGGTGGAACTTCGGCGGCTACTTTAACACACGTAAAAATATATACAGATTATACTTTCTCAACTAAGGCTTCGGGTGGACATGCCGCAGTTTTAGCCAGCCTTCCTTGTTTACAATATTATAACGGTACAAAAAATCATGGTGTAGAACCGGGTCGAGTATATGGGTATGTTACTAATCCTCTAGGGGCGACGGCGGAGATTGATTTAGTAGCACCTGCGCAAGGTACTGATAATGATTTTATAGGTCTTGCGGCTTTAGACCAAGCAGGTACGGCAGATTCACACTATCAATTACCAACAACCGCAAAAGCGATAGTTGCTGGCAATAATAAACATATATTTCTTGAACCTACTTTGGCTACAGAATTTTATCCTTCTTATACTATTCGTGTAGGTCGTGAATCTAAAGAACATACATTTACAGGTATGGTTTCTACAAGACTTTCTCTTAGCGCAAATCTAAACGAATATGTTATGGCATCTGTTGATTGGTTAGGACAAGCCGAAGCAAATCCTACGGCTGTTCAGACATCAGTAGGTTATTCCGGTTTTGATTTAGATGCTTTACATTTTTCCGGTGCTGAATTATATATAGATGGTTTACTAGCAACAACAGTAAAAATTCAATCAGTTAGTTTAGAGATAAATATTAACCGTGATTTAGATTCTGCTTACGCAGTAGGTAGTAACACTATTCAAAGAATCCCACCATCAAGAACAAGAGAAATCACAGGAAGTATGGAGTTTAACGAAATTTTATATGATGGTGATAATACTTTGTTAGGAGAACCAACTTACAATCAATTAGCCGGAACTGCGGCAGGTAGTTCAAACGTACACAAAATTCAAGGTGGTATAGGTCGCCCTGCTCTTAAATTCCAATTCCAAGATGGAACTAAAACAGATTTTATAGAAATAAATTTATTTAACGTAAGGTTTGAAGCGCCCGAAGCATCAGTTAGTGGTCGTGACCCAGCAAGAATGACAGTAGGATTCCAAGCATTCTTTGATTCAAAAGAAGACGGTTCACAAAAATCAATTGAAGTTAAGATGAAAGGTAGTAAATTACAAGCATCAGATTATTAGGTGATTATATGTCTAGAGTAAATAAAGACTGGTTATATAGATTAGGAAGAATAATTCCCGATGTTATGATAGACGAGTTACTAGCACTAGATGACGAAACTATAATTGTAGAAAGAATACAAAATTTACCTATGGGTAAAATGCCTGAGTACGAAGCGGCACAAAAAATATTTGCAGATTCATTAAAACCAAAGAAAAAAGCCGCTAAGAAAAAAGCCGCTAAAAAGTAATCGTGATTACCATGTCTAGGGCAGGTGCTTCTAGGCAATTTACAGAAACCTTTAAGAACAGTATTGGTACTTGGAGAATCAAGGAAGATGGTACAATCCGTCTTGTCAGTGAAGAGAAACAACAAAAAAAAGTTAAAGTGAATAGGAAGTGGAAGAGTGCCGGTAAAGAAAAAAGAATTTAAATTAGATGACGATACAACAGTGTGGGTACGACAAGCATCCGGTATGGAAAAATTAGCCATATCAAATATACAAGCAAGGGTATATAGAAAGTTTGTTACAAGTCACGGGGAAACAGACAAGTGGGGAGATGGAGTAGGATTAGATTTTTCTGCGGCTATGGATGAAGAAGGTGCTGGAATACAAGCACAAATAGACCAATGGTTAGTTAACTGTCTTTTACCGGAAGAAGGAAAAGATGTTTTTAACCCAAATTATTTTACTATTGAAGAATTAATGCCTATACTTGGTTTTGTCCGAGGTGACGACGAAGAAGGTGCAGTTAATTTTTTGAGTTCGTGAGGGTCGCACCCTCATTATGTATGGCCTTTAAAGGCTCTTTACCTTCTAAACTATGGCAATTATATAACCAAGAAGGCGGTAAATATTTAATGGAGTTAGATTTGTTTGTGGCTTTAGAAATAAATAATATAATTACTAACTCTACTTTAAAAGCATCCAAGAAAAGTAAAAGTGGTTTAAGCCCTTTAAACGCTAATGATTCAAGTAGCGTAGTATCTAGAAGAAATAAAAGACGAGAAGATAGAAAAAAGCAACAAGGCTTAAACGACACTTAGGGTATCTAGATACGTAGTGAACCGTAAGGTAGTAGGGTGGAGTGTATGAATGTTATTAATATCTGAAATACTTATACCGTATATGCCTATTATATTAGGTTTAATGGGAGTACTAATGACAGTACTCCGAACAGGTGCTTCACAAGTTGTCTTCGACGTTGTAGGTAGATTTCAAGCAGGTCGTTTAATTAAAGACGCTAAAACTCAAATGACTGTGTTTAATTCTTTGCTAGTAGATGGTTTAGGTATGGTGCAAGAAGCAGGGCAAGAAATGGCAGATGTTATGGATGCTTATATAGATTCTGTATTACCTAGTACTATAGCAATAGCAGACGCTACAATTGAATTACAAAAATTCGTAGCAGAAGGTGAAAATTTTGAAGAATTAAAAGAACAAGTAATGGAGATAGGTGCTAGTTTTGGTTATACGGGGGACCAAGCACTTATGGCCGCATCTAAAATGGCACAGTTATCTTCTGTGTTAGGACAAGGACAAACCGCAGTAGGCGCACAATTAGGTTTTGAGTTCGGATTAATAAGTGGTATGGAAACAGATAAAGCCATGCAAAGATTAGTAAATTTAAATCAACAGATTAAATTTATGACTAAAGGTACTACTGCTTTAATGAGCGAAGAAGAAAAAGGGCTTCATATAAGACAGAATACTTTAAGAGTATTAGACCAATTAAATACTGTGGAGAATAGGTCTGCGGCTACAATGGAACAAGTTACTTTTGTCATGAATCAATTCGCATCACAGGCTAATCTTACAGGAGAAAGTATATCGTTTATGGCGGCGCAATCAGCAGTTCTTATAGAGGCTGGTGAAGAACAAGGTAAAGGAGGTAGGGCACTAAAGGCTATATATGCTAGATTAGGGGCTGATACTTCCGGTGCGGCTACTGCTTTACAAGATTTAGGTATTGCTACCCATGATGCATCGGGGGGATTAAGACCACTTTCTGATATTTTAGGTCAGTTAAATGAAGTATGGCCGGAAATGAATAGAGGGCAACAACAGAATATTACACAATTAATTGCTGGTAACAGACACTATACTAGATTAATCAAATTAATTGAAGGTTACGATAGAATGTTGCAGTTACAACATGAAGGTGAGATGGCTTTAATGCCTGCTCTAGAAGAAGTTAATATTAGATTAGACAGTAATATAAATAAATATAGAGAAGCAGAAGCACAATTATCAAATTACCAAGCAGAATTAGGAGATGCTTTGCTACCTACTTTAACTAAAGTTACAGAAAAGCAAGCATTATTTACTGCTTCTTTATCAGGTTTTGTTGAAGCAGGTGGTATGATTACTCCTGCTATTTTTGGTATAGGTAAAGCATTTCAAATGATAGGTGGCCCTTTATTTAACACTTTTATGATGTTTAGAAGTTTAGAAGTAGCAAGCGGTACTTTAGCCAGTATAACTAGGGCTTTACAAGGGGAAGAAATAATATTGGCTACTGCTTATGGTAAAGGTGGAGCGGCGTTAGTAGATTATAGCAATAAATTAGGACAATTAAATGTGGTAAGGACTAATGAAATTAGAAGCGTAAGAAAGTCTTATGAAGGAATTAAAGACATTACCCATAGGCAACTGGAAAAGAATAGAAAATTAATAAAATCGGAATTATCAATGCAAAAGAAAAGAGATGTATTAGATAAAAAAGGTCAGCACAGGATTGCTATGGCAGAAAGAGAAATAAGCACAATGAGAAGTAAAGTATTAGAAGCAAAGAAAGACAAAGCAAGTGTTGCAGAACTAAAAATAGTAGAAGATAACTATACTGAAACTATTGAGAGACAAAGTTTAGTTATAGAGGACAGTCAAAGAGCAATTAAAGGGAGAGCAAGAGCAAACGCAAAAAGTTTTAACACTACTAAAAAGTTAGGCAACGAAAACGCTAAGTTATTAAATAATGCCGCCGACCGTAGGGAAGCGATGGATAGAAAAGAAAGTGATAGATTGGCTCGCCAAGCCCAAAATTATATGAAATTTGCTGGGGGTGTTACTGCCGCAGGTGGGGCAATAATGATGTTAGCCCGAAATGAAGAGCAAATGCAAGTAGGTATGGCGTTGTCTACGGCAGGTATAGTATTCATGACAGCCGCACAAGTAAAAAATACAGTAGCGGCAGGATTCTCTATGGTCGCTACTAAATTAAAAGATATACAATTAAAAAAACATATACTAACAACAATTGCGGCTTCTAAGGCTAGTTACGCTCACATGAGGGCTACACACGCAGAGACAGGAGCAATTGCCGCATCAACTCTTGTTATAAAGAAAAATACTACTGCTTTAGCAACGTGGATGGGTGCGGGAGTAGGAAAGACATTTGTCAAGAAAGCGGCGTTTTGGACAGCATGGGCGGCGGCGGTAGTTTCAAGTATTGCTCTAGTTAATATGGGTAGTAAAAAACTGCTTGAGCAACGTAAAAAACTGTCAGAAGGTTTACGTAACGACGTAGTAGACATAGAGTTAATAGGTAACGGTGCTGTAGACATACAAAAATTTAGAGAAATGACTCTTGATGACACTATAAGCACAGTAGATATGCAGGGTTTAATGGCTCATCAACTAAAGACTATTAAAATGTATGAAAATGATATTACGGCTGATGGTAAACAACAACTAAATGATGCTAGAGATTTATATGCTACTTATAAAGATGTGCTTACAGTAAAACAACAAGAAGCATTCTTAGCGATAGATACTACTGACGCTAACAAAGACAATTTAGAACTTATGTTTGACACAATTGATGCCGTAAGAGAATATGAAAAACAATATGAAGGTACTATTGGGGCCATAAAGGAAATGGGGAATGCTTTTAGTTGGAATATGCAAAATACACCAGCAAAAGAGTTTCAAGCATTTGTAGATATTTTTGATGACTTAGCGGAGAAAGAACCAGCGATGGGAAGTTTAATTCAAGCCTTATTAAGTGGGGAGTTAGGTGACGTAGATAGTGTTCTTGATTTAGAGGCTTGGAAAAGCGGTCGTGCGGTTACTCCTTTACTTGACAGTGCTATGATGGTAACAGATACTTGGCAAACTGCTACAGCAAGTTTAGTAGAATTTGCTAATGCTAGAGAAGAGTTATTTTATGGTATGAATGCCAACAACATAACCGGAGATTTAATAAGACAAGTTAAACAAACAGGTGTTGAAAATTTAATAGCAAACACAGAAGTAGTAATGACAAATAATTTTAATGGTATGACTACAAGAGAAGTAGCAAACGAAATATTAAGACAGATTAGTGATGGTGCTAGTGGCATAGGGGTAAATATTAATGCCAGTAGTATATAATGATAGTGAGTTGATAAAATGGTTAGACCAGTAACAAGTAAATACGGATTTTGGTTAGCAGGATACTATGATGATTTCATGGGTGCTAGAGCCATCCCCGATGATTCTAATAGCCCAAGTATAGAAAATACTTATGATTCAAAAACTGCTCATCATGGTAATATTTTAAACGGGGAGGCTAATCTAAATCCTAGATTTAGATGGTCTATAGTAGATAGGGAAAGAATAGGTAGTGTTTTAATTAGTACTGCTCTTAATAGATATCTTAAAAATAGAGGCAGTTATGAATTTGTTGGTAATGATACCATTAGACAAAACCATAGTAAATATGAAGGAACTGCTCAATTACAATATCCTGATGGTCATACTAATGCTAATAGAATTAAATTTGCTAATGGTACCGATACTGGCATAAGCGGTACTAATATTAATGGTTATCAATTATTTTGTAATGGTTATGATACTACTAATAAATATTTAGTACCTACAGGAACCACTGATGCTTCTTATGGTAGAACTGATATGGAAGCATATTATACTAGTGCTGGTACTTTTAGTAATACAAAGTATGCAAACAAAATTGCTGGTACTTTTGCTAACGGTGCAGTTAGGAGTACTACTAGACAAACATCTTTTGCTAATTTAGCAGGAGTTTGGGAAGGGGAAGCGTTTGCTTTTACTGCTAGTGATACACCTACTAATTTATTTCACCCAGTTAAATCCCCAAGCGGTAAACCTTTTTTAGTTATACAAACTACTTCTAGCGCACCTAGTAGTAACCCTACTATAGCATACGACGGTACTTTAAATAGCAAATTAGATGGAGATATATTTACGGTAAGACTTTGTGTTAGGTCTTTTAGTGGACATAGTGTTACCGCAGGCAAAGAGCCACAAATTGTTTTTAATATAGGTTATGCGGCTACTAATTTAACTAGTAGTTTAGGATTTACTACTACTCCCGCTATCAGTTATACTTGGAGGCCCGCTAGTCATCCTGCTGGTACAAGAGCATATACGTATGATTATTTTGGTGCTAGTTTTATAGGTACTGGTAGTAACACAAATATAGTGAACGATGATTGCTGGCTTGATTTTGATTTTGTAATGGATTATACTAATAGGAAATACAATGTTTATTGTGATGGTGAATTAATAGGTGATACTGAAAGTATGAACGGTACACCTACTGCTGAAAGTATGTATGGTTGGTCTATGAGTTTAGATGCTACTTACACTAAATCTTCTCAATATCTTATGTTAGATAGAGTAGGTTTAGTAAGACCATTAACTGACCATGTAAAGGATACAGAAAAACTAACAGGTTCTCCTGTAACTGATTTAAGTATGAATTTACCTAATAATGGATTTAGTAATTGTAAAATTACAATTTTTGATGATGCTAACGATACAGATAATGACAACGTTTACGGAGAATTAGACGCTGATTACGCCCATAATAAATTAACTACTTTATTCAATACTGATAGTATAAGTAATTGGGAATTATTAATTTTTGCTGATGTAGAAGTTAATAGAATAGATAGACCTATATGGAGAGGTATTGTTAAAAACTTTGAAATAGATGAATCAATAAGAAGTGGAAGAAAACTAGCAATATCAGCAGAGGATAGAACTAGTTTATTAGATAAACAAATACCTGTTTGGGATATAGGGCAGGCTTCTTTGTCTACTACATATGGTTCTGAAACCCCTTATTGGTTAAGTGAAACAGAAGGATATAAACATTTAATGAATTTTGGTTCTGAACCTCTTAAATTAACACAGAATAGTATTGGTTTTAATTCCAATAAGTATTTAGAAGAGGCGCAACAAAGAACACAATTGTATAGTGGTATTCCTATACAAATGTATAATAACGAAGAAGTAGATTTTGGTCCTAACGAAGCCCATAAAGGGTGGGAAGGAATTAATATAGTTGGTTTTGGTAAAACAGTACGGGGCACTTATTTAGGTGATGGTAACTCTGATGTAAAAAGTTTTGTTGCTATATCTGCTCCTAATAGTACTACCGAGTATGTTCAAAACAGTACCACACAAAAAATTAAAAATACTACTAACCCTAATTATAATAATAACACGATTACTTTACAAAATAAAGTAGATGTACCATCTAGTAACAGAGTAAGATACAATGAAGATACTGATACTAAACAAATTTTGTGGTATAATGGGTTAACTTATGAACCTGAAACTGCTAAAATAATATTAATTACAAATTATAGTGGGGCAATATTTCATACGTCTGCTGGTACTACTTATCAACAATGGATATCTTTTAATGTTTGGCAACCACACGTCAATAATTTAAAGACTGAACACACTAGTTTTTATATGGATGCAGACCCCGATTTAAATTTAGGTGATTATATATATGTTAATCATATGCATGATAATTATAGTGATAAAACCACAAGTAAAATGCTTCATCCCTCAGTAAGAGGTAAACAGAAAGTAGTAAATGTAAAAAAAATACATAATTACTTTGTTGCTAGTAACGCTTTTACTTTTCAAACTAATTTTTTATGGGTAGTTACTACAGATAGACCATATACTGAAAACGGTAAAGGTGATTATGTCAATAGTACTTTGTTAAGTGGTAATTCTAGGTTTTCTTGGAGTAAAGACGTACAAGGTACTATCACACCTGCTAGTACTAATCATGCACTAACTAAATATAGAAATTTACATACTCAATGGATGACAGATTTACCTAAGTCATTGTGGTTTCAATATAGATATGGTCAAATCAGGGAAACTGCTTTTGGGAGTTGTGTACTACAAGCGTCAGTAGCAGTTAACGATAATAAAGTTAAAATAACTCAAGATTTATATAATACTTTAAACGCCGCTTCTGCTAAAAAACGAAGTGGGTGTGCAGAAATAGTTACTAGTGGTACATCACAAGTTTATTCTTATGTTAAATTTATATATAAATATTTAATAGTAGATGGTAGTAATTATTATCTTGGGGGAACTTCTGATTTTCTTAACGTACCTATTACTATAGGTGGAGGTAAAACCGCAACAGTAAATATATGTGATATATCAGATGACTATAAACATTTATGGTTGTTATGGGCTGACATGAGAAATAACGGCCAAGCCAATGCTGATGGTGGTCACAGAAAAACAAGTTTTGGTTTAACATCCCCTGTATATAAAAATTATAACCCTACTTTATATTATTCAGACCAATTTGATATAGAAGGTAATGTAGATAAATTTACTGATTTAAAAATAGGTAAAGATATAATTATAGAAGAAGTAAATCCTGTTTCCGATTACTCTACTACTATTCCAATGTCAAAACCTATAGATTACCAAAACCCTATTAGTGCTAGTAGTTTGTCTGAAAACTCTACGGGCGATACTAAATTAAAAGTAACTAAAACTAGTCATGGTCTTAACCTAAACGATTATGTATATTTATTTAATACTGATAGACATGATGGTTATTATCAAATAAAAAGTAAAGATACTAATACTTTTACCTTTAAAGCAGGTACTTTTATAGCAGGAGCGACGGATGACGGGCAAGCAGGGGGTATAAAATATGCAATAACAACAGGTTCAGATAAAGAAATTGATATAAAATATCACGATTGGGAAAATAAAGCAGGGGCATTTATAGTAATAGATTCTTCACCTTTCTTTAACCTTAATACTTATATTAATGGTGGTAGAGTAGGACAAGTAGCAGGAGGAAATACAAATCTAGTAGATTATGAAACTAGTGTAAAAGGGTTTCCTGCTTTACTAGATAATTATTATTCTGAGGCTATAGCAAAAGATAGTAATAGTGGAGATGAATTTAGTCAACACAAAAACCAAAACAGAATAATTAGTGAGTCTACTACTTTAAGTAATAGTATCCAAATAGGAGATGTTGGGATAATAGTAGAAGATTTAAGTATTTTTGGTAATAGTGGGATGGGGAGAATAATTGCTAGAGAAAAAGATGACGGTAGTACTGTAAGTAGCGATAAAGATTTTTACTTTACTTGGAGTTCTAAGAAAAATCTTAGTACAGCACAGGATGGAGTAAGCACTACACCTGCTAATGGGGCATTAGTAGATGTAGTGAAACAGAATGGAACTACAGATTCCAGTGGGAACGCCGACAATGTTGGTATTATGACAGGTACAGTTATACCTGTTGGAATGAGTGAAATTTTATCTGCCGATATAGGACAAGATACAAATGGAACTAGTTTGGATGCTACTTTATTAGATTTTAATATACAAGCCGGTATGTTAATTTACAGAAAAAATAATGCCGGTACAGTTTTAAGTAAAGAAAAAGTAGTTTTAGTTAAAGAATATACAGTAGGTGGAGCAACATATCAAAATAGAATGTTAGTAACTGGTCTTTGGACGGCCGGTCTTGGTGGAAGTAATAATGATAGATGGGAAATACCACCACAATTAGGGGGTATTATTACTGTAGTTAATTCATTAGATGACCCACTTGATTCTGCTACTGGTAGTAGTCATGGTTTAGAAAACAGTATACATAGATATATAGATAATAACGCTTTACCTTTAGGCTCTACAGAAGATGTTGCATTAACAACAACTGACGAAAAAGATAAATATTCTTTTATTACAGTAAGTTCTACTGTAAGTAATCAATATGCATTAAGAATATTAATGCATTTAGAAGGAACAACAAAATCATTAGGGGGTAATACTTATTATGACCATGATAAATTTAGGGCATTATGGTTAGCGTCTTTAATATCTAATTGGAGAGCGCCTATTAAATTACCTTTAATGTATGATATTAATAACATACCTATAACATATAATATGAGTAGTGATGGTACTGTAAATAATACGGATGATTACGGTTCTATGTTTAACGCTAATTCTAAAAATTTATTAGATGTAACAAAAGGAATAACTAAATTAAGTGGGTTTGGTAATATTAATAATTACCATACTACTTTTTCTTGGTTAGCAGGAAGAGATGGTAGGTTGTCATACAGACCTAAATACAATAGTGGAGTTAATTTTGATAGATTAAACGCACAACGAAGTAAATTTAGTAGTAACGTAAAAGGTAAAATTAGTAATGTTAGATTGTTTTATGACAAAAGTAAATCTTTTGTAGATTTCCCTGCTACTAACCTTAATGATTCTACCAATTGGAAAATAATACAACACCCGGAAATAACTACATCAGATGAAGCACTAAAAATGGCACAACAAGAATATAACACAAACAAATCTTCTAAAATAACTATTAATATAACTCCTAGACAAGATAGTTATGAAGAAGATAGTGTTATCGTAAATGTAGTAGACAAAATGGTACACACAGGTAGATATGGTTATATCGCTGACCCATATATAGCATTTCATGGTAATGATGATTTAGGTAACGCTTCTGATTTAATGTATTGGACTAGATTAGGTACAGGCGGAGCATTATTTACGGGGGCGCAGAGTGGGTTAGATGGTAATATGGGTAATATCCCTGCTGATATTTATAATAGATATGGACAAACAAAATACTCTCAAGCAAATACTAGCGCTACTGATATAGGTTGGGAAAATAATTTTTATTGGTACGGTGCTAAGAGTCTTAGTTACGCAGTACAAATAGTAGATGTTACTAATAGATGTCCTTTAGTTAGTGAAAAAACAGGACAAGAAATGAGAATGTTTGTGGCTATTAAGCCTAATCAAACAGGAGTTAGTATTGATGATTTAATATTTACTGTTTACATGGTAGATTACGCTTATTCTACTAATAAAAATAGAACTACTCTTGATTTAGCAAGTAGTACTACTTATACTACTGGAACTGCTAGTGACCACATTGGGTCAATAGATGTAAAAGGTAATGGTTTTTATGAAATGCCTATACCTAAATCTTATTGGTCAAAAGACGGAGGAACTAGTATTTCAGGAGGTAAAATAATAATCTCTGTAAATACTGAATACTGTAGGGCTTTATTAAGACATAGATGTGGCGACCCTACTAACGCAATTATTGTTCAAAATAGTAACTCTCTACAAAATATTAACATAAGCGCCGATGGTAGTGGTGGAAATTATAATGCTTCTAGTATATTTCCTTTAGGGGGTAAAATATTTACTGAGTGGGATATGTTCTCTGCCCCACGTAACGAATATTATGCCCCAAGAATACATATATGTAAAGATATAAAATACCAACCTGCTACATACGTAACTTATACTGACAAATCTCTAGACCTAAATCAAAAAGTTATGTCAATAGAAAAAATAGATTGGAAAGTAAGCCAACGTGGTGAAGACTTAAATTTAATATTGACTAGTGATGAATCAACAAGTAGTGATATAGTGCTTGCTAATTTATTTAGTAAGGCTAATAATCCTGTATTCCAACCACCTCCACCGGCCCCTACACAAACTATATCTATAGAAAACGATACTAGTGATGATGCGATTGAACCCGATAATAATGTAGGTGGGCAAGACAATGATGATGGAGTAGGGTCGCCCGCACCACCAAATCTTAAACCTCCCGTTCTTGAACCTGTAGGTTCGTTTGGGTTTAATGTTAACCAAGAAAATAATATTAATAGTATGTCATCTACTACTTATGGTAACATGACTAATAGAATAGGTCTTGGTGACGATAATAATAGTTTTAGTGAATTCTCTATCTTAGGACAAACAAGACCTAGTACTATACCTAGTAGTATTAGAGGTATAGATGCACAAGTAGAGTTTAATCCAACCGGAGGTACTGCTATTAAAACAAGTAATGGTATATCATTCCCCGGAGTAGGGGTAATAGAAGGAGAGGGGTTAGCCGACACCCCTGTTAATATTACTACTGCTTCTTTAAAGATAAAAATACCTAATGATGTAAAAACTAATGAGGTAAATATAAACACCCAAATTACTCATGCCGCAAATCAAGCAAGTAGTAACGTAGCAGAATTAATTGTAACTGTTACTTGTGACCAAACATCTAACTCTAAATCTAAAAACACACTTGTGTATTCAAACTATGTAAATAATAATCTATCATTATTTTCTAATAAAATTTTGGGGGCTAACGTAGGAGGTAATACTTTAACCGTAGAAATAAAAAGAGTAGCAGGTTCTACTAACGATAGTTCAGATTACAATTCAGTAATATTACAAGACACACAAGTAAGATTAAATAGAGTAGCCGGTCATTCTTCTGCTGATACTAATAACTTTACTACTTACTCTTGATAAGTTTCTCTTAGGCTTAAAATACGCTTAGCCTTTTCTCTACCTATACCATCTATCTCCATAAGAGATTTTTGTGTAGTTCTAGAGTTAAGTATCTTAGGTATGCTACCAAATTTGTTTAGTAAATCTTGTGCGTGTTTAGGAGTAATACCACTAAGTGAACTAAGAACTAAAACTTTAGGGTCATAATCTTTATTTTTAATCTCTGTCTGTATGTCTTTAGGCAAATCTTTAAAAGTTATTTTTTCCTTAACGGTAATTTGAGTGTGATTAATTATGAGAAAATCTACAAAGTCATCCATACTATTAACTTCCATATATCTTATCTTAGGAAATCTCTGATAGAATGTCATCTTAAATTGTTGGGTTATTTTTTTCATCCTAGCAATCTCTATAGCAATCAATCTAGCCGTTGGCCTACCACTAGGTATGTAAGGCTTAAACTTCGTACCATACACGACTAGGAAGGGATTCTCGTATGCTTCCTGCAAGTCTTGTAGTTGTGCTACTATAGTCCTACTTCTACCGTAGCCCATAATAGACCTGTATAGGTCATTGATTTCTTTTGCTTCTATTCCCCAACTACCCATTCTATAATCGGCGCTTTTCATTCTTATTACTTTAGCCAAACCTTTCTCATCTTGTTTAGCATCCCCCATCCTCATAAGTATTTTATTAATTACTTTAGGGTTTTCTCTATCGTCTACTAGAAGCACAAAGTGTACACTAAAAGTAGAGTACTTAAAAGGTACATACACCATCTCCACAACAAGAAGATATTTTGTTGTGGCAATTCATACAAGATAAAGAGCCATGTAAATCCATGAACCCTCTATCGCTTCTACAGATAGGGCATAATTCTTTTACTTTCATTCCTCTCTCTCCGGTCTTTTATTTCTTTCTTCCGCAGTAGTTATTTCTGAAAAATTATTTGGTATAATATTCCTTCTTCTGTATTCTACAGGCGAAGATACTTTTTCCTTTCTTTTTGATACATAATCTCTAGTGGTATATATTCTCATAATACTAGATAGAACATAAGAACTAATTTGTTTCCAGTGGTTGCTTATTTGTTTAGTCGCTTCATAAGCAATCTGTTCTGCGGTCTTCCAATCATCCATATAAGAACTATTAATAGTAGTCTCTATTGCTTTTTGGTACTCTTTCCTTTTGTGTTGAGCGCCGTGGTAGTTATTTTTATCTTTACTTTGACGGTTAAACTTTTTACCAGTAACTTTACTTCTACTACTGTTAGTTACTTCTGTACTATTTTTAGGGTATCTACCGGCCATTAAGTACCTCTCCTTGTCCCATCATCTCTCCAACATGGGCCTGTACACAGTCCTCTTGCTTCTAACCAAGAACAGGAAGGAGTATTTTCATAATCCATCATACTGTTAATATGTTTCAAAGAAATATGTGGGTTAAAATCTCTCCACCCTAAAGTAGACATGAATTTTACCATCTTCTGTGCTATCTCATTCTTCTGACTTCTCTCTAAACTTTTTGGGTTAGCAAACCATCTTAGATTCTCTGCTAGATGTTGAGCCAGCGCTAGTCTAACGTGATGTCTAGGATTCTCATGTGTTATAGCCTTACTAAGACAAGGTGGTATAGGCACTTGGTCTATAGTACCAATGTCCCCATTAAAATCACCTAACTGATAGGCTATTTCTTTTACAGGATTTTCAGCAATCCAACTTAATATATTAAATTCTTTTTGCTTAAAAGAAATACCTAAGTCCATGTTCCCAGTGAAGGGGTCTAATTCTCTATTCTCCTGTAAAGGTTTTGTAGGGATTTTAAAATTCATAGGGTCATCCCTAAATAATCGAGCATCTATATTGACCGCCCACTTATTTCTTTTAGGGTTAAACGTATCAGGGATACGTGTTAGTTTTTGTGGGTGACCTACACCATCTAGTGTAGGTAAACCTGAAGCAACCTCTCTCTCATATCTATCGACGTGCTTTGCTATTGCAGTACCCTTGACAGACTTGTTAAATAATTGGTGTACGTGAAAACCTCTACCTGTAAACACTAAGCGTATGTCTCCATTGAGCCTATTAAGTAGCACTCCTACGTCGCGTTTAACATCTGCTAGGTTACCTCCCTCTACTATATCAAAGTCCCACCAAGCCCTGTCTATGATGACAGAATCTATATCCATTTTCCATGACCTAGTAGGGTGAGTAGAACCGAAAGAATATAGACTAGTATAACAAGAAGCCTTACCATTCAATTTATTTATGTATGTATCATATCCGTCACGACTGTCACAAATATTACGGCGAAGCCCTATCTCTCTAGGGAAATTTAAAAGCATAGTATCACTCTGTGATATCCGCTACTTCTTGTTGATGTCCACATTGACATCCACCAATAAGAATATTTCTAGGTTTAGAACCTGTCTGAGCGTTCACTTGAACCATCTCTTCAAACCCTTCCCAATTTTCATCATTACCACAATTACTACAAGTTATTTTTATCTTCATTATAATTCATCTCCTTCTATATCCCAACCATCAAATACTGCTTCCATTAATTTTATAAATTTTCTACTTTTCATATCCAACCACCTTCTTTTATATTACCTGTCAATTCCGCTTCACAATTAAGGCAAAACTCACACCACAATGGACAAAAATAGTCACTCCAATTCATAGGCCACTGTTGGAGTCTAAGTGACGATATAGTATCTTTTAAAGATTCCGCAAAGGAGTTTATACTTCTCTTTCCTATAGGCTCAAGAATGGCTATACCTTGTTCAGGACCTAACCATATTCGCTTACCTCTTTTATTACCTTCTAAGAGTAGTTTATCATTCCCGTCTTCCGGTATCTCATAGTCAGGGGAGATATATAAAAAATGAGTAGGAGTCTCATAGTTACCCATGAGTTCTAAAAGCCTATAGTAATAGACTAACTCCTTCCTAGTTCTCGCTAACTTACCCATGTTCATTTTCCCTGTTTTTAACTCTATAATAATATTCATACCATTACCTGTCTTTATCAAACCGTCTATGATACCAACCCACATAATATCCTCACCTTCATATACTTCGGGAATTTCATGTTTAACTTCTGACTCTATAACTTCCATACCACCCAAGTCATGTGCTACTTGGTGTATCAGAATAGAGAGGGATTGTATAGCAGGGTCATCTACTATACCTAAAGTACTAGCAGTTTCAGTTATAGCATTAGGTCCTTGTAACAAACCCTCTTCCATGACAGTATGTACTAAACCACCACGTATCATGGCCTCTGATGCAGGAGGTCTAGGTAAGTCCGCTACATAATTCCAATAGAATTTACGAGGACACATCATATAGGTAATCAATGATGACTTACTTACTCTTAGAGTAAGACCGTCGGTAGGAGCATAAGATGATTCTTTTGACATTACTTTTACCCTCTATTAATTTAACTCTCTATATTCACATATCTATATACAGTGATATCAGATACTATACTAGACTCTATCTCTTTTACTTTTCTAATCGCTTGTTGAAATTGATTAGGTGGAGGGCAAATTCTAGACTGTCTTAGAACTTTATGTTGGTTAACTATAGAACAAAGATTTGCCTCATTTATAATTTCACTATAACTCTTAGAGCCTATGTCTTTTTTAGACAGGTACTCTAAAACACAACGTAGCCACATAGTATTTTTTTTCTTTCTAGTATTAGACATTATTCTTCCTCTCCTTCCATTACAACCACATCACCTACGATGTAATCGTCAAAATCAATCATACTATTAGCCGCAGGATTGTGTGGTAAACCCATCAACTTACCTTCTTCATTACAATAAAAACGCCCACCATTAGCAGTAGTTACACCTTCTATGTAACCACCTACTGCTTTCTGTAATTCCTCAAGTGGAGGATTCTTACCCATTTGCTCAATAGTTCCATCTACTTTCAATAGGTATGCCATTATTCTTCCTCTCCTTCATCCCAATCTGCTATGGTTGTTTGTGTACCTTTGTATAAATCATGTTTACAGTTAGGGCAATCATCACTCTGTTCTAACCCTTCTAATTTAGGACGTAGAACTTCTTCATTACAGTTAGCGCACTTTAATTTCTCTAAGTGGCCTTGAGAATCTAAGAAAGTATATAGTAAATGATGTAGTCTCATTAAATCTTGGGCTACGGCATTACCGAAACCATGAAACTCACTTTCTATCTTATCCAATCTTCCATTTATTTCTGCATCACTCTTTCTCGACATATTATTACATACCCTATTACGACTATAAAGGTTATTATACCCACACTAAGCCTGTTATTCCTTTCAGAGCGTTATCTAAAGGTTGCATATTCCACTTCATCATTTCATAGTACGGTTGTACTTTTTTTATGATAAAACGCTCTACTAATTTATCATACCCTATATCATATAACCCTTCTATTTCACTAGGGTCATCGAATGCTATATATTTACCGTAAGAGTTTATAGTAACCTTAAAGTAAGAGCCAGCCCTGTACCCCTTTCCTAGATACTCATTAGCCCATGCCGCACCCGCACTAGGGCCGGACAAAACTTTGTAAGTACTTAAGTCCCTATCTAGTTTACCTTTCATACATAAATCATTAGGGTCTGCTTCTTTATTAATTACTTTTAAGATAATACTAGTTAGTTTATCTGTTATAACTTCTTCTACATCAGCAGAAAGAATACCACCTATGACATCTTGCATACATTGTTTCATAACTTGTGGCATTCTAGATTGCTTCATCTCTATACCCTTAACATATAATTTGGGGTCGTGATAAGAACCATCACTCCACAAAACATTACCCGCATACCTATTCTTAGCCATAAGAATCATAGTAGAACACCATTTCTCAAACTCGGTTTCTATAGGAGCCATACTAATATTAATCTCCCTAAGAACATCCATACCCTCTTGAGGGGAAGGTATGAGAACGAATACGCTGTCAGTATGACCATATATTACTTTAAAACCAAAAGATTCTGCCTCTTCTTTGAGTTTGTTAAGTGTTTCTCTAGATGTATATGTTATAGCGGCGGCTATTTCGGGATTGTATAGTCCGTACTTAGCATCACCGGCCACACCATACATAGATGCGACAAGAGATTTACAAGCGAACTGCATTGTATCCCATTTATCAAAATTACTAGGGTCTGATTTTATCAAAGACTTAAATTTGTTTCTTAGTTTTGTCATGTAATCCATCTGTCTAACTAATAACCCTTTATTTTCAAGGTTAAACTTTGTACCATTACCACAATCCTGTCCCTTCTCATCAATTGTATCCCAAGAAATATTGTACAAAGATGCGTTGCTATGGTACATAGCCTTTACATCTAATATACCTACGTTGTGGTGTAGGCCTGCGTGTACATCCATGACATTAGCACCCTCATAATCAACCTTAGTAAACTGAGGGTTGCTAGGTATCTGTACATCAAACTTATCATCCATCAAAGCAAGATTAGTAAACATCTTAGTGATGAAAGGAGTGGAACGTATATCACATTGTACTACGTGTTGTAAAGCAAGATAGTATTCTATAGCATTTACTTTAGAGTCTAATTTAGGTAAGAGTCTTACGTCTTGTCTAGCATAATGTAGATACAACGGTAGGTCAGTCAGATATGTGTCGTGTCCGTTAGGAAGTTCAATCTTCTTTTCCCCTAAAACTTCCCAAGAAACATCATCTAATTTGTATGAAGGTAATTTACCATTCTTAAGTTCCCATAACTTTGAGAAGCCTACCATTAAATCTATACAATTTCTACCTAGTATTGGTTGTGCCCAGTCACCGAATTGGTAACGTATCTTATTCATAGGAGATAATCTATTTGGAGAAAGCCCAACCTTATTACATCTTTCTATGATTGTTTTTATATCTGCACCTGTCACATACCACCCTGTAATTACATCAGGGTCTTGTTCATTAATAACTGTTAAGAATTTATCTAGCATTTCTCTTTCGTTAGGAAAGCCCCACGCTAGATTCTCGTATTCATAATCTCCATACTCACTAAATGATTGCGCTCTATCTAGATTACTGTCTACAAAATACACATACTCTTTCTCTGTATAAGAATCATAGAAAACTATTATCCGCATAGCATTAGTCTTAGGGTTCCATTCGCAATCCATATACCACACTCTATGATTGTAGTTAGGTATAGGCTCTAGTCCTTCTTGTACCCTATCCACCATCACTCTATTTGTGTATGGTATATTTGCTTCCCATGTAGGAATGCCTAAGTCTCTTACTTCTTTTAAGTTAAATGTATCTGCTACTACAACCTTAGTTAGTTTTTCCCCTAAGATACCTCTGTAACCATCTTGCGTACTCACCGCACGAACTCTGTATGCATCATCAGTTTTAACATAACAGTAAGGCCAATGCTCTCTATCAGTAACCACTACTCTTTTATCATTGTTATCTCTATATCTTATGATAACCCCACGCTGGCTATTCTTTTCTATTATCATTGTTCGGGCCTCTTGAGCGTGTTTCTATATTGTGTTTGTTCAACCATTGATTTATAGCAGTAGCGGATACACCAAACTCATCTGCTATGTCAGCCATAGTCCTTTCTTTTTCTAGATAGTGTTCTGCTAACCACAAAGGGTCACGGTACAAAGGGTCTAACTCTTGCCTAACCTTTATGTTAGCAACGTATTGCTCTCCATTAGGTCCATCCCATGAGATAGTACTATTACCAAAACTAGGGAATATTACACCGTCTATCTCAAAGAAATCTAACTCATCCCTTCCTTTACCTAGAAACTTTCCTTTCTTTAATTGATATTCTACCATCACAACACCCCACTTTGGAATACGAAACCTTCTTCGGAAGATAGAATTAATTTATACCCTTGCTTTTGTTTAGTAAAATCTAGTATGCTTAGTGTTATCTCTGTGTTCATTAATTGTGCTACGTTATCTAAACCACCTTGAAACTTACACGTATAAACAGGCTCTTGGCTAATGGGGGAGTCTGATTTAAACAATTCTGTTTCAGTCTGCCCTTTCAACTCTTTACCTGTAATAACCCAAAGATGATTTGCATTCCACGACAATGTGAATTCATTTAGTTTTTGGTTGTTCATGTTATCACAACGTAGTGCTTCAAATAAATCAGTAGAATCAAAAGTCCATTGGTGACTAGGTGATTGATAATTCCCTGTAGTAAGTTTGTAATTACCAGTAATAGGATTTATTTTTTCCTTTAAAGCAAGAGACTTATCGTTCCAAGTACCCAAAGTAACATTACTGTGTGGAAACGCTAATGAGTCCATACTACTTTGTATAGTAGTAGTTTTGTTACTAGACTTAATGACTACCTTATTAGGAACAGAATTACTAACCTTAATCTCGTAAGAAATAGTTAAATTTTGACCGTGGTATTTCAATACTCCCAGTAACATATTTATATCAGATACAGGGATAGAAGTATCCTTAGTAGGACCTCCTAATATAGTACAGGGTATATCAAAATACGATACACTAGTTAAACCATCCTTTACTAAAGAGGTAGTAGACATAATAGTAGGTAAGTTAAATGTATCTGCAACAATATTTAATACACAAGAGTGAACTTGAGCAATACTTTTACCGTTAATGTTCTGTAGTCGTTGTGTTCTTTTTAGTAGTTGTTCTAACTGAAACTTATCTACTGTAACTTTTAACGCCATAACTCTCACTCTTCCGCAAGGAAGGGTAAGCCTAACCACTCTATCTTTCCATTCTTTACTGCAAGTATTTCGTGAGTAGAGCCTACATGTTCCATGTTAGCACCCTTCATCTCTTCTACAGTACCACGTACCGACCACTCACCATCATTTAGAGTTCTATCTCCTTTGACACCTGCGGCCATGTCAGCCTTCTTCATGTATCTTGATAGGAATATCTGTTGATTGAATTTACGCATAGTACCTCTTTCCCAATCAGGTCTTTCACCTACAGTCATTAGAACTTTCTTACCAGTTCCATCATCCATATATTGTTGTACACCTTTTAGGTGGAAAGTATAGAATATCTTATTGACAGGCAAAGCATGAATCCTAGTAAGAACGTCACGGTTTAATCTGTTACGCTCTCTCCATTCTTTTTGGTTAAAAGAATCATCTTCATTCTCAATAATTCCCTTAGACAATAAGGACTGTCTCATAGCAAACTCACACCATTTAAGGAATGTGGAACCACCATCAAATATTATACCACCAACATCTTCACCATCTTCTGAAATCCTACGTGCTATCTCATTCACAAAGAAAGTAGTTTTATCTACTAATGCTTTATAGTTTACACTATTGTCATCATGGAAGATAGAATCATCCATCTCATCATGTAAAGGTATAACCCTTAGAGTTTTATTATTAGGGTAAAGGTATTCTAATGTTGCTTTAGCACTATTATCTACATCTAAAACGTAGACTACTTTGCCTTC